>Ga0196965_1001121_pt1 | contig 11065 bp, 10 predicted proteins | sample S1_20metaG_FD_148668 | JGI IMG/M metagenome (GOLD analysis project Ga0196965, IMG submission 148668) | Soil microbial communities from Anza Borrego desert, Southern California, United States - S1_20 | ecosystem: Environmental > Terrestrial > Soil > Desert | place: USA: California | collected... | reverse complement strand
ACCTGCGAGCTGAGTATCGCATTTAAACACCGGTCAATTGCTGTGAATGCCGTCACGCCCGGATGGGTTCGCACCGACATGGGAGGAAAGTCGGCGCCACTTTCAGTTGCTGAAGGTGCCGATACGGCGGTGTGGCTCGCAACGGAAGCCCCGGTAAGTCTTACAGGAAAGTTTTTTGAAAAGAGGAAAGAAATCCCTTGGTAGTCGTTGCTGGTGAGAGATCTGAAGGAAGCAGAAAAAAGAACGTGGAGAATATCGGCCCCGATAACTTTGGCGCTGGCAACGGCCTGCCCTACCAGAATTTTAGTCGTGGATCAAACAAAATATTAAATGCTGTGACAGAAAGAATGGATAGAAGCAGCGTTACGATAGTATCCCGGTCAAACCTAAATTCCTTTATGTCCGCCAATATTGACTCAGGATCTGATGTCGAAACCTCAGCCAGGATTGTCCCTGCGATAATATCCCCCAGGCGCCTTGAAGGATTAACTAAGATGAAGAGCGCCTCGATCGGCCATATCGGTCCTGTCAGGTTTCTTACCATACACTGAATCTTCGAAGCCGTTTCCTTTGACCGCGCGTCCAATACTTTGTAACCCAGTTTTCGGTGAACGGGACTTTGTCCACCAAAAAAGTCTTTGTTAAAAAGAGCCATCATCATTAAGCTGAATGGAATTATCGTCACTAATGCTCTCCATCCGAAACTTGTCGGTAGATGTTCACCCAATAACATTGTTAAAACAAGAGGCATGGCTAAATAAGGAAAGAAAACGGCTAGCGTATACCACATTTCCAGGATCAAAGATTTTACTCTCCTGTTCAATCGCAAGAACCAATAGTCGCTGTTGAGATATGATCTAACGAGTCGATTAAACAGGACGAATTTCAATACCGTCATCGTTTCCGAATTAATGGTGGCGAAGGCCAGTTGAAGCAGCTTTTGAAACTATCGGGCAAACCGATGTTGGTGAAGAATGTCGGTCCCGATAGCTATCGGGACTAACCAATGAACTCGTGGAGAATATCGGAGTCGAACCGATGACCTCTTCCATGCCATGGAAGCGCTCTAGCCAGCTGAGCTAATCCCCCTTATTATCAAACAAAAGAACAAAAATTACCATCGCAAATATATTGAAATTGTGAAGTTACTTCTGCTCAATCTCCCTTCTAATTCTTTTTATTATTTCCGGATCTACCGTTCGAAGCGTGTACTCGCCACCATCTGCGCCACCCATTCCGGCAATGGATGTATTGCGATAATGCATACCGCTTGGTTTTGACGACATCGCAGAAAAATGAATTTCTTCCACGCCCGTCTTGGAAACTATCTCCTTCGCATTTGATTCGTTCACGCCTGATCCGGGCATGATGGCTATTCGTCCCGCAGCTTTCTCAATCAACGCTGCGATCGTCTCCACCCCGTCAATCGCCTTGGCACGGCCTCCAGAGGTAAGGATACGGTCAAATCCGACTTCAATGCAATCTTCCAACGCTTCAAATGGATCTCTTGCCATATCGAAAGCGCGGTGACAAGTTACTTTCATTGGCCGCGCTCGCTCGATCAATTCTTTGCAACGCTTTTTATCAATGGTTCCATTTTCAGTCAGTATTCCGAATACCACGCCGTCAACCGCAAGACGTTGACACTGAATGAGGTCTCGTTTCATCGCATGGAATTCATAATTATTATAGAGAAAATCGCCACCACGCGGACGGATCATCACAAAAATATCAATGCTCACATTTTGCCTCACGATCTCAATCACGCCATACGATGGCGTGGTTCCTCCTTCCAACGGGTTATCACACAATTCGAGTCGATCGGCGCCACCCTGCGCAGCTTTCATTGCAGATTCGATATTGTAAACAACAAGTTCCAGTTTCATGTTTATGATTTTGCTTAACGGTTCGACAGAGCGAAAAAGAATCTGATACCAACGATTGCATTTTGAATGCTGCCTTCTAACGAATCACGCGACGGGCCCCGAGGTATCGCTCTTGGTAATACTTGCCGGAAATGTTTGTCTCGACAACACCAAGCGAGGAAGATGCGTGAATAAACTTCACTTCACCCTTTCTGTTCTCGGTTACCATTCCAACGTGTGTGACTTGATTTTTCTTTTTCCCGGTCGCGAAAAATACCAGGTCGCCGGGTTGCAGGTCTTTCATCTTCACTTCCTTTCCCACTTTGCTTTGATCAGCGGATGTACGTGGAAGATCGATCTTCACCGCTTTGAAAGCGTTCAGGAGCAATCCGGAGCAATCCATTCCCGATCTTGTTGTACCGCCATACTTGTAAGGTGTACCGATGTAGGCACGCGCTGCCGAAACAACCTTTTCAACCTCGCGGTTTGATCCCTTTCTATCGGCCTTTTTACTCTTTCCTGAGGCAACAACAGCTGCTTCGCGCTTTTTATGCTTATTGTCTCCACCTCTGGAGGAAGAAACCGAACTCTTCTGACGAGCGTTCGTTTTCTTTTTAGACGAGCCACACGACACAAGAAAAAGTGAAAGCAGCACTATCGCGGGAAGAAGAAGCTTTTGCGTAATTTTGAAATGAAAAAACAGCTTCATCAGTTTAAAAAATTTCAAAGGTAAATATACCAGATTCATGCCATTTTCAGAAGTAAGCCCCACGCTTGTCACCCAATTCATCGACATCATCGGACAGGAAAATACAATCATCGAAGAAGATAAGCGCGCTATTTATTCTCACGATGAAACGGAGGATTATTCTTTTCTACCGGATGTTGTATTAAAACCTGATACCACCGAACAGATCAGTCAGATCATGAGAATCTGCAACCAACATCAGATCCCGGTTACGCCACGTGGCGGTGGCACGGGCTTAAGTGGCGGCGCATTACCTGTATTCAAAGGCGTTGTCATTTCGATGGAGCGGTTCAACCGCATTCTGTCCATCGACGAATTAAACCTTCAGGCAACGGTAGAACCTGGCGTAATCACGGAAGTTTTCCAGGATGCGGTAAAGGCGCGTGGACTATTTTATCCCCCTGATCCGGCAAGCCGTGGATCATGCTTCATCGGTGGAAATGTTTCTGAGAACAGTGGCGGACCGAAAGCTGTCAAGTACGGCGTAACACGCGATTATGTTTTAAATCTGGAAGTTGTTTTACCTACGGGTGAAATCATCTGGACAGGTGCAAATGTGCTGAAAAATTCTACAGGATATAACCTCACACAACTCATGTGTGGAAGTGAGGGTACACTTGGCATTATTACCAAAATTGTGTTTAAGCTGAGAGGTCAGCCACAGAAATCCGTTTCGATGTTGATCCCTTTTGTAACGAATGCGGAAGCATGCCGCGCTATCGCTGAAATTTTCAGGGCAGGTATTTCACCCAGCGGGATGGAATTTTTCGAACGCGAAGCTGCGATGAAAACCATCGACTACTGCGAGAAAGTATATGCCGCAAAAGTAACAACACCATTTCCGGAAAACATGGACGCATATCTTTTGTGTGAGCTGGATGGAAATGACGACGAAGTACTGATGCGCGACGCGGAACGTGTAATGGCTGTGATCGAAAACTTTGATGCAGGTGAAACTTTGTTCGCAGATAATGCAGCACAAAAAGAGGAACTGTGGAAGATCCGTAAAAACATCTCCCCTGCTGTCAATGCTTATTCACTTACGAAATCGGAAGATGTCGTTGTGCCGCGTGGAAATCTCCCGGTGTTAATAACAGGCATCAAGGAGATCGGGACACGCTATGGATTCAATTCAGTGTGTTTCGGACATCTGGGCGATGGCAATCTACATGTCAATGTCATGAAAGAGAACATCAGTGACCAAGACTGGAATACAAAAGTCAACGACGGCATTGCCGAAATTTTTAAGCTTGCTGTCAGTTTAGGCGGTACCTTGTCGGGAGAACATGGCGTGGGGATTGCGAAAAGACCGTATATGCCGATTGCCATGGCTGACGCCAATCTCATTCTCATGCGAGGAATTAAGAAAGCTTTCGACCCGAATGGAATCTTAAATCCTGGTAAGATCTTTTGATCTTAAGATGCTGATACCATTGAGCCATAGTCAAAAATTTATGATGTCATTGAAAAAGTTGCCCTGCATAAAACCAATACGCTGACGATCCGATGTGTGGCATAACGGGCATTTATCCTTTTAACCTGATCGGCAAGATCCATAAGATCCATGTCAACGCGGCAACAACGTCCCTCGAAAAAAGAGGACCTGATCACCAGAAGGTTTTTATTGACGAAACTTGCGCGCTTGGACATCGCCGGCTTTCCATTATCGACACGACTTCCGTTGCGCATCAACCGATGTGGGATGCATCGAAAAGATATTGCATCGTCTTTAATGGCGAGATCTTCAACTACATGGAATTGCGAACTTCGCTCGAAAGCCGCGGCGTGGTTTTCAATTCACAGTCGGATACAGAAGTACTGTTAAATCTTTTTATTCTTGAAGGAGAGGCTTGTTTGCAAAAACTAAACGGGTTCTTCGCTTTCTGTATTTACGACGAAACCGAACGAACATTTTTCGTTGCCCGTGACCGCTACGGTGTCAAGCCGCTGCTTTATGTCTTTGATGACGACAAGTTCATCTTTGCCTCGGAGATGAAAACAATTCTCCAGTACGGTATTAATAAGGAGCTTGATTACAATTCGCTATATACCTTTCTTCAGCTCAACTATATTCCGGCGCCGGATACCATCTTCAGGCACGTAAAAAAACTTTTGCCCGGTCACTTTCTGAAAGTCATTGCTGGCCGCATCGAAATTGAGAAGTGGTACGAAATACCAGCCGCGACAAGTAATAATCCGATCCCCTCCTTTGAAGACGCGCAAAAAACGCTGGCAGCGCTGCTGGAGAAATCGGTACAGCACAGACTTGTTGCCGATGTCCCGCTCGGCTCATTCCTCAGCGGTGGGATCGATTCTTCTGTCATAACCGGACTCGCATCCAGACATAAAAAAGATCTTCACACATTTTCAATTGGTTTCAAAGACGAAAAATTCTTCGATGAAACGCATTACGCGAACCTTGTTGCGAAACATTTCAAGACTGAACATACCGTATTCTCGTTAACAAACGACGACCTGCTTGCACACCTGAACGATGTGCTCGACTACCTTGACGAGCCTTTTGCAGATTCATCAGCACTCAATGTATACATCCTGAGCAAGCATACGCGCAAGCACGCGACCGTAGCACTTTCCGGCGATGGCGCCGACGAAATGCTCGGTGGATATAACAAACACGCAGCGCTTCTGAAGCTCCGGTCGATGGGGGTGAAAGAATCCGTAATAGCCGCGCTTCTTCCACTATGGAAGTTGATCCCGCAGTCGCGGAACGGAACATTATCCAATAAAGTCAGGCAGCTTGTAAAATACGGTGAAGGTGTAAAACTTGATCCTGCCGAACGTTACTGGAAATGGGCCGGGTATACATCAGAGGGCACAGCTGAAGGCATGCTATCGCCGCATGTTAGAAGTCAGCTTAGTAAAGACCGGTACGAATCGCAAAAAGCAAATCATCTCCGGTTTGTCAAAGAAGGCTATACGATGAATGACATTTTTCGGACGGACATGGAGCTTGTGCTTCCCAATGATATGCTCACCAAGGTGGATCTGATGAGCATGGCAAACGGACTTGAAGTTCGAACGCCGTTCCTGGATGTCGACGTTGTTAATTTTATCTTCTCCCTTCCCGACGACTACAAGATCAACAACACCATGCGGAAGCGTGTGCTGCAGGATGCGTTTCGCGCCATGCTCCCTTCGGAATTATACAACAGGCCTAAAAAAGGTTTCGAGGTACCGTTGCTGAAATGGTTCCGGAAGGAACTTAAATCAATGATCGCCGATGATCTGTTAAGCGAGAAGTTTATCCGCGACCAGCAGATCTTTGATTATGCGGAGATCAGGAAACTGAAGGCAAAGTTGTTTTCGTCCAATCCCGGAGATGTACACGCACGCATCTGGGGTCTGATCGTATTTCAGTCGTGGTGGAAAAAATATGTTTCCTGAACATTCAACAATCATTCAATGAAGAATATTTTAAAGATGGAAGAAGCGTTGATGTTAGCGCTTGCTGTGTACCTGAATTCGTTTCTACCGTATGAAGCCTGGATCTATTGGGCGCTGTTTCTCACGCCCGACATTGGTATGATTGGTTACGTGTTGAATCCACGCGTTGGCGCGGCGACGTACAACATCTTCCATCACAAAGGCATTGCGATTGCCATTTTCCTCGTCGGTGCATTGCTCACGAACAATGTGTTGCAACTGGCGGGACTTGTGTTATTCGGTCATAGCTCGTTCGACAGGATGCTGGGATATGGATTAAAGTCCGGAGAGGGTTTTCAGTTTACGCACCTGGGGGTAATTGGAGGTCGAATGGCTGAGAAGGCAAGGGCCAGATCTAAATAGAAAACCCCCGACAGCCTTGCTATCGAGGGTCTCAATTTTCAGCGTTCAACATTCTTACAACTTTCTAAATTCAATTCCGGCGACCTCTTTGTACTTGCTTCCTGAATATCCGTACACAGATTTCAGATAAGCTTTTACCGCCTGTCCGTGACCGTAGATTCCGTTGACACCAAATACAAGCGCACGCATCTTCCGTTTTGCTTCGAGCAACGCGACCCGCGCGATTGCCACTGCTTTGTTTGCGACCCGTATTTGCTCAATGAAAGCTGTGAGTCCTTTCAACTGTAGATCCGCTTCATTGGGTTTGTACAGTGGATCGGACGTTGCCATGGTCACCAATTCCTGGAAGTTGGCAACTTTGGAATCGAAATCTGCCTGTGATGTACTGCGTGTTGCGTCGTTGGCCGGAGTTTCTCCTGACGTCAATGGAACACGATCACCACCCCTGTTGTGAAGCCTGCGCTTGATCTTTCTGCAGGACTCCAATGTCTCCGCCGATACACCGCTCGCTTTCAAATATCCGATCAGGCGGGTTGCCATCGGCGGAATTGAATTGAGGGCGCGTCGTCTGTCATTGATGGCATGCGTGAACGCCGATTGTGAAACATGCGCTGCTTTGATTGCTCCCTGAGCTTGTGTAAGCAAGGTCTGTAACGCAGCATTTTTGATACTGGCCTTGCCGGGATTGTACACAGCTCCCTGGGCGTTGGTAAAACTCACGAGCTTCTCGAAGTTTCCAACCTGGTTGTGTTTAGAACTTTTCATATACTTTGCACTTTATTGTGTGCTTATGTATATACACGCAACGGCCGCTATATTGGTTGTATTTCTTATCTGGAATAACAGCCGCTTAACGACACCAGCAGTAATTGGTCGATGCAGTGATTAAAGAAAGTGTGTAGGTATCTTTTCGTAAATGAAATTGAAAAGGCCGCGCCCGCCCCTGTGCGTTATCAATGCGGAAGCCAGTGGGCATGTGAAGGGCGCCAAAGTAGCCCGTGGTGGATATTCAACCCCTCCGGGGTTGAATAAACGCGCAGGACGAGTAACCACCGAACCGGTAGTTATTAATATTCAAGTCCTTCGGACTTGTCCGATACACCGCACACCAATACAAACAGACTGAAACACCGACGCAGATGGAAAAAGCACTTTGACATGAAGATTTTACACCGCCGCACGGGGCCGTGCGCTTTCCGCATGAACGAGATCTACCGCGAAAAGTACGTGATCGCTTTTGCAAAAGTGCTAATAGCTTTTAGTCGGACCGTGAGCGCTTTTGTCACAAGCGAAATCGCTCTCGGCGGATGGCTAATCGCTCTCGGCGGATGGCTAATCGCTTTCCGCAGCACCCTGATCGCTTTTGGTCGAAGCCTGATCGCCTTTTGCAAAACGGAAAATCACTTTGGCAAAACTGAAAGTGAAAAAGTGGTTGGGGCTCCGAACAACACGCGCGAGTTGAGATGCTTCGGCGCCCTGCGCATGCCCTTCGCCTCAGCATTGGGTTACGTGGTCACACTTAGACTTTGTTTTAGCCATTAATCAGCAATCCTCAACCAAAACCCCCGAGCCCTGAGGGGGCGAGATTACCTGGCGGTGGGCAACGCCCATCGCGTTTTGAGGGCAGTGAATAATCGTCGGCCAACGCACAGGCAATGCTCACGATACCGGTCTCAGGGGCGGTAAGAGTGAGGATTTCGAATTGAGCATCTATGTTTGATCGAATGTGTTCTTCGATCAAGATCCTTCGCTCTTGTGGATGTGTGTTCATTTTTTTATTCTATAATATAAAGCATCTCACTTAAATATGTCTACGATGCATCCGCTCAGGATGAAGGTCTCGAAAGGAAGCGAATAACGTAAGAAGAGCGTTCTTCGAACCGCCTCCACTTCGTCGGTTATTGCTTGCGTCTTTGCTTTTGTATTTCATCGCCTCGGGATTCTTCGCTTGCTGCTCGCCAACGCACATGCTGTGCTCAGAATTTCGGTCTTTAGGAGGGCTGGTAAGAGTGCGGGTCGAACCACACTGTTGAGTTGAGATGCTTCTTCGGCGCCATACGTATATCAAATGAATTCGAACTGCTTCCGCTACACGCTCATATAGTCAATCGTAACCTCAGTCTCAACCCAGTCGAGATCTGAAAAATCAAAAAACTTTTTTGTCAATGTAAGACGAAGATGGCCGGACGATATGATTCGCAACTCTTTCAGTGTACCATTCTCGACGAACGACGCATCATTTGCAGTCAAAGTTACGATGTCACTTGCGTCATTCAATTCGTACGAATAGGCTATGAAGGAATGAAGGTATTCGGAAAGGTAATATGAGTCATCGCCAAATTTGTCTATAACCTGGTCTGGGATATTCAATGCGATTAGCTGTGCATTATTCTCGTGGAATGGCAACGGATGGGCGACCATATAGTGCTGCATGGTTTCGAAATCATAAAATACCCTGGGTTCCGATTCTCTCATCAGTGAATAGTATTTGATCTCATCATAAATGTCTGTCGACTTAACGCCATCATTATTCAGGTCAACTGCCAGTTCGGTCTGTATGGCAACGATTTTATAGATACCGGAAATTCGAGTCTGATTTCTGTATTCGTCTTCCCTAGAACATCCGACAAGGATTATTGCGATCAGCGTCAGCGTTATAAAATGTTTAATTTCCATGAAAGCTAAGATTTTTTTAAAAGGTATTACTTTAAAGGAAAACTATCGCCTCATCTTATCCTTTCCCAATCCAACAGTAAAATCGTCAGGTGTACCCGATACTTTCAGATTCATGAACGCGATCTTTTTCTCCTTATCGATGTATTCAATTTCGTCGACTTGCGTGAGATCGACGTCTTCCTGTTTCCTGCTGAACAACGTACTGAACCCAACCTTCGTCACCATTTTCATCGGTACGCGCACGTAGTATTCCATATTCAGATCCAGGCTTTGTTTGCCGGACATCTGGATGTATCCCAGCGACGAGTTGATATCCATTGAAGGAATATCAAGTACACCATTTGTGAACATCAGTTTGTTTTGCAGTGTGTCAAAACGTATCAGTCGTAGATTTTTGTCTTTAAAGTAGCTTGCCATTGCCTGCATGGGAGCAAAATCAACCAGCGTACCATCGTAGATGGAAATATTCAGTTCCGCCTTCGTTTTACTCATGATCGGTACAAGGTTTGGATGAACCTGAACGTAGCTACGGATCAAACCACTTAATCTGCCTTTGATATTTTTATTGATCACCACATCCTGGCCGAGATGATCGAGCTTGAACATCATCTTTTCAAGATCAACTGTGTCGACCTGGATGCGGCTCTTGAACCAGATCTTGTCGGGATCGGTACCGTTGAAATGACCACGCATGGCGATGGTGCCTTTAGCAACTTTTAATCGCAGTGTATCGACGAAAATGTGTTGATCTTCCTGCATGCGCAGTCGCGCAGTGACGTCTTTCAGCCAAAGTCTGTTGTATTTTATCTTAGCGATATCGATCTCCGCGTTGAAATCAGAAAATGGAATGATGAAGATGTTGAATGCTTCTGCGTGTCGTGTAGAGTCAATCGTGGCCACCACGGTTGTCGTGTCGCCGGGTTTGCGTCTTCGTCCTTTTTTCGGTGCAAGATCGTATTGACTCATTTCATCCGCGTCAAAAAAGTTTGAAGTAAACTTCAGATAGTTCGTGCGCTTCCGCATCTGCCTGTCAAGTCCCGTAAAATATTTAAACGTCAGGTCGAAATCAGTGCGTCCGATTTTTCCCCTAAGCGTGTCAAGGATAAGTACACGCGCGCCATACTTTAATCCGCCGCTGATACCTTCCAGCTTGAGCTTATGGTCGACCAGGTCTCCGGTAATGTTGGCGATCTTTGCTTTGGCGAAACGAAAGATGGTATCGTAACGCATATCGATCTTGGTTCGCACCCATGCGTTATCGATCCGTTCGCGCCGATACCCCCTCGGCAGATATTTGCGAACGTGCCACGGAAGAACATCGCGGATCGCGAAATGTTTGGATTTAAAATCAAATGCGATCTGCGTTTTTCCTTTTTTGATTTCATCAAACCAGAGTTGGTAATTAATAACCCTTCCGCTGAAATGAAAATCAGAGCTATCGATATGACCCACAAGATTCCGAAGTCGTAACAGCGTATCATTGATCACGACAGTTGCACTCAGGTCCTTTAGTTTATGTCGATAGACTTTAAATGCGCCATTGAGGTTTGTCAGTTGAAGATTTCCCTTGGGCAGGGGAGCCGGGTTCAGCAGCTCATGCACAGAAGTTTCAAGCGCAAGACCAATTGAAAAATCGGTGATCTCTTCTTTTGTGTTGTTGGAAAGTGCGGTATCGTACGAAAGAAGCTCGGATAATATTAAACGAGTGCTCTTCGCGTTCAATGCGAGCGTAATGGGCTTGTGATGATGACGGAGAAAGGCGCGGATATCACTAAGGGAGCCGTCAAGGGCAATATCTGAGTCGCCGATCCGCAGTGTTGCAGAGTCAATCGTGACCCTGCCGTTTTCCATATGCGCATGAAGATTCATGTCGCGGACGGCACGTGGATATCCGGGAATGCGAAATGAAAGATTCTCGACAGACAGCCGGCTTTGAATGCCTTCCTTTAATTTATTCAAAGACTTCTCC
>Ga0196965_1001120_pt1 | contig 11081 bp, 10 predicted proteins | sample S1_20metaG_FD_148668 | JGI IMG/M metagenome (GOLD analysis project Ga0196965, IMG submission 148668) | Soil microbial communities from Anza Borrego desert, Southern California, United States - S1_20 | ecosystem: Environmental > Terrestrial > Soil > Desert | place: USA: California | collected... | reverse complement strand
GCGGGGCCAATGACACGCACCGTAGCTGACGCGGCTGTCGTACTCAGTCTGTTGGCGGGAACTGATCCGTCAGATCCGGCAACGAAAAACATCGATGAAAAGAATGACGATTACACAAAATTTTTGATTGCGGATGGATTAAAAGATAAGCGCATTGGAATCGAAAAAAGTTTTATCAGGGCGCATGAAAAAGTTGACGCGGAACTACAAAAAGCGCTCGCTCAAATGCGGGATGCCGGTGCCGAAATCGTAGAAGTCGAGTTGTTGAAAGATCTTGATATCGGAGAAGCAGAGTATCAACTCCTGCAGTTCGAGTTCAGGGATGGTCTTAATAAATATCTCGCGTCCGCCAATGGCAAAGTGAAATCGTTAAAACAGCTCATTGATTTCAATGTTGAAAACGATAGTCTGACAATGCCTCACTTCAGGCAGGAGATCCTGGAAGCATCCGAGAAAATGGCATCCCTTGAAAGCCAGGAATACAAAGATGTTTTAAATAAGATCACCGGTGTAAGAAAGAAAATCGACGAGGTGCTGAGAACGCACAATATTGACGCGATATGCGGGCCGACAAACGGACCGGCGTGGTGTACTGATCTTGTCAACGGTGATTTCTTCACGGGTTATGGAATGTATTCGCCACCTGCCATGGCGGGTTATCCCCACGTGACGGTTCCGATGGGGTTTGTAGAAAATCTTCCTGTTGGAATCACATTCTTCGCCTCCGCGTTTGAAGAAGGGAGATTGATTTCCATTGCTTATGCGTATGAGCAGGCGTCTAAGAACCGGAAGGCCCCGCAATTCCATCCAGCTTAAGGTGAGAAGAAACTGTAATGCAATCACTACAGTTTCTTTCCATTTTTATGCTAATAAGATCAACAACAAGGCGATCAACAGGATCGCGCCGATGCTTATGTAGACACCGCCGCTCAGGGCAGCCATTTCTTTTTTGATTGTTTTTACCTCTTTGCGCAATTCTTTCTTTTCGTGACGTGAAAGCCCCTTCATGTCAATCTGCTTGATTTCGTTCAACCGGTTTTGCAAGGTCTGCATTTGCGCTTCGCGGTGCGCAGGTGTCACGGAATTAATGTCAGCACCAAAAGAAGTTACGGGTGCGGCAATTGCCAGCAACATGGCAAAAAAGAGCCCCTTTAACAGGATACGTGTTTTCATAAAGGATAATTAAATTAAGATGGTTATTGAACCAGCGATTCTAAAATTCTATGCCGCTACTACATTGATATTTCTTCCTGGAAGTTTTATTGTTGCATAACGCCATTGCTTTTTTTAAGCGCCTCTTTGCCAGAGACGTTCCTGTGTTTGCGCGGCAGGATGATAATAAATCTTGATCCTTTCCCGGGTTCGCTTTCCGCCTTGATAAAACCGTGATGGTTGTCTACAATTTTCTTGCAGATGGTCAGGCCTATTCCCGTGCCCGGGTAATGCAGATTCCCATGCAGGCGCTGGAAAATACCGAAGATTTTTTCCTTGTATTTTTCTTCGAATCCAATACCATTGTCTTCAACGCACAACACAACATGATCATCCGGGTCAATCGCATATTCGACAGCCTCGTCAGGTCGTACGTATCTTGATTCTATTTTAAGAATCGGCTTAGGGCCGTCATTGAATTTTAATGCATTGCTTATCAGGTTTTGAAACAACTGATGGATCTGACCTGCCACGGCTTCAACAACGGGTAGCTTGCCAATGAAAACCTGCGTTCCCTTTTCGCGAATAAGGATTTCGAGATCTTCCATGATATGCTGAACAACCGATGTCAAATCTGTTTTACTGATCGGCAAATGAGTGTTGCTTAACTTCGAAAGCGTAAGCACATCTTCAATAAGCACCTGCATGCGATGCGATGAAGTGATAATCTTTTCCAGGTAATTCTTTTCCGACGGTTCAAGCTTCTTCACTATTTTATCCGACAACAGATTGCCAAAGGTTTGAATCTTCCGGAGCGGCTCCTTAAGGTCATGTGAAGCCACCGATGCAAACTGAAGCAAATCCATATTTGATTGTTCGAGCTTGTAGTTTAGCTCCTGCAGTTTTGAGGAGGTAATTTTCAGATCTTCGAAACTTTTTGCAATTACATCAGCCGTATTTCGTCGTTGGGTTATGTCGGTAAATGTCGATACAATTCCATCCAGCATTTTTACCACAACCCCTTCATACCATCGGTTTGTGAGTTCCAGGAAAAATTCAAAAGAATCGTCGTGACCACTTTCGACGACTTTCACATACCGTTCGAAATAGCTGTTATCAATCATTGATCCGTCGAAAATGCTTTTTCCCTCAAGCTCCTGTTGCGTCATATCCATCATTTTTTCAACGGCTTGATTAGCAGCAATGAGCTCGAAATCGATAATCCGGTTTTGTTTGTCCCGCACTGCTTTCCTGGCACAGATGGCGCTGATGGAACTATTGAAAACTCCTTCCAAAATACCTGTCAATTGTTTAATCTCAGTGATGTCGATAAAGTTAACAACAACCCCATCTAACGTCCGGTCCTGACGAATGTACGGATTGATCTTCATCAGGAAGCAACGTTTGTCGTTGGTCACGACTTCCCGCTTTGTTCCTTCATTTGAAATAATTACCCTCTTTATTTCTGAAAGCAGATCAGTTTCAAGAAGGTTATTGGTTATGTCGTTGAGCGGACGACCAATGTCTGATTCAATCAGGTTTATCTGACTCGTGATCGCCGGACTAAACTTCCGTACAATCATGTGCTTATCAACCAGCACCTGCCCGATCTCGCTATTACGGAAATAGTTATTAAGGTCGTCGTTTAATTCAATCAGTTCTTTGATCTTGGATTGGTGCTCCGCGCTCACGGTATGCAGTTCTTCGTTCAAAGACTGCAGTTCTTCATTTGTGCTCTGCAATTCTTCATTCGCAGATATCATTTCTTCATTGCTTGTAAGCAATTCTTCATTGGAAGATTCAAGTTCTTCAATGACGGACTGAAGATTTTCTTTTGTTTCGCGCAGCTCGTTTTCGAGTTCTTCGATGCGCTGGCTGTCAATTGCGTTTGCTTTTCGCGATGCTGGCTTCTTGACTTTTTTTCGTTCTTTTTCATTCTCCTGTAGAATAACAAAGAGGAACGATTGCTGATATTCTTGTTGATGCAGGAAGGGCTTTACGATAATGTTAACGGATCGTTCCGTCTTTCCGTTTTGCATCCTGACATTTCGAAGAACTGTTTTTTCCTGCTCGTGTATGGATTTCCTGATGGTCATTCCCAATGCCACACCAAGATCTGGTGGAATGAGTTTCAAAAGATTGAAAGTAAGGTTGTTTTCAGGGAAGTGCATGAAGTCTTTAAAGTGGCCAATTGCGTGCTTCACTTCCATGTTTTCGTCGATAAGAATTCCGGCATAGCGGTGTTCTTCCATTAATGTCTCACGGAAGATCTCCGCCAGATTGCTCACCGCGTTCTTAGGCTTATTCGAGGTATTGACCGGAACGAGCGTTGAAGGCCGGATTGGGGGCATAAAACTTTCGTTACCTGATAATCTTGACTTCCCGATACACTTATAAATTTTCCATTTTTTGTTCAACTCTTTCATTGTCTCCTTAAGCGGGCCGACATTTTCGCTGGCGCCAAGCAACAGAGATGCACCTGGATTAAGTGCAAATGAAAATGTCTTCAATACATGTCGTTGCAACTTGAGGTTCATGTAAATCAGCATGTTGCGACAACTTAAAAGATCAAGTTTACTGAAGGGCGGATCTTTTGTTATATCGTGGAATGCGAAGACCACCATTTTACGAAGCGCAGGTACGATGCGATAACCGGTTCCTTCCTTTACGAAAAAATTTGCCAGGCGCGCCGGGCTTATATCTTTCGAAATGGATTCAGGGTAGCATCCATTCGAAGCTGTCTGTAACGCATCCTTATCGATATCCGTCGCGAAGATTTTAATGTTGTAATCGTGATTGCGGATGTTATCCATGTATTCATAGAATAACATGGCAAGCGAATATGCTTCCTCGCCCGTGCTACAAGCCACCACCCATGCTTTTATTACGTCGTGCGGTTTTTTGGCTGAGAATATCGAGGGAATGATCTTGCTTCTTACTTCTTCAAATGCTTCAGGGTCTCTGAAGAATTTTGTGACGTTAATCAAAAATTCCTTTCCAAGGTTGACTATATCCTCCGGATGATCGACTAAGTGGTTGTAATAATCTGTCACGGATTTGAAACCCTTCTCGGCCATGTTCTTTGCAAGACGCCGCGTTATTGTAGGTTTTTTGTAATCATTGAAATCGTGCGATGTTGTATTTTTTACAAGGGTAAGGATCTCGTCGATGACCTTTTCATCAGCTTTATCAAATGCATGCAGGCTTCTCGTCGGCGGCGATTCCCGCAAACATTCGGTCAGTTCCTCGGGCATCAGCGCCGGTGGAAGAATAAGATCAACCAGCCCTGTGGCAATCGCACTTGAAGGCATGCCATCAAAGTCAGCGCTGATAGGATCCTGAACGATCACGAGACCGCCGCTGTTCTTAATGGACTCGATCCCTTTTGTGCCATCCGTTCCAGTACCCGACAGGATAATGCCAACGGCATTGTTACCCTTTGCATGCGCAAGTGAATCGAAAAACATATCGATCGCATTGTTAGGAACAAGGGTTCGTTCCTTATCATGAAGCATGAGCGAACCGTTGGAGAGCGTCATTATTTTTTTGCTTGGAATCAGGTAAATACAGTTCGGTGTAACCTGCATTCCATGCTCTGCCTCCATCACTTTCATGCTTGTATGTCTTGCCAGCAATTCCGCCATAAGGCTCTTGTGGTCAGGTGACAGGTGCTGAACGACGACGAAAGAAAAACCTGTGTCGTCAGGCATGTTGTCGAATAACTCGTTGATTGGTTCTAGTCCGCCTGCTGAGGCTCCGATGCCGATAATGTAATGCTCGGCGCTAACCGGAAATGTATTATTTGTCGCCACTGCTCAAACTTTTAAAACGGTAATTTTATTTATAGTGTAGAAAATTCTCAAGTATCCGGATTCTGCTCGAATAACAGTTTTAACCTGTTTTCTTATAGAAGGTGATGGCGACCATGCGGGTCTATTCGCGCCGAAAATCAAACCGCTGCTTTCTTTTTTCGCTTGTCTTAATTGAAGATGTCGACTTGCAACATCCATGAATGCCATCCGGACATAACAAAACCGACAGCTTTGACGACTTCAATGCTGTATCGAAGAAATCTGCGGTATAGGCGTTGAGGAGACTGCTCCTCAAAAAACTACAGATTATCCCATTTTCCCATAATGAATTCAGGATGATAACGACGCCTTTTTCTTAAGCTAAATCTGGAAAAAAGCTCAGCATAACAACAGTATTCACCGTGGAACCGGCCTTACAAAAAATCCATAAAAAATCGTACCAGCCGTTACTTCTTATCTTTGAAGTCTTCCAGGCTGTTCACGTCTGCTTTTCGATTGGCTGTAAAATCCTTTTGCTTATTCTCCCGCGCTTTGTTCAGATCTTTGTCAACCGGATATTGATCGGGTCTTGTGTCACCGTCTATTATTGGCGTTTTTTCCTGCTGCTTCTTATTTTTTTTCTCGTCCATAACAATGCCTTTGGACCAAATCCGACAAAACCATGCCTCCTCGTTTCTGAATGCTGCTTGTCATGTCATTGCAATCCGGTAAGATTGTACACCGGAGTTTGATAGTGAAGACTTGTACCTGACGCCCTGTTAGCAAATGAAGAAAGAGAATTTTGAGGTTCTTCTGATTGAAGATGATGAAGACGATGCGGAGATGACCATGTATACATTGGCTAAACTGAAAGATCTGCATGTCACGCATATTAATGATGGTAACGAGGCAATCACCTATCTGCTGGATGATCATGCAATGTTGCCGGACCTGATCCTGCTCGATCTGAAGATGCCTAAGGTTGATGGCGTTGAAGTCTTGAGGAGAATCAAAGCACATCTGGAACGAACGCATATCCCTGTGATTGCATTCATATCGTCGCCGCAAGGACGGGCGTATCTTGAATCCTTTCAGTTAAGGGCCGACGCGTATCTGATGAAGCCTGTCGATGTAACATCTTTTCTTATTGCAGCGTCGGCCGCCGGGATGACGAACATCAATTTATCAGTTAAGGAACTCCATCAGGGCAGGTAACAGTATCCGGAATTCTTTTTAAGTTTACAAAAACTGAATCCGGATGAAGACCATATTGATGCTGGAACACGACGATGATGACCGCTACATTGCCCAGGCAGTATTCGATGAGCATCATTACCCGATAAAATTGGAATTTGTTTCCAGTAGCGTCGACTTTTTTGCATACCTCAGGTCATGTGAAAAAAATCGGAGCAAACTTCCGTCGTTGATCCTCTTAAACTACTACGCAGTGCCGGACAATGCGATCGACACCCTCCGAAAACTGAAACGAGATATAACGTTTGGTTACATTCCAACCGTCGTGTTAAGCGGAACGGTTGATGATTCTATTGTACGTGAATGTTATGCCGAAGGTGCAAGTTCAGTCATTCAAAAGCCTGACAGCGCTGGCGACACGAACGAAAAGATCGCGTGTTTTGTAAAATACTGGTTTAGCACCGTTGAACTGGTGTAGATCAAACAGTCGCGATTAGCTCGTTGCGGTATTTTGTAAGTATTGTCGACTTAGACAAAAATCCCATATACTTTCCGTTGTTCACTACCGGTAAATTCCAGTGATTCGCCTGTTCGAATTTAAGCAGCGCCTGGTGCAGGTTTTCATGCGCTTCAACCACGGTGATTTCGTTCGTCATTAAGTCCAGGACTTTGGTTTTTTGATATTGGTTTGGATCGAAAATAATGTTTCTGATTTTATCAAGGTAAACGAGCCCAACAAGTTTTCCTTCCAGATCCACCACCGGAAAAATATTACGATAGGATTTTGCGATTACGTTCACCAGCCCCGCGAGGTTATCATCCGGCCTGACGATCGAGAAATTCGTTTCTATCAAGGTTTGTAAATCCAGTCTGCTGAGCAATATCTTATCACGATTTTCTATGGAGCCTTGAAGCTTATTCGCCAGGCGCTTTCCTTCCATTGACAGTGGTTGAAAGAAATGTGCTACAAGCAGACTAAGCGCTGCAACCATCATGAGGGGAATCATGAGTTCATAGCCACCTGTTAGTTCTGCAATGAGGAATATCGCGGTAAGCGGCGCATAAAAAACACCACTTAATATGCCCGCCATCGCAACGAGTGTAAAATTGCTTTCCGGGATGGATGCAAGTTTAGATATATTGACAAGCCTGGCGAAGAAGTATCCAAGGCATGCTCCCACGAAGAGTGAGGGAGCGAAACTTCCTCCGCTACCACCACTTCCCATCGTTACGGCTGCGGCTATCATTTTCAAAAAAACCAATGACCCGATAAAAATAAGTATAAGCATTTCCGTCGTCATGAATGAATTCAATGGCGACCGGGAAAGAAGATCACCTTCCTGGAGTTGTGATAACGCTTTGATCGATTCGTATCCTTCTCCGTACAGGGGAGGCCAGAGCATCACCAAAGCAAACAGCACAATTCCGCCGATCAGCACCCGCCACCACACGTTTTTGATGGATGAAAATCTTTCTTCGATGGAAGAAAAAATTCTCGCGTAGGCGAGCGCCACGAGACCGCACGCAACGCCAAGGATGATATAGAAGAATGTATTATGATAATCGAATGGTTGCTGAAGGGTAAAGTTCAGAATGATACCTTCCTTCATAATAATTTTGGAAACAAGCGCGCCTGACGCGGCCGCGACGATGAGTGGGATAAATGCCGACGCGGTTACATCTGCCAGAAGCACTTCAATCGCAAACAACACACCTGCAATGGGTGCGTTAAATGCAGCTGCGATGCCTGCTGCGGCTCCGCATCCGAGAAGGACTGTACGATCTTTGTATGACAATTGGTAGGTTACACCATAGTTTGCGCCAATAGCGGAACCGGTACTAACCATCGGTGACTCAAGTCCCATCGATCCACCAAAGCCAACGGTCAGTCCGCTGCTTACCAGATGTGCGTATATATTTCGTGGGTTTATCGTACTCGACTTTTTAAGAATGGCGTACACAATTTCTGCGCTGCCTTTTTTCAAATCTTTCTTAAGAATGAACCGTATATAAAGCACAGTTAAAAAAATGCCAATCAACGGGAACAGCGCGAACGGGAGGAATGCCTCGTAGTTTCTCGATGAATACCTGACGAGCAATTCAATGTTGTGCACAAAATATTTGAGAACAATCGCTGCCAGACCCGAAGCTGCGCCCACGAGTATACTCGATACAATAAAGAAGTGGCGATCAGAAAGATGCTGACGAAGAAAAAAGATCGGGCGCTTGACCTGCGTGTGAATCCATTCAAACATTCAGGGCAAGATAGGAATCCTTGTCGTCATGCCAATGCTTATTGACACGTTAACGTCTTTCACGGCAATGGAAGCCCCGTCCAGACAGGACGCGAAATCTATATTGTTGTTTCGTCATTAATGTCGGCGTCCTCGTTCAGTAACTTTGACTTCTCATTTTTCGGTTGAGGCTCAGCAGGTTTTTTGTTGCTCTGATCCTTCTCACTTCTCATGTTGGGGTCTGGAAATTGTGCTGGCCGTGGCGTCTTTTCCGGATCAAACGGCTCTTTTACTTTATCCCTCTGCTTGTCCATATCACTTGAATTTTAATGGACTTACTATGCGAAAAGAAGCGTGCCTGTGCCGCTACCTCAACTGCAACAGTTGTTTGAAGCCGTTGATAAAATTTTCAAATTCTGTCTCCGTTGTTTTGTCGGTGATTTGAAGCTGGTCGTTGATCTTACCTTTAATTCCCTGGATCAGCAGTGTAGTCTGTTCATTAAAATCGCACATTACCGTACGCATGATCAGTTGAAGCTCTTCGTGCGCCTTCTGTCCGTTTGCCGACGCTGTGATCAGTCCGGTAGGTTTGTTCATAAAAACCGTAGTTGATGCGCACCATTCGATCAGATTCTTTAATCCGCTTGGAATGCTGAAAACATATTCTGGCGTACAAATAATGATTCCGTCAGCCTCGCCGATTTGATTCCTGATGTTGGCAATTACAGGAGGGGGACTGTCGCCCGATAACTCCGGATTGAAGTGAGGCAGAACTTTTAAATCGTTTATCATTGTCACCGTCATTTCATCCTTCGTCAGCGATGCAAAAAGCTGCATGAGCTTTTCATTCGCCGAGTTTCGGCTCGCACTTCCTATAATGATCAGGATATGTTTCTTATCCATGTTATGCGTTGTCAGTATTCAGAGGCATGCGGTTTTTCTTTGGTACCCAAAGCTAAAGATATGAAACGATGGTTGATCGGCTGTTCGGGATTTTCATACCGGCATTGGAAAGGTGAATTTTACCCGGACGACGTGCCGGCCCGGAGATGGTTTGAATACTATTGCGAACATTTCAATACCGTTGAGCTTAACGTCACATTTTACCGGATGCCGAAACCTGAAACGTTCCGCGCCTGGTACGAACGCAGTCCAGCTGACTTTCGGTTTACAGTCAAAGCGCCGCGTTTGATCACACATTTCAGAAAATTTCTGAATACAAAAAATGATATTCTCAATTTTTACAATACCATTGAGAAGGGTCTTGGCGGGAAACTTGGAACAGTACTCTTCCAGCTCCCGCCAAATCTTGTGTACTCAGAAGAAAATCTTGAACGGATCTTGTTGTCACTCGATGACCACTTTTCGAATGTCATCGAATTCCGTGATCAGTCCTGGTGGAACCCTCGTGTGCTTGACGAACTCAAACTTCGAAATGTAACCTTTTGTGGCATCAGCTATCCCGGCCTTCCGGATGATGTTACGAAAACAAATCCTGTGATGTATTATCGTTTTCACGGCGTACCCGATTTGTATCGAAGCGCGTACAAGCTTTCTGAACTAAAAAAAGTTGTCAATGAAATCAGCACCAAACGCAGCGTTGAAGAAGTATACATTTATTTCAATAATGACATCAACGTAAGTGCAATTGATAATGCGCGACAGGTGCAGAAGCTCGTGGGTTCCAATCGCTCATCCGTACAAAAACCGAAAAAGAAAGCGTCGCGTGTACAGTAATAGATTAAAGTTTCACCAACGACCTGAGTTGTTCTTTTGTTACCGGCTTCTGAAGATACTCCTTAACGTCGGGGATATTTTTTGCGCGCGCCATGTCTTTGGCGTGGCCGGATGAACTTAAAATGTAGATATCAATTTCTTTGGAAAGCTGGTTTTTGATCTTCCCGAATGCTTCCAGAAATCCCCATCCGTCAAGCTCGGGCATATAGATGTCCAGGAGGATAACATCGGGTAAATGTTCAAGTGCCTGTTTGTGTTCGAGCAGGTAGTCGATCGCCCATTGAGCTTTGTCATAGATGGTAATTATATAGGCGAGATCGCCTAACTCGGCTAACCGTTTAATATAGAACGACGCCATCGGATCGTCGTCAATAATCCAGAGATTACCAATTTTTTGTTCAGACATTTGGATATGGTTCCTGATAGTCGCCGTAATGCCAATGTATTGGCAGTTTGGACTTTCAGCGGCGAAAGATGTAAAAGAGTTATCGGTTTTCAGCGACCTTGTAAGAAAACAGTCAATTAAGGTTAAAATTGCCGCTTCGCTCCGTCTGGTTACCTGGCAACGAACACGCGGGAGAATAAATCAGACCTCAAAAACAAAGAATGGAACCTTATATCCCGATTTGACAAGTATGGGTTTGGAAACGTTAAATACGCGTACACCATTCGAAGTCCGGCCCTCCAGTTGACCAACATGTGCGTGACCATGGAATGCCGCCAGCACCTCCCGTCGGTTCAACGGTTCCGCCAAACGGGAGGATCCCAGGAAGGGATAAATCGCTTCCGGTTCACCAATCACCGTTTCTTTAATAGGCGAATAGTGCATGACCGCGATCTTTTTTTCGCAATGATGTTCAGCGTCAAGACGTGCAAGAGCCCGGTCCAGGCGCAGGGCTTCGTCGACAGCTTCCTGTACAAACGCCTTCATCGCACCTTCGCCAAACATCGATAACCTGTGGTTGTCAAACCC
>Ga0196965_1001119_pt1 | contig 11082 bp, 8 predicted proteins | sample S1_20metaG_FD_148668 | JGI IMG/M metagenome (GOLD analysis project Ga0196965, IMG submission 148668) | Soil microbial communities from Anza Borrego desert, Southern California, United States - S1_20 | ecosystem: Environmental > Terrestrial > Soil > Desert | place: USA: California | collected... | reverse complement strand
CGAAGCTCACCAGCTTGACCTCGTCGACCTCCGGCAGGCGGGCCATGGCGCGGGACAGCTCCTCGGCGAAGCGCTCGCCGCCGCCCAGCAGGGATTCCGGCGCGAAGTAGGTCGGGCTCACGTGGCAGACCTTCATGACGCCCACTGCACCCAGCGCGGGCGGAGGAAGCCGGCGGCGTTGATGGCGAGCTGCCCGGCGAGGGCGACACCCGAGCTCAGGAGGTTGAACAGCAGCACGCCCGAGGTGGTGGAGAGGGGGAGCAGTGCCGCCAGCGCCGCCTGGGAGAGGGCCAGGGAGAGAACCGCTCCCCCCTGCCAGCGGGTCCAGGAGCGGGCCAGGTTCACCGCCACCGCGTAGCCGTCCAGGAGCGTCAGCCCCGCGGCTGCCACCACCAGGAGCAACTCGCGGTGCAGACCCGAGTAGCTCTCCCCGAGGAGGAGCAGGAACAGGCCCGGGAAGAGGGCCGCTGCCGCCAGCATCCCCAGGGCGACGGTGGCGAGCAGGGCTCCGAACTGGAAGTAACGGGCGCGGTACAGCCGGTCGTCCGTGATCCGCGCCAGGCGCGGCAGGAAGACGACGCCGGTGAGCCCGGAGAAGATCCCCACCACCAGGCCGAGCCGTCCGAGCGCCCCGACCTCGGCGATGTTGCGGGCCGAGCCGAACGTCGCCGCCAGCCAGACCACCAGCGGCCCCTGGACCGCGAAGTAGAGGGCACTGGGCAGCGTCGGCAGGAGGTAGCGCAGCACCCGGCGCCGGGACTCGGCGGCGTCCGTCTTACTCTCCGGCACGGCGGCGCCCTGCCGCGCCAGCCAGGCCGTCACCGCCGTGCCGGCCGCCGCGGCGGCGACGCCCAGCCAGCCGTAGAGGAGCCCGGCGGCGATCATCGCCCCCGCCGCCAGGAGCCGGAAGGCTGCCCCCGCCAGCTCCGCCCGGTAGGAGAGCCCGTAGCGGTCGGCCAGGCGCAGGAGGAGCACCCGGATCGACGCGCCGATCTGGAACCAGACCCCGACCGCGACGGCCGCCGCGGCGAGGGCGGTCTCCACCGCGCCGAAGCCGCGCTCCATGGCGATCCGCGGGAACACCGCCAGCACGGCGAGGCTTCCCAGCAGGAAGGCCCAGCGGCGCAGCGACAGCACGGCGGCCACGTAGCTCCCGAAGTCCTCCCCCTCCCGCGCCGAGCGATGGAAGAAGTGGACGAGCGAGGTGGTGCTCCCCAGGTCCGAGGCGAAGGTGAAGAAGGTGATCACCGACGACGCCAGGGTGTAGAGGGCGAAGTCCCGCACCGGCATGAAGTTGATGAACAGCAGGCCGGCCGCGATCCCCGCGAGCTGGGTGAGGGTCTGCGCGGTGAAGTAGGCGGAGAGGATCTTCACCCAATTCCGCAGGCGCGAGGGGACCGGTTCCATCAGCCCCTCCCTCCGAGGGGGATGCCGAATTCCTCCAGCACCCGCACCGCCAGCTCCCGCGACTGCCCGCCGAGATTCCGGACGCGGGTCTCGCCGGGGAGGAGCCACTCCATCACCGGGATGTAGAAGCCGGTCTTCGGACGGTCGAAGAGCGCCGCCGGCAGCTCCGGGGCGGTCTGCCGCACCAGCGCCGCCTTCCCCCGGCTGCGGGCGGGCTCGAAGCCGGCGGCGGCGAGGGCCTCGCGCAGGCGCGCGTCCACCCAGGGCACCCGCAGCTCCACCGACCAGGCCATGGAGGCCCAGTCCGAATCCCGCAGGAGCTGGTTCCGCATGTACCGGGCGGTCTCGAAGGCATGGACCGCCAGCCAGGGATCTCCGTTCGCGGTCGCCACCTTACGGACGTCCGCCACCGGGTCATAGCCGCTCAGCCCCTCCGCGGCGAGGTCCGGTCCCAGGAGGGCGGGCAGCTCCTCGGGGAGGAACAGGGCGCGCCGCAGGAAGTAGGCGCCGGCCAGGTCGCCGCCATAGCGCAGCAATCCCCGCATCTTGGGCTGGTCCGGCCGCAGCCGTCCCGCCACAGCCGGCCAGAGGGACGCGAGCCCCGGCAGCCGCCGCCCCCAGCGGGCCGCCTTCACCCCCTTGGGGACATCGATAAAAGATGGATAGCTGCCGAACAGCTCGTCGCCGCCCAGGCCGGACAGCACCACCGTCAGCCCCGCCTCATGGGCCGTGCGGCTCACCAGATAGGTGTTGAACCCGTCGATGCTCGGCTGGTCCATGGCCGCGACCGCGCCGGACCAGAGGCCGAGGAACTCCTCCCGGCCCACCCGCCGCTCCACGTGGCGGGTCCCCAGCGTCTTCGCCACCTCGGCGGCCAGCGGCGCCTCGTCCAGCGGCGTGCCGGCGAGGCGGTCGAAGCTCAGAGTGAAGGTGACCGGCGGCTCGGGGAGGTGGCGCCGGGCGAGGGCGGCGATGAGGCTCGAGTCGAGCCCCGCCGAGAGGAAGACCGCCACCGGGACGTCCGAGACGAGATGGGCGCGGACGGCGTCGTCCAGGGCGGAGCCCTCTCCCCCCGGCCCCCTCTCCCGCCTCCCCTCCTCCCTCCCCGGGAGAGGGGGAGGCGGGAAGGAGTAGAAGAGGGCGGGCTCGCTGAGACGGCCGTCCTCGACCTTCAGATAGCTGCCGGCGGGGAGGGCTCGGACGGCGCGGCGGATGGTGAGCGGCTCCGGCACCGAGCCCCAGAGGAGGAAGCCGGCGAGGCCGGCGGGGTCCACGTCCAGGGGGATCGCGCCGCCCCTCTCGATCGCCTTCACCTGCGAGGCGAAGCGGAGGGTTCCTCCGTGCGTCGAGTAGTAGAGCGGCTTGATGCCCAGCGGATCGCGGGCGAGGAGGAGCGTCTTCGTGGCGTCGTCCCAGATGGCGAGCCCGAACATGCCGCGCAGGCGGGGGAGCATGGCCGTCCCCTCCCGGGCATAAAGGGCGAGCACCACCTCGGTATCGCTCCGCGACCGGAACCGCTCGCCCGTCCGCTCCAGCTCCTGCCGCAGCTCCAGGAAATTGTAGATCTCGCCGTTGAGCACGATGTGAAAGCGCCCGTCCGCCGAAGCCATCGGCTGGGCGCCTGCGGGCGAGAGGTCGAGGATCGCGAGCCGCCGGCTGGCCAGGGCCGCCCGGCCGCAGGGCGACACCCACGCCCCTTCACCATCCGGCCCGCGAGCCGTCATGGCGTCCCGCGTTCGGATCAGCTCCCCGGAGTCGATGGGCGGAGCCGCCTCCGCCAAGCGCACGATGCCGTTGATCCCGCACATGATCTAGACCAACCGCCCCAGAAGCGGCTCCAGCCGGCTCCAGAAGCGCTCGACGGAGAACTCGCTCCGCCAGCGCCGCCGGCCTGCTTCGCCCATCTTCCGGGCGACATCCGGATTCTCCAGCAGACGCTCCAGCGCCCCGGTCAGCTCCCCGGGATCGTCCGGGTCCACCAGCAGCCCGGTCCCGCCGTCCGCCACCACCTCCTCGGCGGCGCTCGCCCGGGCCGCGACGCACGGCTTGCCGGCGCGCATCGCCTCCAGGTAGACGAGGCCGAACCCCTCGCCGCGGCTGGGCATGGCGAAGACCGCGCACCGGCCGTACATCCCGGCCAGGGTGGCCTCGCTCACGAAACCGGTGAAGACCACCCGCGAGGCGATCCCCAGAGCGCGGGCCTTCTCCTCCAGCCGCGGCCGGTCGTCCCCCTCGCCGGCGATCACCAGCCTGGCGCCGGGCAGCCGCGGCATGGCTTCGAGGAGCTGGTCGTGCCCCTTGTAGCGCTCGGTGGAGGCCATCCGCCCGACGATGAGGAGGAACCCCTCGCCGGCCCGTTCCAGAAGGCTGCCGTCCACCTCCCCCGCGGGCGGACGCTCCTCCAGGGCGAGGGGGAGCACGGCGGTCCCGTCCAGCCCGGGGCAGAAGGGGCGAGCCCGCTCCAGGGTATGGGTCGAGATGGCGAGGCGGACCGTGGCGTTCGCCAGCGCGCGGGCGCGGTCCCAGCTCAGTGGGCGCCAGACTTCGATGCCGTAGAGCGGGATCAGGTACGGGGCGCGCAGCCGGGAGGGGAGATAGGCCTGCACCCGGGACGGCCCCAGCAGATCGAAGACGTAGGCGGTCCGTCCGGAATCCCTGACCTGGTCGCGCCAGACCCGCAGCGCCAGCGCCTTCTGGCGTCCCCCGAAGGACCGGGCCTCCGCCGTCACCCCGGGAGGGAGCTGGCCGTCCAAGGTGAGGACGCGGAAGCCGACCCCCCGGGAGCGGGCGAGCTCGGCGCAGGCCCCGGCCAGGAGCCGCCCCGCCAGGGCACGGCCGCCGCCGTCCAGGTCCAGGCCGGCCGAGACGAGCACCAGGTCACGGGGTGGAGCGGATGGCCGTCGGGACAGCTCGGACAGGTGGGACGGGACGCGATGAGATTCGCGCTTGTGGATCGGCACGTCGGGCTACAGCTCAACTCCAGAGATCAGCTTTTGAAACAGAAGGCGCGGGGGGATTGTACAACAGGGTGTGCAAACCGGAGTCGGGCCTTCTGCTCCGGCGGACCTCGCGGCGAAAGCTCCGAAGTCGCGGCGCGGCGTTCGAGCTTGCGGTGAGCCGTCTGGGCTTGCGGTGAACCGCCTGAAGTTGCGGTGAACGCTTTGAGCTTGCGGTGGATCCTTCGATCTTGCGGTGAGCCAAGCGAAGTCGCGGTGAATCTTTTCAGCTTGCGGCGAATCTTTGGAAGTCGCGGTGAACCGATTCGAGTCGCGGCGAGCGGTTCGAGGTCGCGGTGAAGCCGCCGGAGTCGCGGCGGACGGACCCGAGTCGCGGTGAAGAGTTTGGAGTCGCGGTGGAGGGATCGAAGTCGCGGCCAGCGAATTGGGAACGCGGCCAACGAATCGGAGTCGCGGCGCCGATACCGAGGGAAGAGGGAGGGGGGGAGGGACGAGCCCTCACCCCCGCCGGGTGATCTCTTCTTCGATCGCCGGCACCAGCTCCGGCGTGGCCGCGATCAGCCGGGTGAGGAGCGGCTTGGCGCGGTTGAAGCGGGTCTCTTCGGGCTTGCCGGTGATGACGCGGCCCCCCGCGGCCAGGACCAGCGCCACGCCGGCGGCCACGTCCCACTCGTGCTTCGGGGTGAGGGTCCAGGTGGCGTCGGCGAGACCGGCCGCCACCTGCGCCAGCTTGTAGGCCACCGAGCCGGTGGGCTCCATCTCGAAGGCCCCCTCGCGGTAGCCCTGCCACTCGCCGCGCTTCACCTCGCTGCGGCTCGCCAGCACCCGGGCGCCGGCGAGCTGCGTCCGCCCGCTCACCCCGGCGGGCTTGCCGTTCAGGGTGACGCCGGCGCCGACCGCGCCGACGATGGTCTGCCCGGTGGCGGGGTTGCAGATCCCCCCCGCGACCGGCTCGCCGTCCACCACCAGCCCCACCGACACCGACCACTCGGGGATCCCCTCGACGAACTCACGCGTGCCGTCGAGCGGGTCCACCACCCAGACGCGGCGGCAGGAGAGACGGGCGAGGTCGTCCGTCGTCTCCTCCGACAGCCACCCCTCGCCGTCGCGCGGCAGGAGCTCGCGCAGCAGCGTGTCCACTGAGGTGTCGGCCTCGGTCACGGGGTCGTCCCCCTGCTTGCGCCGCGCCGCGATGTCGCCCGGCGTGTAACGCCGGAGCAGGCCGGCGGCCTGCTCCAGCGCCGTGTGGATCCGCTCGATCTCCGCGGTCCAGCCGTTGCCGTTGTTGGAGTCGGTGCCCATGGTCACTGCGCCGTCATGCTCGCCCCGACGTAGCCCTCCCGCTCCAGATAGAGCAGGATCTCCTGGGCCGCCTCCTCGGGGGACATGACCGTGGTGTCGATCACCAGGTCGGCGTCGGTGGGCACCTCGTACGGGTCGGAGATACCGGTGAACTCCTTGAGGATGCCGGCGCGCGCCTTGGCGTACAGCCCCTTGCGGTCCCGCTCCTCGCAGGTCTCGATCGGCGTCGCGATGTGGACCAGCACGAAGCCGCCGCCCGGCTCGATCGTCGCCCGCACCTCCCGCCGCACGCTGTCATAGGGGGCGATCGGGGCGCACAGGGCGATGCCGCCGTTCTTGGTGATCTCGGAGGCGACGAAGCCGATGCGCCGGATGTTGATGTCCCGGTGCTCCTTCGAGAAGTTGAGCTCGGACGACAGGTTCTTGCGCACGATGTCGCCGTCGAGCAGTGTCACCGGCCGGCCGCCCATCTCCATGAACTTCACCAGCAGCACCGAGGCGATGGTCGACTTGCCGGCGCCCGAGAGGCCGGTGAGGAACACCGTGAAGCCCTGCTGGTGCCGCGGCGGATGGGTGCGGCGCAGCTCCTCCGCCACCTCGGGGAAGGTGAACCAGGACGGGATCTCCCGGCCCTCGGCCAGGCGCCGGCGCAGGTCCGTTCCCGAGATGTCCAGCACGCGCGCCCCCTCGGGGATCTCGTCCTGCGGCAGGTAGGTGTCCAGGTCCTCGACGTAGCTGAGCTGCTGGAACGGCACCATCGTCACCCCCAGCTCCTCCTGGTGCTTGCGCAGAAGCTCCTGAGCGTCGTAGGGGCCGTAGAACGGCTTGCCCTGCGAGTCCTTGCCCGGGCCGGCGTGGTCGCGGCCGACGATGAAGTGGGTGCAGCCATAGTTCTTGCGGATGATGGCGTGCAGCAGCGCCTCCCGCGGGCCGCCCATGCGCATGGCGAGCGGGAGCAGCGACAGCTTCACCGTGTGCTGCGGGAAGCGGTTGATCACCGCCTGGTAGCAGCGCACGCGGGTGTAGTGGTCGAGGTCGCCCGGCTTGGTCATGCCCACCGTCGGGTGGATCAGCAGGTTGGCCTGCGCCTCCTTGGCCGCCCGCAGGTTCAGCTCGCAGTGCGCCCGGTGCATCGGGTTGCGCGTCTGGAAGGCCACCACCCGGCGCCAGCCCTCGCGGGCGAACTCCGCGCGCAGCTCGGCCGGCGTGTGGCGGAGCTGCCGGAAGTCGTAGTGGATCGGCATCTGCAGCCCTTCGATACGGCCGGAGACGGCGAACGGATGACTGCGCTGGAGCAGGTGGGCCACTCCGGGATGAACCAGGTCGGTGGTGCCGAACACGGACTTGGCGCTCCGCTCGCGGTCCATCTCCCAGACCTCGTCCACGTGCAGCGCCGCGAGCATCACCCCTTCGGGGTCGCGCAGCGCCAGGACGCTCCCGCTCTTGCCGAGCTTCTGGGCCATCTCCGCCGGCACGTCGAGCACGATCGGGATCGGCCAGAGGGTGCCGTCGGCCAGGCGCATCCCCTCGCAGACCGCGTCGTGGTCGGCGCGGCTCATGAAGCCGTTCAGCGGCGAGAAGGCGCCGGACATCAGCAGCTCCAGGTCGCAGAACTGGCGTGGCGTCAGATCCCAGGACGTCCAGTCGCGGGACGCCGCCTTGAGCTCGGCGGCGCGCTCCGGCTCGACCATCAGGTCGACGAGCTCGCCGCCATGGGGCTCGATGAGGTGGCTCGCGGGGCTATCGGGATTCCGGTCGCGGTCGCGATCCGGAGCGGGGCTGGGAAACGGAGTGACTTGTGCCATTATAGACAATGCTCCTCATGCGGGCGTTGAGACTCGGATACACAGGTGCGGGGAAACCCCAAACCGGGACACACGCTCCCCCTCCGGGAGCGCCCGGTGGGTTTATTCAAGAATAGGGCCAGCCGGTCTGCCGGGGCGAGGAGGGGAGGTCAGCGGGGACGGGATGGAGAGGGCTCCGGATCGTCGGAGACGATCACGCCCACCACCGCGGCGGCGGGGAGGAGGACCGACTTGCGGGGCCACCAGGCGATGACGCAGGCGCGGCAGATCTCGTCCGACCGGCGGATCCCCTGGGAGTTGACGCGGGTGACGACGCCGTCGCAGAGGAAGGCGTAGACCTCCTTGCCCTGCTGGTCCGGCGCGGTCTCGCCCACCGTGAGGTTCTCGGCCACGCCGCGCTCCTTGGCGGAGAGCTGCACCCGGCAGTCGCCGTTCACCTTCACCTGGCGGGGCTCGGAGCGGGCGGTCACGTTGCCGGCGCCGTCGACCAGGGCGGCATAGAGCTCCACCGACTCGTTGCGCCGCTCCGGCTTCGGCGGCACGGCCCAGTAGCGGCCGTCCGGCTCCATTTCCAGCGGCACCCAGTAGAAGGCCTTGTGGTCCTTCCAACGGAAGTAGAGCCGCCCCGCCTGACCGGCCGCGCCATTTCCGTGGCCGTTGCCGTTCACCCGCACCCGGACGACACCGTTCTCCTCCCGCGGCAGGCAGCCGGGGTCCTCCACCGTGATCGTCTGGGCGTGCGCCGCGGTGGCGCCGTATCCCAGAAGCAGGCCGCAGGCCGCGGCGAAGAGGGCTCGTGCTCTCATGGTTTTCTCCCGTTTGGCCGATTTTACCTCACTCGGCCTCAGCTCCCCAGAATCTTCTTCGCGTACGACTCCACGTAGGGCGTTTTCTGCAAATTCGGCAGCGAGCGCTGGAGGGCGCCGGCCGCGGCGGCCTTGTCCCCGGACTCGTAAAGAGCGACCGCCATGTAGAACAGCAGCTCCGGCTGGTCCGCCGCCGGCTCGCCGCCGCGCCGGAAGTAGGCGGCCGCCTCCTGCCAGCGGGAGAGACGATAGGCCGCCTCGGCCGCCAGGTGCTGCGCCTCCGTCGACCCGGCATGGGCGTCGGCCACCTCGCGGGCGAGCTGGAAGGCGCGCTTGAGGTCCCGGGTCTTGCCGTCGCCCTCGAGGATCTCGCGCGCCGAAGCCATCTTCTGCCGTTCTTCCTCGGAGACCGGCCGGGGAGCCGGGGGCGCCGCCTGGGCGATGGCCGCGGGGGCCTGGACCACCGGCTCCGGCTTGGCAGCCTGCGCCGGTTGCCCCGGCGGAGAATCTCGCCGTCCCCGCTCGTTCCTGCCGGCGGGCGTGGTCTTCGCCCCCTGGGCCTCCGGCTTCTGGCGGGCGGCGAGGCCGCGGAAGGCGGCGACGCTCTCCAGGACCGCCGCCGGCATGGTGGCCACCAGGCGCTGCTCGAAAGCGGCTTTCAGGTCCGCCGGCAGCTCGGCCTGGGAGTAGGCGCCGAACCGCTCCTCCACATCCAACAGGAGACGGAACGTGTCGCCGAAGCCGGTGGCGTTGCCGGCTCTGTCCTGCGCCAGGGCCAGGCGCACCAGGCAGTCGGCTAGCGGCTTTGGCTCGTCCAGCATGCCGAAGCAGGCGACGCGCAGGTCGCGTGCCGCCGCCGCGTAGTCCTTGCGGTCGTAGGCGATCATGCCGTCGCGCAGCATGCCGGTGTAGAACGGATCGGCCGCGCGGGCGGCTCCGGGAGCCAGCAGCAGGGCGGCGGCGAGGAAGATACGGGTACGTCTCATGCCATCTCCGGCAGCGGGCGGTCCTCGACGACCGCCCTCGGGTTGTCCACGGTCAGGCGCCTGGCCAGCTCCTCGTTCCATCTCCCGGCGATGACCAGGCAGGCCCGCTTGAGGCCCGGGGGGCGGCGCTGGACGCCGTGGGCGTCGCTGGCCACGAAGTGGACGAGCCCGGCGTCGATCAGCGCCAGCGCGTCCTGCTGCGGGCGGCGCCCGAAGTCGCCGGTGAGGCTCATCGCCGTCACCTGGGCCGGCGCCCCGAGCTCGACCAGCCGCTCCATCAGCGGCAGGTCCAGCCAGGGGATGAATTCGGGGTGCGCCACGATGGGGCGCCAGCCGGCCACCACCAGCTCGTGGATCAGGTGGATCGCCTCGGCGCCGGTATGGTTGGAGCCGAACTCGACCAGCAGGTAGCGCGAGCCGGCCAGGGGGAGGATGCCGGCGTCCGGCAGCCGCTCCACCTCGGCGAGGAGCTCCGCGTCGACGTGGATCTCACCCCCGGGCAGGATGCGCGGCACCGGCCCCACCGCCGCCTGCAGCTCCTCGCGTAGCGCGGCGAGCTGGGCGAGGTCGGAGTTCCACCAGACGCCGCGCCGCTGGTGCGGGGTGGCGACCATGGCCTCGCACCCCTCCTCCGCGGCGAGGCGGCACATGTTGACCGCCTCGGCCAGGCTGCGGGCACCGTCGTCGATGCCCGGCAGGATGTGGCAATGCAGATCGATCATCAGGCGGCCGATCCGGCCTTGGCCGCGTCCTCGTCGGCGGCGTACGTCTCATAGGCGCGGTAGCGCTTGCCGAAGCCGGCCTGGAGCGAGCGGTAGCGGTTGAGCACCGCGCCCAGGATCCGCACGTCGGCGAGGCGGAGCCGGTCGCGGCACATCCGCGCCTCCTCGCGCGTCACCTTGCCGCAGCGCATCGTCAGCACCACACCGTCGGCCAGCACGCCGATGATCGTCGAGTCGGTGACCGCGAGCGCCGGCGGCGTGTCGATGATCACGTACTCGAAGCGCTGGCGCACCGTCCGCAGCCACTCCCGCATCCGGTCCGAAGCCAGCAGCTCCGACGGGTTGGGCGGGATCGGCCCCGACGGCGTCACCCAGAGGTTGGGCACCTCGGTGGGCAGGAAGACCGATTCCGGGTCGGCCGTGGAGGTCAGGTGGTTGACGACGCCGACCCGGTTCGACACCCGGAACACCTGGTGCAGGCGGGGCTTGCGCAGGTCGCAGTCGACGATCAGCACCGGCCGGCCGAGCTGGGCCAGGACCACGGCGAGGTTGGCGGCGGTGGCGGTCTTGCCCTCGCCGGCGACCGCCGAGGTCACCGCCACCAGCTTGAGCTCGCGGGCGGACGAGAGGAGGAGCGCCGTACGCAGCGACCGGTAGGACTCGGAGATCAGCGTCCGCGGCTGCTCGTGCGGCACGAGCTCGATCTGCGCCGTCTGCGGCGCGGCCCCCTTCTTGCGCTCCAGCCACCCTGCCGGCGTGCCCGCCGCCCGCTTGGGGCGTACCCGCGTCCCCTCGGTGGGGGGGGACGGCGGCTCGGTGCCATAGCCGTAGCCATAGCCGCCGTTGCGCGCGTAGCCGTAGGCCTTGCCGGCGTCGGAGATGTCCTGGATCACCGCCAGCGGGGCGAGCCCCAGCTTGCGCTCGATCTCCTCCGGCGACTTGACCGTGCGGTCCAGGAACTCGATCAGGAAGGCGCAGCCGACGCCGAGGAGCAGGCCCATCAGCAGGCCGTAGGTGAGATCCTGGCGCAGCGACGGACGGAACGCGCCGCCGGGCATCAGCGCCTTGTCGATGATGTGGACGTTCGACTCCCGCGT
>Ga0196965_1001118_pt1 | contig 11098 bp, 9 predicted proteins | sample S1_20metaG_FD_148668 | JGI IMG/M metagenome (GOLD analysis project Ga0196965, IMG submission 148668) | Soil microbial communities from Anza Borrego desert, Southern California, United States - S1_20 | ecosystem: Environmental > Terrestrial > Soil > Desert | place: USA: California | collected... | reverse complement strand
TCCCACGGGGGCTGAAGGACAGGGGGCCCTGCCAGTACCGCGACCTTTGCAGCCGGGGTTGCCCTTTCGGTGGATACTTCAGCAGTAATTCCGCTACGCTTCCCGCAGCGCGCGCGACCGGCAACCTTACTTTGCGACCGCATGCCGTGGTGCACTCCATTATTTACGATGAGCAAAAGCAGCGCGCAGAAGGTGTACGGGTTATTGATGCGCTGGATCATTCGGTGACAGAATACTATGCCCGGATCGTTTTTGTGAATGCGGGTACCCTTAATACTACCCTGATCCTCTTGAATTCAACTTCGTCCCGATTTCCGAACGGTCTCGGCAACGACAGCGGCGCTCTGGGGCATTACCTGATGGATCACAATTACCGCGCACACCTCGGTGGTTCGTACGAAGGAATGCAGGACCAATATTATTCCGGACGAAGGCCTACCGGTGTTTATATTCCAAGATTCAGAAATGTAGGAAAGGATGTACAACGGAATTTCCTGCGGGGATATGCCTTTGCGGCCGGCGGATCGCGAAGATCAGGCGGAGATATCGAAGGGGCTATTGGACAATCCCTTAAATTGGAGATGCAGAAACCCGGTGACTGGGATCTCTGGATGACCGGCATGGGCGAATGTCTCCCGTACGAAGAAAACAGGGTGTTTTTATCGAAGGATAAAAAGGATGCCTGGGGTATTCCGCAACTGGAGATCGACTGCGAATACAAAACGAATGAAACCGAGATGCTGAAAGACATTCTTGATACAGGGGCGGAGATGCTGGAGAAGGCGGGCTTTGCCAATATCGAAGCGTATGACGGTAAAGAGGCACCGGGCCTGGGTATTCACGAAATGGGAACCGCAAGGATGGGTCGCGATCCAAAGACCTCGGTGCTGAATGCGCATAACCAGGTGTGGGGCGCTAAGAATGTTTTTGTTACCGACGGATCCTGCATGACCTCGAACGCCTGCCAGAACCCATCGCTTACCTACATGGCGCTGACGGCGCGCGCGACAGATTATGCTGTACGTGAATTGAACAAGCGGAATTTATAGTGATTATAAAATAGAGTAAATATGAAAAGAACATTGAAGAGGTTCTTGATGGTGATGGTGTTGCTCTGCCCGCTAGCGGTGCCGGGGCAGAACAAAAAGACCGTCCCCGTGATATTTGATACGGACATGGGGCCTGACTACGACGATGTGGGTGCGATAACATTGTTGCATGCTTTTGCTGATAAGGGGGAGGCAAAAATCCTGGCCACAATGGCCAGTACAAAATATGAAGGCGTGGCGGCGGTGCTGAGTGTGCTGAACACCTACTTCAAACGTCCGGAAGTTCCGATTGGCGTGCCCAGGGGAAAGGCGCTCACGTTGAAGGATTTTCAGCATTGGACGGACACACTGATTGCGCGGTACCCGCATAAGATCAAATCGAACAGTGATGCGCCGGATGCCATTGCTTTGTACCGGGAAGTTTTATCCAGGCAACCTGACAACAGCGTGACGATTATTACAGTGGGATTTTTAACGAATATTGCCGATTTGCTTAAATCTCCGCCGGACCAATATTCACCGCTCAATGGTTTGGAGCTGGTCAGAAAAAAGGTTTCGACACTGGTGAGTATGGCAGGTAAGTTTCCGTCAGGCTCGGAGTTCAATATTGAGGAGGATGCAGCGGCCTCGAAATATGCACTCGAAAATTTTCCGAAGCCGGTTATTTATAGCGGTTTTGAAATCGGGGCCAACATTAAATCCGGGCTGCCGTTGATAGCAAACGGAAAAATAAAGAATAGTCCTGTCAAAGATGTATTTCGGATATCCATTCCGTTGGCCGAAGAAGATAAGGCGGGAAGAATGAGCTGGGATCAGACCGCCGTACACGTGGCTATTCGGGGACATGAACCGTGGTATAAGCTGCAACCCGGCAAAATTATCATTGCGGACAATGGACACAATGCATGGGATCCCGACGGAAAGGGTCAGTATTATCTCATTGAACAGAAACCGGCAGAGGTTGGTGAAATAATCAATGACATGATGATGCATCAGCCGCGTTAGCCGCAAGTATACTGCTTGATGGACGGCCAGGGTTTCTTTTTTTTATCCCTGCGTTTCTATACATTGGAACAACTAACGTACAGCTATGGATCAGATTCTTGACCTTCCTTCCCCGTCGGACCGCGGTTTAAACTATGCCGGCTTCTGGATTCGCGTCGGCGCTGCATTAATTGATACGGTTATCTTATGGGTCGTCAATGTTATCCTGGCTTTCTCATTTTTAGGAGGCTTCGATGTCATGGCATCCAGCATTTCATTTAACATTGTATCGCTGGTGATGGGTTTAATGTATCAATGTGCATTTGAAAGCTCATCCCTGCAGGCGACGCCCGGCAAAATAGCCGTCGGCATAAAGGTAGGGCACAGCAACGGCGAGCGCATTTCATTCGGTACGGCACTCGCGCGTTATTTTTTGAAATTCCTCTCCTTTATTATCCTGTGTATCGGTTTTATGATGGTCGGGTGGGACCCCAAAAAACAGGGATTGCACGACAAGCTTGCGAATACATACGTGTACTACCCGTAAGCAGCCCGGACCGGCTTATATCATTCCCCTGGACTTAAGTTCAAGGTATTTGTTAATGGTGGAAACGGTCAGGTTTTCGGGGCGTGTGAGCATGCTGAAAATTCCGAGTTGTTTCAGTTGCTGCGCGATCTGCACCTTAGTCAGGGTATAGTGTTCTGCGGTTATCTGGGTATAGATGTCTTCCAGCGTATCGACCGACGCGGCCGTATTGGCAGTGATCTCTGTATTTTCAAAGAACACTACAACCAGCAGGTGCTGATTGTTCAATTTGCGCAACTGAGGGAGTACACGCTGCAGGGCATAAGTGCTTTCAAAGTTTGTGTACAGGAACAGCAGGCTGCGGCCTGTTACAAACTTCCTTACCGCCATATAGAGACTTTCGTAATTCGCTTCCACCGATCCTTCGCGCTCCTTGTATAGCGCCTCGAGTATCTTTTTAAGCTGCGTTTTACTCCGGTCGGCCTTGATCAGGGCTTTGGGCGTTTCGGCAAAAGTGATGAGTCCCGCTTTATCCTGCTTACCCAGTACAATATTGGAAATGACCAGTGACGCGTTCACGGCGTAATCGAACAGGCTTAGCCCATGAAACGGCATGTGCATGACGCGGCTCTTGTCGATCAGGCAGTATACCTGCTGGGATTTTTCATCTTCATACTGATTTACCATCAGCTGAGCCCTCCGGCCCGTAGCCTTCCAGTTAATACTGCGGTAATCGTCACCACGGATGTATTGTTTGATATGCTCGAATTCGTAGCTGTGTCCGACACGCCTGACTTTCTTGACGCCGTATTCCGTGGCCGTCCGGGCAAATGTCTTTAGCTCGTATTTTTTCATCTGGAGGATAGACGGGTATACCGGTATCGCCACGGCACGACTAATGCTGACGCGACGCCGGACCATACCGATACCACTGTTGAGGTACAGTCGGATGTTGCCGAACTTGTACTCCCCGCGGGCCAGCGGCCGGAGTTCGTATTTCTGTTCGTAGGGGGTATTGGGCGACAACGCCAGGCGGATCACGAAGTTACGGATTTGAAATTGCTCAGGAAGTTCGTCTATCACCTCGATCCACAATTTAATACGCGACCGGTTGATCACAGACAACGTGATCGTATTACCGTCGCCAAGCGACAACACCGGGGCCATTTCGCGGGCGGCGTCCACCTTAATGCTTTTGTTAAACAACAGTAGGATGTCAATGCAGCAGACAACCAGAAAAAGGATGCATGCCGCCTGGGCGACAGGCAGTAGAAAAGAGAACGGGAACGACAGCATCATCAACGCGATTAGCGCTGTCATGGTGTAAAAGAAGCGGCTGGTCAGGAATAGGTTTTTCACAAAATTCATCAGCGTGGCACTTCGATTCCCTGAGCGATTTCCCTGATGATATCTTCGGCTTCAATGCCCTCCATTTCCCGTTCGGCATTCAACATGATCCGGTGGTTGAGTACAGGGTATGCCACGTATATAACATCATCGGGTATAACGAAATCGCGGCCGTTCATTGCGGCTATAGCCTTCGACGCGCGCATGATGGCGAGGGAAGCACGCGGGGAGGCACCGAGCATAAGGTCACCGTTGTTCCGTGTGCTGTCGACCAGTTTCGCAATGTAAGCGATGATTTCATCTTTGATATGGATCTTTTCGATCAGTTCCTGGCAGTGTTTCAGTTCATCTTTCGAGATCACCGCCCTGACGCTTTCCATGATCCTTAAACTGAAGTCGTCCTTGAACTTTTTGAGGATATTCACTTCCTGCTCCAACGTCGGGTACTTCAGCTTGATCCGGAAAAGGAACCGGTCAAGCTGGGCCTCCGGCAGCCGGTAGGTGCCTTCCTGTTCAATGGGGTTTTGTGTGGCGATCACCAGGAAAGGAAAATCCATCAGGTAGGTGCTGCCATCCATCGTGATCTGTTTTTCTTCCATCACCTCGAAGAGCGATGACTGTGTTTTGGCTGGCGCACGGTTGATCTCATCGATCAAAACCAGATTGGCGAATACAGGACCTTTGTTAAAAGAAAATTCGGAGGTCTTAACGTTGAATACCGTCGTGCCGGTAACGTCCGTTGGCATGAGGTCTGGTGTGAACTGTATGCGGGAGAAACTGACGGAGAGCGATTTTGCGACCAGTTTGGCGGTTAATGTTTTTGCAATCCCCGGCACGCCTTCCAGGAGGATGTGACCACCTGTAAATATGCCGGCGAGGATAAGCTCGATAGTGGTTTCCTGCCCCACCACAACCTTTCCGATTTCATGCTTGATGCGCATCACGCGCTTGTTAAGAAGGTCAATCTCGGCCTGAAGGGTATTGGTGAATTCCGTGTTCTGTTCTTCCATGATTGCTTACTTACAGTGTTTATAAAAATTTTCGATCGCGTAGTAAAGTCCCGCCAGTCTCCCGGCGTCTATGTTGTTATGATGTGCGTTCCTGTCGATAATATCATACTGGTTGAAGATTGACTTCACGTCCATCAGGTTCACTTTCGATTTCTCCGCGAGCCGGGCAATGCTTTCTTCCGAGAAGGTTTGCTCATGGATGCCGTACTTCGACCGGATAAAGTATAAAAAATACTTCATTTTTTTCTTCGCCATATCCAGGTGACTGCCATTCTGAAAGTGAAGCGAGGATACCAACCTCACAAATTCAAGTGAAGTATTGGTTTTAGGCTCCAGGACGGGTATAACGCGTTGGGTACGCTTTGAGACGAAGAGTACGTAAAGCAATACGGTCAGCAACATCAGCCACCAGGCATACTTTAAACTCGGCTGCTGCAGGATGTAGTACAGCGGGCTGTCGTAAGCATTTTTGTTACCGAGAAAGGGCACTTTGCTGTACTCATCCCAGATAATATGACGCCCTTTCAGGTGAGAAAATACGCCGGAAACATAATCGAGCCTGGCGGCGTCGGTAAGAAAATAGTTTGTGAATACGATGGGGTTGCTATGGAGGTAGAGATTGCCGTTACCGTGCGCAATTTTGATAAAGTTCACACGGTGGGGTCCATGGTAGCCCAGCGGGGTGATCGATGTAGTGGAGTCACAGAAGGTTCCTTCGTTGATCGCGTTCCAGTGGTAGGTATAGTCTTCCGCTCCATAACGGTAAGCATATTGGTATCCCTGGTCTGTTTGCAGTGAGTCGTGAAAAAAATTCAGGGCGATTTTCCTGGCTTCGTGTGGCTCAAACGTTATCGGGGCATCGCATTCATCGATTGAATACATCCGGTACACAAGGGTTGCCGGTATTTCGAGGCTGGCAATAAACGCATCGTTACCTTCGGCGATAAAACCCAGAAGGGCCTGGATGTCGCCTTCGTCCACGTAAAGACTTTGTCCTATAAAGATATAGTCGGTATTTCGTGCAGGCGCGGTGCTGTCGAGAAGGTGTTTTAGTGATTTTTTCTTGTTGAGTATCAGCTTGCCTTCGGGCCTGTAATCCTCCAGGAGCTTTTTAATGAACAGCGTCCCATAAGGTTGATCACTGCTGGTATTGTAGCTTTCGTACCAGTTGTATCGTTTTTCGCTGTTAAAAATGAAATACAAAACGAGTACAATGCCGAGCACCCCAAAAAGAACAATAATGGTTATGCGTCTTTTCTTCACGGTGTAACGGGTACGTTAATCTGGTGGTAGAAATTTTCGAATCGCGCGATCAGCGTCCTGAAGGAGTCTTGTTCCAGGACGTATTCCCCATACCACACCCGCTCATAAGCGAGGGTAAGGGTCTTTACTTCGTCATAGTGATAATCTTTGGCGAACAGTTCTGCCAGGTATTCACGGTTGGTTTTGTCTTTCTTCCATTCAATCATCTCGCGGGCATTCAGTTGTTGCAGGAGCAGGAGGTAATACAACCGTACAGCCCGTCGGAAATCACCTGCCTGGAGGGCTTGCTGAAGTAATTGAGCAAGGTCTGTTTCTGCGATGTTCTCGACCGGCAACTCATCGGTATTGCCGTCGGTATTCACCTTGCGGAATTTTTGTTGAAATGTAATGCTTTTGCTTACGTAGTAAAGGATGATCAATACCAGTGCAATGATGATAATATAGGCAATCACGCGAAGGATATCACTGTTCCACGGCCGGCTTGGTGTACGGAGCTCCTGCGTTTCCTGTGGCACCTTCTTTTCCTGGTAGGTTTCAGTTCCGACGACCTTTTTCCATTTTTCGGGATCAAATTTTTTTACTTCAATGTCTTTTGATCGGTACCGCGCGGTGCTTTCCAGTTGTCGGGGGTCGACCAACGTATGACTTGTAGCGTCTTCTTCCTGGTAGTCGTACGCAGAGGGTTCCGTAACATCATAGTCGGTCTGTTCTTCATCGGTCGGTTCCTGGTCCTGTGCCAGCGACGAAGCCAGCGATGAAAACAAGAGCAGCAGAACAATCAGGTACCTCATCGCTTGCCTGATTTTTGTTTAGTTCCGATCATCTGAATAGCGCGTTTGAGATTGTCGGCACTCGCAATTTCGTGCAGCGAATAGTAAGTATATACCGAGGCTGCCGCAAGAATCGGAAGGATAAGATTGAACGCCAGAATCCTGATAAACATCTCTATAAAATCGACGATGTATTGCGCCCAGACATCGGTCTTTGCAAAATTCCATTGGAGGACTGTCAGGTTCATATAGATCAATGGCGCGGAAAGAACCATGAGAAATGAAAACATCAGCAGAAGAAGGATCAGCTGGAGTCCCATCACCTGGCCGAAATTTGCACCTGACAGGTTCCATGTCCTGGATAAGGTGCCGAAAATATTGAGCTGTTCGGTATGCTGGATGTAGGTTGCGATGATGAAGAAGATAAAGACGAATAACAGGAGGATAACACCCCATTGTTCCAGCAGATACAATATCCCGAATGCCGCCCCCGTGATAACCAGTATATGAACGAAAGATCGCCATCCAAACAGTTTTATTGATGTAAATTTTGCATCGCTGTCAATCAGCACCAATACCCTGTAAATAATCAGGGAAAAGCCGATGGCATTGATCAAAATGTAGGCAGCGGTTGGCGTCTTCAGTGCATAGAACAGATTGTCAAAAAGATAGATCCACCATTCTGTAAAAATGCGCTCCTCCCCGCGGCCGTCGGTGAGAAAAAAGTCGGCTACGGTGAGTCCCAGCGTCACCGCCCCGATCCACGGCAACAGCTTGCTGGCAAAATGCTTGTAAAAAATGAAGGCGTCTTTCAGTATTTCCGCATTGTTCTTGATCCGTGTGTAGCTCGGGCTTTCATCCTGGCTGGGCGAAAGTTTGATTTCCTCCAGCGGATGCTCAAACCCTCTTCTTGATTTCATCCACGGATAGACAACGAAGTAGCCCACGATTAAGAATGCAGAAGCGAGAATGAGGAACAGCCTTAGAATATCCGGAACTTCTGTGTATCGCGTCAGAAAGCTTTCAATGATCCCTGCAAGAACGAAGATCGGGGTGATTCCCAGCATGAGCTTGAGCGAACGAATCGCGGACACCTGGAACGCCTGCAGCCGTGAATATGTGCCCGGAAAGAGCAGGCCGCTTCCGAGTGTAAGACCGGCGCCGCCCGCCAGGATGATGGACGAAATTTCCAACGTACCGTGCAGCCATATCGTTAGAGCCGACTCTGCAAACAATCCCCGCTCGACAAAAAAGAACTGGAAGCACCCAACCATAATACCGTTGTACAGGAGTATGGCGATGGTGCCGATGGAGAGGAACACGCCGAAAACATACGTGCGAAAGGCCACCATAAGATTGTTCATCGTGATTCCCAGGAACATATCGACCTGATGTCCTTCTTTGTACACGGCCATGGGATCTCCTTTTTCAATGTTCGCCTTGGTCATTGAAACATAGCTTTCACCAAGAATGGTACTGGTAAAATGCGGGTCTTTGTAGGATGAAAAAACGCCGATGCATGCGGAGAGCAGGAAGAGGAACAATGATATCAACAGCGGTCTTTTTGCATAAATTACGATTTGCGGAAGCTCCTCCAGCCAGAACAGCTTAAAACGATTCTTTTTTTCTTTTTGATGGCTGTAAATAATAGAGAAATATTCACGCGCGATCTTGTTAAGATAAACCCTGACGGAACGGTTCGGATAGTACGTCCTTGAATACGAAAGGTCATCCACGACCTGGGTAAATAAATTGCTCAGCTTTTCAGGATCTTTGACAGGCTGGCTCAAAAGCGCTTCCGATTCGATCCACTTTTCCTTATTTTGAGCAATGAAACGGGTTTCCTTCATGAATTGTGAAAATATCGTTTTAGCATCAAAAAATGAAGAACATAGAAATTAAAACTACGCAAAATGTGGTGCTCCAGTACGAATTGGCGGACCTGCGCGACCGCGTAATTGCATTTTTTATTGACCTGGTTTGCCTTGTCTTCGGATTGAGCATCATCTCTACACTGGGTTTCAGTATTGTCGCATCGTCAGAAACGGCGTCTGTCATTTTCAGCGTGATGCTCATCTGTGCATTTATGTTTTATTCACTCGCGTGGGAGATGCTGAACCACGGGCAAAGCGTAGGGAAAATGGCGATGCGTATCCAGGTTATAAAAACGACCGGTGGCCAGGCTACTTTTTCCGATTATGCGGCGCGATGGGTATTCCGTATGGTCGATATTTATTTTTCCCTCGGGGGAATTGCTTCAATACTCATCGCATCCTCGGGAAAGGCGCAACGCATCGGCGATATCGTGGCCAATACCGCCGTCGTTAAAAAAGCGCCGCGAATGGACTTGCGTTTGAACGACCTCCTTTCCATAAAATCACAGGAATCGTACAAGCCCGCCTACCTGCAGGCGAAGCAACTGATGGAACACGACGCTTTATTGATCAAGAGTGCGCTCGACCGGTACAGCCAGTTCAAGAATGAAGCTCATCGTGAAGTGCTGGAACTGCTCGCGCGGCGGGTACGGTTGGTCCTGGGAATGGAAAATGAATCTCATAGTGACGATCGTACATTCCTCCAGACCATCCTGAACGATTATGTCGTGCTTACGCGGTAAGGCGATCCGTCAGAACAGCTGTACATGGCCATCGTCATATCCCACCACGACCATCTCCACCATAGGGCCGGGGAACAGCCCGGTCTCCACGATACCCGGTATGGTTTTGAGCCTTGCGGCCAGCGCTGCGGGATTGAGGATCGGTTCATGGAAGCGACAATCTGCAATCAGGTTGCCATTTTCCGTCACGAACGTTTTGCCATTGGATTGCCTGACCGTTGGCGAACAGCCCATACGTTGAAGCTGCGCCAGCGTGTACGTTGCACCAAATGCGATCATCTCCACAGGCAGTGGAAAACGTCCAAGATTATCAACGCGCTTTGATGCATCGACGATGACAATAAATGACTTGCTGTTGAATGCAATTAATTTTTCACGCAACAACGCGCCGCCCCCGCCTTTGATCAAATTGTTATTGGCATCCACTTCGTCAGCTCCATCGATCGCAAGGTCGATCGCCGGCGCGGCATCAATGGAAAGCAGCGGTATGTTCAATGCCCGGGCCAGCTTTTCAGTGGCTGTGGAAGTGGCCACCCCCTTGATTCTCAAGCCTTCTTTTACCATGTTGGCGATGGCTGTTATGGCATGATTAGCCGTTGAGCCTGTCCCGAGCCCGACGGTCATGCCGTCTCTCAAAAAAGTAACAGCTTTTTCCGCGGCAGATTGTTTTGCGTTCATGGTGTATGGTCGGTCTTGAAGAAATGTTCGATGGAATCCCGGTTTCCTACGACCCAGATAATATCGCCGTCCTTGAAAACCGTGGTTGATTCGGGGTTTAATATTCGTTGGCCATTGCGCTCTATGCCGACAACCAGGGCTTTTGCTTTTTCACGGATTCCTGAGTTCCCGATACTCATATGGGCCAGGGGATGATCATGTGTGATAACAATGTTCTGAAGATTTATCTCCGGCCGGGATCCGCCGTTGACTGACTTTGTGTGTTCGAATAATGTTTTGACTTTGTCAAGCTGCTCATCCGTTCCAATGACAGCGATCTTATCCCCGGGATACAGTCTTTCGTAACGGTCGGGGGTGGCGATGATAAGGTTACCGCGCTCGATCAGCGCAATGTTCACGCCATACTTTTCGCGCAGCGCCAGCTCACGCAGTTGTTGTCCGACACACGCCGATTCAGGTAACACTTCAAAATCCGTGAGGTGAGCGTCCCATGGAGCGATGTCGGCCCGGGCGCGTTTTTTCTTTTCGCGTTCGTTCAGGTTGGTGAGAAAACGCTTTTCAACGCGCTCATAAAAAAGCTGGAGTTTTTGGCGGAAGATCACGATGGCAAAAATCATGACGATCATGCCTACGAGGAACGCTACCCAGGTTGAGATAAAAAGTTGCAACAGCAGGCCCAGGATCAGGATCGCGGAGACAATTCGCACGAACTCGATGGCGATTAACGGCCCCCGGTAGAGCTTTTGGTTCAGCCACAGGTTTGAATAGGATTCGCGCTCTATCCGGCGAATCGCCAGCGCCCACAGTCCCGGGGCCATCAGCAGCAAGGTGATCGCCACGGTGATGGTTCCGGC
>Ga0196965_1001117_pt1 | contig 11099 bp, 6 predicted proteins | sample S1_20metaG_FD_148668 | JGI IMG/M metagenome (GOLD analysis project Ga0196965, IMG submission 148668) | Soil microbial communities from Anza Borrego desert, Southern California, United States - S1_20 | ecosystem: Environmental > Terrestrial > Soil > Desert | place: USA: California | collected... | reverse complement strand
TGCAGGGCTGGCTCTCCCTAGCCTGCGTCACCGACGTGTTCAGCCGGATGGTGATCGGCTGGTCGATGGCCTCTCACCGCAAGACCGACCTGGTCGTTGACGCCGTGACCATGGCGGCGCACCGCCGCGGCGGCCGGGTGCCCGGCGTGATCCATCACAGCGACCGCGGCGGCGAGTACAGCTCCCACGCCCTCGAGCGGGAGCTGCGCCGCCACGGTGCCCTGGCCAGCATGGGCAGCGTCGCCGACTGCTTCGACAACGCCCTGGCCGAGAGCGTGTTCGCCACGCTGGAGTGCGAGCTGTTCGACCGGCAGCCCGGTGGCCGGTTCGCCACTCGACGCGAGGCCAAGCTTGCGGTCTTCGACTACCTGGAGACGTTCGACAACCCGCGTCGACGGCATTCGGCTCCTGGCCACCTCGCCCCGGCGATGTTCGAAGCGCGGCACACTCTCACCACCGCGGCCTGAGCCTCAGACCGCAGCAACGAGGTGTCCACGGAAGCGGGTCAACTCCATCACCGGCTGTTGATCGTCCGGCTGCCCGCTTTGCACTGCCGCGGGTTATGGATGACTTCTGAGTGTCGTTCACCGGAAGGCGGGTGTCGCTGGTGGGACAAGGCCGAGGCTGGTGTGGTTGGAGCGAGTCCGGCGGGGGACGACGCCAGGAACGCCAACCTGCCTCCAGCCGGCCTTCGACGTCCTCGGCCGCCTGAGTGGACAGCGAATGGCCGCCGGGCTCTCACGGCCTCCGTGTGGCCGGGTCCCCGGGTCGCGCGCCGGTCCGGTCGCTGGCCCGGGTCACCGTCGCTCGTAGGCGCGGCGGTGACCGTCAGCGGGGCTGTCGCGACGTCGGCGCCGGTCAGACGGGGTCAGCGGGCGAGGTGGGCGTCGAGGAAGGCGCCGATCTCGGCGAACGCCTCGTCGGTCTCGGGCACGAAGGGTTCGAGGAACTGGGCGTGGCTCTGCCCTTCGAAGACCTGCAGAGCCGCGGGGACGCCGGCCTGGCGCAACTTGCGGTGGGCACGCACGGTGTGGCTGAGTAGCAGATCCCGGGTGCCGGAGGTGAGGATCGCGGGCGGCAGGCCATGGAAGTCGCCGTAGATCGGCGAGATCAGCGGATCCCGAGGGTCCCGACCTCCCGCGTAGAGGGCTGCGGCCGCACCGAGCCAGCCGGACGGGGAGACCAGCACGTTGTCGATGAACTCGTTGGCGTGCAGGGAGTCGCCGACGGTGCTGCCCGCCGTCAGGTCCACCCACGGGGTCCCCGGAGCGATGGCGGCCGGCAACGGGAGGCCGGCGTCCCGGGCGCGCAGCACCAGCGCCAGGGTGAGCCCGCCTCCTGCCGAGGCGCCGAAGACGGCCATCCGCTGCGGATCGCGGTGGCGGAGCAGGGCCTGCCAGACCGCGAGGGCGTCGTCGAGGGCAGCCGGGAAGCGGTGGTCGGGAGGCATCCGGTAGTCGACGGAGACGACCTCGTAGCCCTGCAACCCGGCCATGATCATGCCCTCCCCGGCGCCGACCTCGCCGGGGTAGAGCACGTAGCCGCCACCGTGCAGGTGCACCAGCAGCCGACCAGGGTGGGCGGTGGAGGGTGGGGCGATCCGGAACACCGGGACGCCGGCGACGGTGTCCCTGCGGACCGTCACGCCGAGCGCGTCGATCAGCGCCGGCAGCCCGGGGTCGTCGGCGCTCCGGGCGGCCAGGGCACGCCAGCCGGCCGCATCGGCCGGGACGTCGTCCCACCCCGCCGCGAGCGGTGCGCCGATGAGGGCTGCCAACTGGGGGCTGACGGTCCCGGGCACCGGCAGGGTGCGGGCCGGGACCAAGCGCTCGGCCGGGGCTGCGGTGGCCCGCGGTGCCGCGACACCGGCCACCCCGGCGGTGGTGGCAACCGCGACCGTGCCGGCGGCGCCGAGAAGACGACGCCGCGTCATCAGAGTGGGGTCGCTGGGTGCGCTCACACTGTCACCCCCTGACTGCGGAGCCCCGCACTGCCGGTTCTCACCGGAGGTCCGTCGGCCATGGCGGTGCTCCCTTCCGCGGTGTGGACCCGTGCACTTACGCCGGCTGGCGCTCGACGTGCATCAGGCCGTCAGGTGCTCAGCCAGGGCCTCGTCTCCGGCGCCGGTCGACGACGGTGATGCGGCCGCGGTAGGTATCACTCGCTCGTCGGCAGCCAGGAACCGTGCAGCCCCAGCGGGATCCGCTGCGGCAGGTGGACCCGGGCGACCGGTCCGGCCGCGGGGTCGGCCGCGGGCAGCACGAGCAGGGAGCTGGTGAGGTCGGCGCGGTCGGTGGCGTAGGTGACCCACCAGCCGTGGCCGGGGTCGGGATCCCCGGGGCGCGGCACGAAGACCTGCTCGCCGAGAGCCAGCCCAGACGACTGCCAGACCGCGAGGTTCCCCGTTCTGGTGTCGAACCAGCCCAACGTGTCGGGGTCGTTGACCGAGCCGGACGCGGTACGCAGGGAGACGGCGACGACCTCGTGGCTCGCGGTGAGGGCCCGGTCGTCGATGCGTGGGAACTCCATGTTGCGATCGGCCAACACGGTCCGGGTCGAGTGGCCGGTGGCGGGATCGAGCTCGAGCCGGCTGAGCGAACCCGTGCTGGCTCCTCGGACAAGGCCACCGGGGAGGGTCCACTGGACGTAGTCGAGAACGACTCTTCCGTCCCGCTCGTGAGCGTTCGCGGTGTGCCACAACCAGAACGCCTCCTGATGGAACCAGCGCACCGGGCCGCCGTCGCGCGGGATGAGGGCGATCCGGGTGCCGCGATCCGGCTCCCAGGACAGCGGTGAACCGCCCTGCAGCGCCCCCGCCACGTCGAAGAAGAACGGGGCGAGGACGAGGACCACAAAGTGCTCGGTCAGCGCCATGTCGTGGATCATCACGGGCCGATCCACCTCCTCGACCGGGGTGGCAGCCCGGGTGATGACGCCGTCTGGACCGATGACCGACCAGGTCAGGTGGGGCTCGTCGAGGCCGTAGCAGAACGCGACCATCTCCCCGGTCCGGGGGTCGACCTTGGGGTGTGCGGTGATCCCCGCGGGCAGGGTGCCGCAGAAGGTCTCCCGGCCGAGCGTCTCCAACTCTGCTGAGATCAGGAACGGGTTGGCAGACTCGGCCAGGGCCAACAGCCGGCCCCCGTGACGGACGACGTTGATGTCCGGGAGGTCCTTGGGGGTGTGGGCGAGCCCGGGTCCGACGACGTCGGCGCCGGGACCTTGGCCGAACCCGGTGATCCCCGGCCACAGGGCCCGCCCGGCGGCCTCCTCGGCGACGAGGGCAGGGGTCCGGACGAAGCGGTTGGTGTAACGGACGCGACCGTCGCGGATCTGCACCCGGTGCAGCATCCCGTCACCGTCGAGGGGGTAGACGTAGGCGCCGAGCGGGGCAAACCGCGGGTTGGGGCCGTTACGGACGTAATCGCCGTCGATCTCCTCGGGCAGTCCACCCTCGACGGGCAGGTCCGGGACGTCGACCTCGTCGACCACGGGGGCGAACACGCCGCTCAAGTGGGGATCGGTGCGCGTCTCGACGGGCGTGGCGGTGTTCATGGGCCCGGGGCTCAACGACTGTCTCGGGCCGGTGCGGCGGTGACCCGGTCGGGGTAGGTGGCGGTGAACCGGACCATCGTCCAGAGGACGGCGATCGGCACGACCCAGTTCAGCAACAGGTCGGCCAGGTGGCTGCTGGAGGTGCCGGTGGCCCGCGCGTCGAGCGCGGTGGCCAGCACCGACGCCGCACCCGTCACCATGAAGGCCACACCCCATGCGGCGCTGAGCACCCGGTTGATCCTCGTGAAGGTCGGGGAGTCCCAGTACTCGCGTGGCGTGGTCTGGCGGGCGTACTCCGCGGTGAACGGCAGCACCGGCACGGTCAGCAGGAGGTACAGGCCCAGGGCCACGCCGACCAGCGGCCGGCCCCACTCGAACAGCCACCGGTCGACGCCGGACCCCCCGACGAACCCGACGACGGCGATGACGCCGAACAGGACCAGCGAGCCGAGGTCGAGGATCTGGGGACCGCGCCGCCGCCGGTCCCAGAGCACTCCGACCGCCGACATCACCACGGCGATCAGCGCGCTCCAGGCGACGCCGTCGGCGGCGAGCCGCTGGGCGACGAAGGAGAACACGATCCAGGGCAGGAAGCCGACGACGAGGCTCAGCGGGGTCAGCCCGGCCGGCACCGACCGGTCGGAGGGCGCGGACCGCTGGGACGGGATCACGGACATGATCAGCCACCGATCGAGGGGAAGGGGTGGGTGGGGGGCGAAGGAGGCGCGATGAGCCGGCCGGGGCCACCGAGAGCTGGAGCCTCTCCTGAGTCGGTCCGGCAGCGGCGGTCCTCGCCGCACGTGGATCCTCGTCCGGCGGTATCCCGGGCGCCCTGGGCATTTCGACCAGTTCCGGTCCAGGAGGCGCCGGTTGGGGACGCTCCGATCCGCGGAGCGCGTCGAGGACCCGGGTCGCCGACGTCGCAGGAACGCGGCTGCCCTCAGCCGGGACGTCCGGTTCTCGAGCCGTCTGCCGCCAGGGCGGCGGGGTCCCTGCGCACCAGGTCGGTCAGCTCGTGCCGGGACGACACCCCGGTCTTGGCGTAGATGTTCGACAGGTGGAAGCCCACCGTGCTCCGGGTGATGAACAGGTCTCGCGCGATCTGCGCGTAGCTCATGCCGGCGGTCACGAGCGTGAGCACGTCCCGCTCGCGGTCGGTGAGGGGCGCTGCCACTCCCGGCGGCCCGGGGACCGTCGGTTGCTCCCCGAGCAGCTCGGTGACCTGCTCGACGTAGGGGGTGGCACCGAGTCCGCGGTAGATCCCGGCGGCGCTGCGCAACGAGGCCTGCGCCGCGGCGGTGTGCCCGAGCCGTCGGGCCAGCCGGGCGTGGTCGACCAGCGCGTGCCCCCGGTAGAAGGGCAGCTGCGCGGTTGCCTCGTCGACCGCGGTCTCGAGCAGGGCCAGGGCCTGTGCGCCGTCCCCGTGCGCCTCGGCGGCCAGGCCGCGCAACCAGGAGACCGCCCCGGAGCTCCACGCAGGCCGTGGGGACAGCCCGGACATGCGGTCGACGAGTCGCTCGGCCTCCGGCAGCTCTCCCGCCCAGATCGCCGCGATCGCGGCGTGCATCAGCAACGGCGCGCCGACCAAACCCTCGACCAGGGGGATGCGCGGCCAGCGGCGGCGCATCCCCGCGAGCAGCGTCGCCTGCTGGATCCGTGTCCCGCCGGCGTGCATGCGGACGACGTTCGCGATGAGCAGCGCCTGGACCGCCTCCTGCCACGGCATGTCCTCCAGCACCGAGGTCGCCCGGTCGAGGAGACGATCGGCCTGAGCGAACTGCCCGGCCGGTGCGGTACCGAGAGGGACGTAGGTGAGCACCAGGGGGAGGACGAAGCCCTGGGACACGTCCGTGACGTCGAGCGCGAGCCGGAAGCACATCCGCGCCAGGTCCCACTCGCCAGCGAGCCAACTGGCCACGCCGAGGATCCCGGAGAATCCGCCGTCGGCGATGTCGGTCAGCCCTGCCTGGATCCGCCGCTGGGTCTCGCGGAGGTCACGCACGGCGTCGTCGAGGAACCCCACGTGGGTGCGCAGCGCGCCGCGCCACGCCAGCAGGTAGGTCTCCTCGGCGACGACGGCGGCGGGGTGCTCCGGCATCGCGGCGAGCCCACGCAGCATCGTCTCGGGCCCGTGCAGACGGGAGGCGGCCTGCCCCTGGGCGAACAGGCCGTACGCGGCGACCGCGGGATCGTCGGTCCCGATCGCCCGCGCGCGCTCCAGCCCGTCGAGGATCAGCTCCGTCGCGTAGCCCCCGCCGACCCGCGCCCAGGCCAGCATTACCTCGATCCGGTACCGGGTGAGGGGATCGTCCTCCCCGACCGGCGCACGGGTGCCGCCGTCGAGGATGCGCACGGCGTCGTGCCACCGCCCCTCCACGACCGCGAGGACTCCCTGGACGAGAACCCGCCGACTCCCGTCCGCGGCACGCTCGACGTCCGGCAGCGCAGCACGCACGGTGCCGAGGTCACGCGCGAGCGCGCTGTCGAACAGCGAGTCCAGCCAGCGCCGCTGCCGGTCGTGCGGGTCCGCGGTGAGCGCACTCGCCCACCGCAGGCACTGCGCGGCCAGTCGGTAGGAGCGCTGGCCGTGCAGCCGGTGCGCCCGCGCCTCGAAGTCGGCGGCGAGGGAGTCGTCGTACTGCTCGGCCGCGGCCAACCGGTGCTCCAGCGCGGCGCCCTCGTCCGGGACGACGCGCGCGGCAGCCGCGTGCATGGCCTGCCGTCTGGACAGCGGCATCCGGTCGTGGACGGCCGACCCGATGAGCGAGTGGGCGACCCGGATCGATCCGTCCGGGACGTGCGGCCGGGTCTGCACGAGTCCGGCCTCGACCAGGACGTCGACCGCGGTGGCCGGGTGCTCCGGACGCCCGACGGCGACGGCCTCGAACAGCGGTACCCACCCGGTACCGAGTACCGACGTCGCTTCCAGCAGCGTCACCGCGGAGCCGGGGAGCCGCTCCAGACGGCTCCACAGGAGGCGCGCGAACTCCACCGGTGCGGGCAGCACGGGAGTGTTCTCCAGCGACCGCGGGTCGTACTCGGCCAGCATCGCCCTCAGGTACAGCGGGTTGCCCCCGGTGTGCTCCCACAGGCGGCGGCTCAACGACTGCGGCGCGTCCGGCCAGGATTGGTGGACCAGCGCAGCCGCGTGCTCCGGTACCAGCCCGGCCAGCGGGATCCGGACCGCCTGTTCGGAGCCCTCCAGCCAGCGCTGCCAGTGGCTGTGCCGCCCAGGTGGCAGCGGTCGCGCACCGACGGCCACCAGCAGCCGGTCACCCGCGAGGCGGCGCAGCAGCCAGACCAGGGTCCGCACCGACTCGGCGTCGGCCCACTGCAGGTCGTCCAGCCGCAGGAGGACCGGGCCCTCTGCTGCGGTGGCGTCGATCAGGTCACGAAGACCCTGCGCGGCCTCGACGGACGACGGCAGCCGCCCATCCGTCGCCGTCCGCAGCCGCACCCCCCACTGCGCCAGGACGCCGAACGGGACGTCGTCGTCCTCCAGGCCGTCGGCCGCCAGCAGTCGGAAGGGTCCGGCACGGCGGAGCAGCTCGTCGAGCAGGGTCGTCTTGCCGACGCCGGGCTCGCCCTCCACCACCACGACCGTCGGCCGGCCGGTGGCCGCGGACCGCACGGCGGCCGACAGGGCCTCGGGTTCACCTCGTCCCCAGAACAACACGGCACGTCCTCCCGCGCGGCGCTGTCGGTGGCTCTCAGCGCGTGCAGCAGCCCTCGTCAGCCAACCCCTCGAGGACCATGGGCAGGCCACGAGGGTGTTCGATCCGGTGGCGTCGTGCAGGAGGACGACCGTACCGGGGTGCCGTGCCCGGCGTCCGGTCGCGGATCGTCGCGAGCGGGCCCGACCAGTCGGCGGATCGAGGTCCACTGCAGCGGCGAGCCCAGCTCCGCGTCGCGGGCGGCCGTTTCCACGCCGGCGTTGCGGGCCCCGCTTGGAGCACCGCTCGGTGAGGTGCTGCCGCTGGCCTGCCCGGCGCAGGTCTGGCAACACCAGCTGTGGCACCAGCCGGTGTCCGAGGGCGACTCGACCTCCGTGTCCGAAGCTGAGCACCCAGGTACGTCCTGAGGCTCTGAGCTGCGCCTTCACGTCTTGCTGCAGTCGTCGGCAGCTCTAGGAATACATCGAGATGCCCCCGAGTTCGCCGTCGGCGCTCTCACGCGGAGCATCACGGGCGGGTCCTCGCGAGTGCTGACTCGTCGTTGATCAGTCCACCTTCGGCAGCGAGCCAGTCGGCCATGGAGGCAGCCGGACGGGAGTGAGCCGGCCAGGTGGTCGTTGCTGCCGTGGATCCCTGCGGGCGGTCCGATCGCGGCGCGTGGCCATCGATTGCGGGCGCCGGCGTCCTGAGTTCCGGTGACAGAGCCGTCGACGGTCACGCCCAGACCGGCCAACAGCAGCATCCGTAGGACCTGCGCCCCTGGACTGGGACGGACAGACGGCAGCTCGCTGTTCTCCGGGCTCGGGGGGTGGGCCCACGCGACGGTGCCGTTCCAGCCGCGAGCGCCGCCGCCTCACCGGGCTGGGTGCACACTCACAACACCGCCGCAGCCACGTCCCGCACACGACGGTCAGCCGCGTCAACGACCTGCCTGGTCACGATGGCCGGCGCGGACACCATTCCCATGGCGCTTGTCGGGGAGTGCGTGCGGTGGCAGATTGGTAAGTGTACCAACCAGGAGGATGTGCGTGTCAGTCAAGCGGGAGGCGATCGTGGCGGCAGCGCTCGACGTCATCCAGGAGGACGGGCTCAGCGGCTTCACCCAGCCGCGGGTCGCCCAGCGCGCCGGGCTGCGCCAGAGTCATCTGACCTACTACTTCCCCACGCGGGCCGACTTGCTGCTCGCCGTCGCCGAGGAGGCTGTGCGCCGGCGCATCGAGGTCCTGCGCGCGGCGGTGTCGGCCGAGGACCCTGCCACGAAGGTCGCTGGGCTCGCCGAGGTGCTCGTCGACCCCCGCCAGACGCGGATCCTGACGGCACTCGCGCAGAGCGCCGACGCCGACCCGAGCGTGCGCCGCGCCTTCCTGGCGCTGGGCGCCGGCATCGCCCCGCTCGGCGCCACGCTGCTCGAGTCCTTCGGCGCGGAGCCCACCGAGGCCTCCCTCGCGCTCCTGCAGGCGACCTCCACCGGCATCGCCGTCCTCGCCCTGGCCACCGGCGGCGAGGCGTTCCGCGGCCGCGCCGAGCAGATCCTCACCCAGCTGCTCACCGGGCTGCGCCCGGGGCAGCACCACACCGGAACCGGCATTCCCCACCGCAGCGCCGACGCACGGGAGGCACCGGCATGACCCCGCACATCCCCCTCAAGGGCTCGACCGCCGGCCGGCAGTACGCCGGCTGGGAACCGCGTGCTGTCGCGATGGAGGGCCTCGGCGACCGCGTGCTGCCGGGCCAGCGCGTCCGCGTCGCCGGAGGCGCCGAGTTGCACGCCGACGTCTACACCCCTAGCGCGCCAGGCCGATACCCGGCGGTCGTGTCCTTCGGCGGCTACGCCACGGAGACGCACACGGCGGGCATCCCGACAGGATCGAACGAGATCGGCTCGCCGCCGGTGTTCACCGACCGCGGCTTCTGCCCCGTCGTCGTCGAGCGCCGCGGGATGGGCCGCTCCACCGGCGAGCAGGTGATGTTCTTCGACCCGCAGGACATCGACGACCACGAGGCGGTCATCGCCTGGGCGGCCGAGCAGCCGTGGTGCAACGGGGAGGTCGTGCTCTTCGGCACCTCCTACTACGCCGTTTCCCAGCTCAGCGTCGCCGCACGCAAGCCACCGGCGCTCAAGGCGTTGTTCTGCAACGAGGTCTCGACCGACCTGTGGCGCCACATGGTGCACTTTGCCGGCGTACCCGCCTGGTTCTTCGTCAGCCTCTGGATGGGCGCCAACTACACGCAGGAGCGCTACGACCAGCGCCTGTCGCCGGACCGCCGCGCGCTCATCAGCCACGTCACCAACGGACCGCTGCACCCCCTGCTCGAGCGGCTGGTCCACCGCCGGGTCTCGGGGATGTTCGAGTCCTTCGAGTCCGCCACGCCCGTGGAGTTCATGCGCCGCATCTACGCGCACTGGATGTTCGACGAAAAGACCCGCGCACAGGCGACGATCCCCGAAGGTCCGACCGCCACGCTCGGCGACGTCGAGGTGCCGTTCACGGTCGTGCAGAACCTCGGATACTTCAACCTGCACCAGTTCGGCTGCTACGACCTGGTCGCCAACGCGGCGACACCCGCCGACTCCCGGTGGCTGATCCTCGCCCCGCCGGCCTACGACCTGCCGGTCTACGCGTGGCAGGGCGAGGCGCTCGCCTTCTTCGACCACGTCCTGCGCGGCACCGACAACGGCTACGCCGAGCAACCGCACGTGCGCTACTGGGTCGAGGGCGCCGAGCGCTTCGAGACCGCCGACGCCTTCCCGCCCGCCGGCGGCGACGTTCGGCGGCTGCACCTCGGGTCCCCCGACGGAGACGCCGCGACCCACCGGCTGAGCCGGGAGGCGACGGCCGAGGGCTCCGGGTCCTGGGTCGCGGTGCCCCTGGGGCTGCCGCTGCTCGGCGGCATGGACGAGGTGGCCGACCAGACGCTGGCCTTCGACATGCCGGTCGAGCGGGACACCGAGCTCGCGGGGCCGGTCACCGCTCGGCTCACCTACAGCTGCAACGAGATCGACTCCTACGTCGTCGCCCGGCTGTCCCGGCTCGACGCTGCGGGGGAGCGCCACCAGCTCTCCCTCGGCGCGATCCGGCCCGTATCCCGCACGGAGGAGCAGGAGCGCAGCACGCCGCTCGAGATCGCCATCGACGCCGGGCGCCGGGAGCCACTCGTCCCGGACGAGCCAGTCGTCCTCCGCTTCAGCCTCACTCCCGGGCCGACGCTGCTCCGCCGCGGCGACACGCTGCGGCTCGAGCTCGCCAGCCGGATCGACCTGCTCCGCATGGACCCGAGCGAGGGCTACGCCCAGTTCGACATGCCAGTGCCGCCGTACCCGTGCCGCAACACCGTGCACTTCGGCGGTGAGAGCTGGGTCGAGGTCACGGAGGTGCCCGTCCGACCCGCGTGACAAGGTGACCCGCGCACGGCCGCGCATCGGCACGGGCGTGCGGCTCCGGAACTCTTAGGAGCTTGTCTCACGTGGATGGCCAGTGACGAGCGCACCGGTGCGGCGGCTGCCTACGTCGGCATGACCCGCGGCCGGACCGCCAACACTGCGCACCTGATTGCGGCCGACCTAGTCGAGGCACGGGAGCAGTGGGTCGCCGTGTTCGGCCGCGACCGGGCCGACCTCGGCCCCGGCCACGCCGCTGGCCGCCGCCGAGGCTGCCGACTACGCCGCACCTCGCCCGCTCAAGGAGGTCCTGGCGGAGCTGCACGAGATGTGGACGGCAGAGCAGCGCTGCCTGACCCGTCTGGCTCTGCTGCAGCCGATGCGCGACCGGCTGGCCGAGGTCGTCACGATCCACACCGGCCACGCCGACCAGATTGCAGCTCTGGAAACCCGGTGCCGGACGTCGGCCTTCGCCGCGAACCGAGCCACAC
>Ga0196965_1001116_pt1 | contig 11102 bp, 7 predicted proteins | sample S1_20metaG_FD_148668 | JGI IMG/M metagenome (GOLD analysis project Ga0196965, IMG submission 148668) | Soil microbial communities from Anza Borrego desert, Southern California, United States - S1_20 | ecosystem: Environmental > Terrestrial > Soil > Desert | place: USA: California | collected... | reverse complement strand
TTCTATAACCTGAACTTTAATTGCATTTGACAGATATTGTTTTCCGTCTATATTAAATAAAAACGGCCCTACTATGTAATCTCCCGGTTCGTGAAAGGTAATTATCCGATCAAAATCAGTAGATTCTATCCCATGAATACTATTTATATTTGTTAATGTTATTTTACTTCCTAGTTTTTCTGCTATTCTTTTTGTTAAAAACTGTAAATCTATGCTTAACACCACTTTCTCCTCTACTCTGGGCTGAGGATTTTCAATACTAATTGAAATAGAATCTTGTGCTCTACAAAGCGTAGAAAGGGATAAAAACAGAATAATTAAAGAATTCCTGATGTTCATTGATCTTGACAGAAAGGTTTAAAAGTTTAAATAAATAGTAAATATCAAATAATACAAGTTTATACTAGTCCCTCTTGTATCGCAAGTCTTTTTCTGACTTGCAATATTTCCATAAAAGCAGAGCCGGTGACTCGGTCAATTGCAAAAGCTTTTTAAAGTCATGCCTCTAAAGAAGCAAAATCAATTACAGTTTTGCCTAATAATTTCCTCTATCTGCGGATCTCCTAACTTTTTTGCAGCTTCAAAATCTTTACAAGCTCCGGTTTTATCATTTAAATTTAATTTGGCGAGCCCTACAAATCTTCTGAGTTCTCCCGCTTTCGGATCAAGTTTTGCAGAAAGTTCAAAATCTTCTTTTGCTCCTTTGAAGTCTCCAAGGTTCATTTTACTTATTCCCCTGTTTACATAAGCCCCTATATACTTGTCGTCTAATTCAATAGCTTTAGTATAATCAGCAATGGCTTTAACAAAATCGCGGTTTAATTGCATTCGCCAACCTCTGTTATTGTAAGTAACCGGATCTTTTGGGTCAAGTTCGATTGCTCTCGCAAAAGCCTTCATTGCCTCATTATTGTCTTTTTCAAAGTATCCTATTTTGGTGAAGGCAACGACATTATTGTTATTAATTATGGCAATTTTCTTATAAGCTTCCAATGTTCCAAGCTGATCCCCTAATTGCTCCTTACAATGCGCAATCCTTTCGTAACAAGTTTCAGCCCTTTCTTTAGTTTTATCTTTTTCCAAGGCTATTGCATAAAATCGTTTCGCTTCTGTTTGCTTCTTCTGCATTTCCAAAAGTGAAGCAAACCCAAAATAGGGATCAGGAAATTCAGGGTCTAATAACCAGGCTTGGTTAAATCGCTTCATTGCGGTGTTCAAATCGTTATTATAAAAATACCTCCACCCATAATCAGTATAAACAGAAACTGCACTATCCAGGGTTTTAAATTGTTTTAAAGACTCTTTCTTAAAGTCATCGTCAACCTTTTTGTATTCGTCGCTTTTAATGACCTCTCCATACATTGGCTTTGTGTTATCCTGAGCAGATGTAGAACAAGCTAGAAAAAATGAGCAAAGAATTAAATAGAAGTAGAATTTCATATAGGTATATTTCACATGAATAAATAATTACTCCAATAACTTAATAAATCGTGTATTTTCCAATTAAAAGACTACTGACACTTCTATCCCAGCATCCGGAATGTCAGCATAGAGTTGAAATGGATTTGTTGCTGATAATAAAGATTTGTATTATGTGAAAGATCATTTATTCTCCTTCTTTCCCTATTAAAGGGGATTTTTACATGAATAATTCTAGTACTTTTTCAATTTGGCGAAAAGAGGTAACGAGGTAAATGATGGTTTATTCTTGGATAAAATTTATATTATACAAGCACTGTTTTTGACTTGTTTTGGCATAGTATTTTCTTTGATGCAACTCAAACAAAAACAATCCAAAAAATATGCAAAAACAGCTTTCCGTTCTGGCGGTAATAGTTATCGCCATGTCTTTATCTTCCGTTTCCCATGCTCAGATTGAAAAGGGAAAATTTGTAGCCGGGGGAGAAATAAGTTATTATAAAAAGTTTTATCCTTCTTCAGAATCGAGCAGCAGCACTGGCAGTTTTAATAAGTATAGCTCAAGTTACAGGAATTTCGACACGGGAATTAACCTGGGTTATATGATTTCCGAAAGAATGGAAGTCGGGTTATATTTTAATTACCAAGACCATAGCAGCTCCTCAAGGTCAGAGGACTGGCATTCATTTGGAAATAATAAATCCATTAGCAAAACACTGGGTTTTGGTCCTTCCTTTCGCTACTATCAACCAATTGTGGAAAAGGTTTATTTTTTCGGTCAATTACAGTCAGGGTTTAACAATGTTAAAAATGAATACCGCAACAGCAATATCTATAAAGATTCAACTGATACTTACACTTCAAAGTCTACACGAACCTATACAACCATTTCAACCAGTTTAACTCCGGGAGTTATGTATATGCCTATAAAATGGCTGTCAATTGAGGTATTGTTTGGAAGGATGGCATGGAGTCAAAATTCACAGGGAGGTGAAAGCGCGACTTCAGACTTTGGGTTCAATCTCGATCTTCGTGACCTTTATATAGGTACAAGGTTATACTTCTAACTATAAGAGGAAGATTTTTTCGCTGTTGTCAGTGTCTTTATAATGAAGACACTGACGTTGGCGGAGCCACTATTTCTCCTTTCCAATGTTTATATCATGCCGTTACATATTGAGAAAATTCATATACGTATAGCTTTCTACCAACTTAGCACCCACCCTGAACTTCTATTTCATAATGAGGCAAAAAATAACGTTGATTGTCCTTTAAAAGCACCACTATTTTATCTCCTGGCTTACATTTCTTAAGCACATCCTGCGCTTTCACCGTTTTAAAAGTAGCATTCTCAAAGAGTACTTCCGTCTCACCTGTCCTTCTTTTGATGGCAATGCTGAAGGCAAGTTTTTCCTTTTTAAACGATTTGACAAACAAACTACCGGTTTCACGTACGGATATGACCCCTTCGGCTGATAAATCTATGAAAGCTCTCTCGCCCTTGTCATAGGATTTAATTAACCATTGATCGTTAAAGAGAATTACACTACAGCTCTGACTTACTGCGGAGGAAGATTGGGCATTCACGTTACCATAGCAGGTGGTCAACATGATCGTTATTAAGATTGCATTTTTCATATCTGATGTTTTTGATGTGAGGCAAACCTATCTTTCCCTGATGTTAAAAGGGTAAATCAATTGTAAAAAAGTGTAAAACGATTGTAAAATGAAGCATAGATTAAAGTTGAATCCGTAATTTTATCCTATGAGCTGGAAAATAATATCCATTATCGGTGCCACCTTGTTGCTATCTTTTGCAGGAGTAAAGGTGATTAGCGACTCAAAAACGGACTACAAAGAGGAGAGAGTACTTGTTGCCCTCCGGAAAATGGGGCATGACATACTTCTACAATACGGAGATTCCAGCTCAAGAATACTTCCAATAGAAAAAAGAGATGATCATACGTATCTGATTAAATTTGAGAATCCATTTTCCTTCACTCCCGACAGCCTGGTTCGAATAGTAGATCAATACGCTCAGACTGACCACTTGCCTGAAAAGTATCTTGTAGAAGTAATCGACCGGACAAATGAAATGGTAAATTATAGTTATGAAATTTCAGACGCACTTAACATAGTTATCCCTTGTGTCGGCAGGGATCAGCCAAAAGGGAATTATTATGTAAAGATCCATTTTGAAGGAAACCCTACGCAAAATTTTTCAATAGCCTATATTTTTCCTTATCTATTCCTCCCACTCGCTATAGTTCTTCTGATTACCGGATTTAAAGGGTCCCAGAAAAAAATAGCAACCAGACAAACGCTGACACCTAAGCTGGAAGATGAAACTGTAATCCACCTGGGAGATTTTACCTATTCAATGAAAAATCAGATCTTGAGAAAGGGAACAGAAAGGATAGCGCTATCGGCTAAAGAAGCAAAGATCTTAAGCATTTTTGCTGCTCATCCCAATGAAATCCTGGACAGGGATGATCTCTTAAAAGAAGTTTGGGAAAACGAAGGAGTATTTGTTGGCCGAAGCCTGGATGTTTTTGTCTCCAAACTTCGCAAAAAGCTTCAATCCGATACTAAAATAAGGATTGTGAATATTCACGGCAAAGGGTATAAGCTGGAAGTTTTAGCAAGTGGGGAGAAATTGTGAATTTTTTTTTGAGACTAAGAACAGCTTTTGATGAAGCTAAAAGACCACACGCTGTCAAATCAGTCAAGACTGCTATATGTTTTCAGAAATCTTTTGAATGAACTTTTCAACGAAGGATAAAAAAGGAAGTATGTGATGTAGCAAAAACCAACTATTGGAATAGCAGATACAATTACCTGAGACTTTTTTGTAAAAAAACTACTTCTGCCCCCGGAGAAATTCATTTTTATAAAAAACAACTGAAAAGTATACGTTTGAACCAGGAAGATTATTAGAACAATATGATCCTTCATAGTATTAATTTATTCCTAAAATTAATTTTTTTTTAGGGAAAAGAAAATAGTTTTTAACTCCAGTCATCATTGCAAGATGAGGCTCGATCTGACAGGAAGTTTCTTCTATATTTCAACCCATACTGTTCACGATAATCCTTTAAGATCTATATTTCGAAATGACAAATCAATAGGATTTAAAACCGTCTTATCAGCAATAACAAAGATCTCAACAGCGGAGGGGGAAATACTTTCGATATTTTTCTTTTGTCTAGTCTTTAAATAATTTTTGATTCCGAATACAAATCATAGGCAGCAACCAGCGATTCCGAAGTTCTGGAACTTTTATAAGTTTGATATTTGCCGATTTCGTCACGATCCTCTGCATAATAAGGCCGATATTTTGATTCGTGCTCATCCCAAATTATCAGTAAGTAATTATATCTTCTTTTGCTCAGCCTTCCATTTTCAAACCAAACATTAAAAACTTCTTCATCAAGTGATGTAGGGAAATCTGACCCTTCAAACATAGTATAAAAGCAATGTATCCAGGAAATTTAGGCAATGTCCGCTATTTGACAAATGAGAAGAGCATTAGAATTGATTCTGTTGCTGCTAAAAAGCTGATTTCGGCAAATCTTGCTGACATCAATCTGCTATGATATAATTCTTCAACATCAGACTTACATACATTATTTAACTGTTTTTGAAATATCCACTCATTTGTCCCACAAATGTCCGTGTTAAATTTTATTTGCGAAAATATCAGTAACTACCTTTCGAAATTAATTAACCCTAATATTCTTTTTATGAAAAAATTTAGCACAAACCTCCGCTGGAGTACAAATCTATGTTTAATCTTATTTCTACTCTTTAACTATTCCGCATTCAGTCAAACCATAATGTTTGATGATTTTACTTATTCAAGTGTTGATGATGCTCAGTTACCCTCTTTTAATAAATGGAGCATAGTAAACGGTACCAGCGGCCCTCCGGAAGGCGGACAGTATAGCAGGAACAATATCACTTTTATCAATGATCCGGGCAATTCTGCAAATAAACTGATGACTTTAAGTACAACCGTAAACGGATCTACTAAAGCCACTACGCACTCACGAATAGAAACTGCAGGGTATGAATATTTCCACGGTACCTATGCAGCAAGAGTCTATTTCTCTGATGTTCCATTTACTTACAAAGACGGAAACGTTCAAACCTTCTATACTATCGTTAGCTCTGCCTTATCGGGAGATGGATCAAGATACAGTGAACTGGATTTTGAATACCTTGCCGCAGATAAATGGGGAATTTCTCCTGACAACCGCGTAATGTACATGACTTCATGGAACAGGTATATTGCGGAACCATGGCAGGCCTGGAAACGCTATTTTGCTTCTCAGCAATCATGGGCAGGATGGCATACTTGCGTTGTTTCTTGTACAGATGGTGTTAATGTCAAATTCTGGATAGATGGAACTTATTTTGGTGCCATGTCAACAACAGATAACGATGGCTCTTCTGTTTATCCGAGAAATCCTATGAACATTTCATTTGCCAACTGGATTTGGAACAACGTAACAGGAAGCAGTACTGCAAACAGAACAACGACGATGCAAGTCGATTGGGTCCTTTTTCAAAAAGATCAGGAATTAAGTCCTGGCCAGGTAAATAGTTTAGTTGCAAGTTATAGAAGTCAAGGTTTACAAAGACGTAATCTTCAGGGACAAACTTATGTTTCCAATCCACCAACAGGGATTGTTTCAGGCAGCGTCTACAGTATAATTAATGTCCACAGTAACAAAGCGATGGAAGTCTCTAACTTTTCAACTGCTAATGGAGGCAATGTGCAACAGTGGGATAATGTAGGTGCATCCAGTCAAAAGTGGAGAGCTACAAGTGTAGGAGGCGGTGCATATAATCTGATTAACATCCACAGTGGAAAGGCGCTCGATGTAGCGGGCGTATCTACTGCTAACGGTGCTAATATTCATCAATGGGATTATGTGGGAGGCAATAACCAGAAATGGCAAATCATTTCGAATGGAGACGGCACCTACAGAATTATATCCGTGCATAGCGGCAAAGCTGCGGAGACCGGCGGGTTTTCAACGGCCAATGGCGGTAATGTACAACAATGGGAGTATGTAGGTGCAAACAGCCAAAAATGGAGGTTTACACAAACTTCAGCGAGGATAGCGGCTCCTGAAGTTGTTTCATCAGAAACTAAACTGCTGGTATACCCAAATCCGGTAACTGAAAGTCTATTCATAGATTCTAAAGAGGATTTAACAGGAGCACAATTCAAAATTATAAGCGCTCAGGGAAAAGAAATTCTGAAAGGAGTCTCTTTGCAAAATGGAATTGATGTGTCTAATCTGAAACCAGGCATTTACAATATTACAATCAATGCTAATGGCAAAAAGATTAATAAGAGATTTATCAAGGATTAAGGTATAAATGTCTTAAAAAGGAGGTGCTCTTTTATGTACCTCCTTTTTTCCCCTTCTTTAGGTCTTCTGTCCCACCCTATGAGTTGAACTTCGTCATGGAAATACTTATTTTGTTTATTGACTTCATTTGTTACCGATATTTTTACTTTGAATAAGTGTTTTACACTCTTTGCTAGTTTGCTAAGTATAATATACACTTTTAATACAGTATCTATACACCATCCATGGAGTATCTATACTTAAACCCGGTTTTTACCTTAATCAAAGTTAGTTTTCGGAAAATGCGGAGGTAGTTTTTTGGGGATATGGGGTTTGGCTTTATTTCCTTTCGGCAGAAATATTCATTGTGACTGCTGCTGCTCTTCCTCTCACTTGCGTCAGGAGGAGGTCAGCCTCTAATTAGTACTAATGAGGGTTGAATAACAGTGAAACCATACAAAAACAGGGGAAAAAAGTTATCGAGAAGTTACCTTTCATAATCTTTCAATTCTTTTTACAACTGTATTATTTCCTGATTCAATAATTACAAGATATAATCCTTTCGGCAGAGCTGTTAAGTCAACCCCTTCCTTATATTGACGGAGAATTTTGCTTAACCTGACCTGCCCCAGCATATCTACTATGCGCATTGTTAAAACTTGGCTTATGCCAGAAACAGTTATGGCACCCCGATTGGGATTAGGGAACAAAGCTATTCTTCCAACATCTTCAAAATCTTCGACAGCCAAAACTTTAAGTTCCACTTCTTCAGACATTCCGGAACAGTAGAGATCAGTTACTTCTACAGCATATTTCCCAGCCTTATTTACTGTTATAGTTTGGGTGGTTTCTTCTAAAGGCTGACCGTCTAAAAACCATTTATAAACACTGCCTGAACTCGCCGTGAGCGTGGTACCTGACACAGAAATTGTTGCTTCGGGTCTTTCTTCAACACGTATATCTTCACCGCTTTGCGTTCCGCTAACTTCTGGATTCGATGAGGTCACTCTTAAACGATATCTACTGCCGGGAGCCAGGTTTTGTGGGATCACTCCTGTAATTTCAATTATTTCATTTTTTAGAAGGGTACCGATTGTCATAGGATTATCAAAGCTACCTGTAGCGTCAGAAAGTTGTAAAGAGAAAACATTATCCTCTGAAAATATCAGATTGGAAACACTGACTTTTGCGTTGATCGTACTGCCCGGGCAGACATAAAACTGGTTAAATATAGTCTCAATTACCGGAGCTTTTAAATGGTACTTCCAAATGTCGTCTTCCAAAGTTCCGAAGAATAAGGTATCTTCTTTGTACAAGATAGATTCAAGAAAGACATCTTCGGGACAAGTAATTGTAGTCCAATTGAGAAGATCGGAAGAAAAGTATGCGGTACGATAACCTGAAGCGTAGATGGTAGAATTAAAATATTGAATATCATTTAGATAAATATTCGCTAGAGCTTCAATTTCTCTCCATGTTTTACCATAATCGTCTGAATAGATTGATCCAAAGTTGAAATAAGCAAAAATTAAGCTATCCTTCACAATTATTTTTAGTACCGGGGCTTCAAATTCCTTTAAATCAACTTTTTGCCAGGACTCAGCTGTTGTTTTTCTCTTAAAAAGCCCGGAATCTGTTGCTGCAAATAAAGTATCAGATGAAAGTTTTAGGGCATTTACCGCATCTATCGGCAAACCTTCATTAAAAGCAACCCATTCATTTGAAGGAGTATACATCCTTACCCCATTCATTGAAGTACCTAAGTAAAATACATTATCATACTTCAAAAGATCGTTAGAAAAGAAAAGATTATCACCATAGTTAAAATCATACTTTTTCTCTCCGGTCGACAAATCAAAGGCCGAGACATTTCCATTGGTCAAATAAATACTGGTGTCATCTGTCAAAAGCTTGCCTATACCGCCACCCTCCGTCCAATGGATAATTTTGAATGTAGACTCATCTGGCAACTTGCGGTAAAGGTTGTGTCCTAATGCAAATATTTCCCCGTTAAGTCCCAGCTTTAAATCGGTTATAGGAGCGTTTCTAATTCCCTCTATCGATAGTTGCCAGCTATTCCCCCTATCTACACTTCTAAATACCCCTTTACTTCCACCAACGAGTAATACGCCATTTATAGAAATTATTTTTGCAGGTGAGTACAAGCTGCTAATATCATGTTCGATTAAGGACCAATTAATATTATTCAAGGAGGAGGCATATATGGTCGAATAACTGTCGGTCACTGCATATATAGAGTCCTCTTTAATATGAATATCATAGATCGACCTGGTCTCAATTCCAGTGGAGACTGCCTTCCAAGTCTGCCCCAAATCCTCACTAAAAAATATTCCATTAGAATAAGTCCCTAAATAAATGTCTCCCTCATGATACTTTACTTGCGAAACATGTATTGAAGAAGGCAGTTGAGAAGAACGTGCTAACCATGTCTTTCCGCTGTTTTGGCTTAAGAATAATCCCTGATCTGCTGTTCCTACGAGGACAACTTCACCTTCCACTGCAATACTGGTAACTTCTACATTTTCAAAAAGGGGGACTTTTTGAAGTTCAAACTCATTGCCATAATGGATGCTTAGTCCGCTTCGGCTTCCCACGAATAAAGTGTCATTGCTGATACCTATACAATGCAGAATGTCTGACCGGATAGCATTTGTATCAACGAACCTATCTGTCCAGGTATTCCCATTATCTTTTGATACAACATAGTTTCCTTTATCGAAGGCTATAATATTATTGTTCCTGTCCTTGTATAAATAGGGGGAAGAATAAACGTTATTGAACGATTCTTTTACCTTGCTCCAATGATTACCAGTATCGTCGGAATAGTATAAACCACCAGAAGTAGAAAGAAAGACTCTGTTATTTTCTCCCAAAATCATGTCGTACACATAACCAACCTCATTTGGTGCATTCATTTTCGACCATTGGGAAAAAGAGGGGAAAAAAATAAAAACAGAAAAAAGACTAAATACTATTGCGAAAATCTTTGGTGACATTAGATAAATATTATCATTTAATTCTTGCGTTGAAGAAAAAATACATTTGAGGCTGGATTGGGCACGCAATCTAATACAAAAATTTAAAAATACAATACAACCAATTGCTTCGAGAATAGAAAACCCGCATTGATAATACTCTAACTTGTATCTCATCCAATGTTCCTTGATCTAATGCTGGTGAGATGTTCGATCTACAATAAACAAATTTTGCGCTAGAAAATATATTTATTTCCTAAGTTACCCCCTAATTCAGATTCACTCGAATTCTCCGATCATTGTAGCCTTGCTACCCCTTTTCCTTTTTTTACCAGGAAGAGAAACAAAAATTAATGAGCACACCTTGCCTAGTTGAACGCTACTTTTTAGTCGTGCATGACAAGTTTTGCCGATCTTGATATTTCTGTTGATATTTGAGCCACAGGACTATAGCAAAAGTTAATTTTTTTAATGACCAAACCTCTATCTGAAAATAAAGTTTCTTTTGAGCATCATAGAAGGTTGCGGCTTATTTACCTCTTCAGCTTTCTGGCTATACTTTCCACCCTCCCGTACATTTTCATTTTCTCTGGTGAACTAAGTTTTTTATCTCCTGTTTCCATTGGGGCTATCGCAATTTTTATTTCAGTGATCGTGCTGAACAAGAAGTATCACCGATTAGCACGATATATTCTACTGATAAGCGCACATGTATATATCTTTATAACCGCCTCGACCTTTGGTAGAGGAACGGGCGACCATTTGTCGTACCTGCCTATCCTCTTCGGTTCAGTTCTGGTATTCGATGTTACCGAAAAAAGAAGTTTGATATTTTCCGTTCTGCTGACGGTCTCCTCCCTCCTGCTGCTGGAAGTTACAGACTATAGTCTCTTTCACGTAAGCCTTCCGCCAGACGAACAATTGAACTATTATTACGGCAATCTGTTTACCACTTTCTTTTGTTCTATAATTATCGCCCTTTTCTATTTCTTTCTGTATGCCAAGCAGAACATTAATAACGAGAAGCTCATTAGCACTGCGAATGAGATCGAAAAAACGATCAATTATTTTTCCACTTCCCTCTACGGAAAGAATACCGAGGATGAGATCCTTTGGGACATTGCGAAAAATTGTATTGCCAATCTGGATTTCGAAGACTGCGTCATCTATATGCTGGATGAAGAGCGTAACACCTTGATACAGAAAGCGGCTTATGGCTCTAAAAACCCTAAAGAATACGAGATTGTTAATTTAATAGAAATACCTCTGGGGCAAGGAATCGTTGGCTCAGTAGCGCAATCAGGGCAAGCAGAAATTATTAATG
>Ga0196965_1001115_pt1 | contig 11104 bp, 4 predicted proteins | sample S1_20metaG_FD_148668 | JGI IMG/M metagenome (GOLD analysis project Ga0196965, IMG submission 148668) | Soil microbial communities from Anza Borrego desert, Southern California, United States - S1_20 | ecosystem: Environmental > Terrestrial > Soil > Desert | place: USA: California | collected... | reverse complement strand
AACGCAGCGCCAGGTGGAGGAACGGCTGAGATGGCCGGAAGAGATAGACAGGCTGGCCGTAGATAGACTGAATGAGATGGGAGGGGATGAGAGCCAAGAGAGGATGCCGGACGACAACGAGGAGAAGGCGGCGGCGACGGACTTGGCCTACGTCATCTTCACTTCCGGTTCGACGGGACATCCCAAAGGCGTGATGATCGACCATCGCGGCGCGCTCAACACCATCCGCGACATCAACCGCCGCTTCCACGTGACACCGGAGGATCGAGTGTTCGCGCTCTCGTCGTTGAGCTTCGACCTCTCCGTCTACGACATCTTCGGGACGCTCGGGGCGGGCGGCTGTATCGTCATGCCGGAAGCGAGCGCGACGCGCGAGCCGAGAGCGTGGGCGGCGATGGTGGAAAGGCATGGGGTGAGCATCTGGAACACGGTGCCCGCGTTGATGGAGTTGCTGGTCGAAGAGGTCAGACCGAAGAATGGCGCGACTCTCAAGTCAGGGTCGAAGACGGAGTTGTCGTCAGCGTCGCCGTCGGCGTTGGAGACAAGGTTGTCGTCACAGTTGCGGACGCTGCGACTCGTATTGCTCAGCGGCGATTGGATTGCCGTCAGTCTGCCTTCACGCATCGCCGCCGTCGCTCCTCACGCGGAGGTCATCAGCCTCGGCGGCGCGACCGAGGCTTCCATCTGGTCGATTCTCTATCCCATCGAAGAGGTCAAAGCGGACTGGAAGAGCATTCCCTACGGTCATCCCATGACCAATCAACGCTTCTACGTCCTGAACGAACGAATGGAGAGTTGCCCGCCGTGGGTGACGGGTCAACTGTACATCGGCGGGGTCGGCCTCGCGCAGGGCTACTGGCGGGACGAGGCGAAGACCGGAGCCAGCTTCATCCGGCACGAGGCGACGGGCGAGCGACTGTACCGGACGGGCGACCTGGGGAGATACCGTGAGGACGGGGAGATCGAGTTTCTGGGGAGAGAAGACACGCAGGTCAAGGTGCAGGGACACCGGATCGAGTTGGGAGAGGTGGAGGCGGCGTTGGAGGAGCACGAGGGGGTGAAGCAGGCGGTGGTGGTGGCGCTGGGAGAGAGAGACGGAGACCGGAGGTTGGTGGGATACGTAGTGCGGGAGGGAGGAGAGATCGAGGAAGGAGAGTTGCGGGAGCACCTGCGGCGGAAGGTGCCGGAGTACATGGTGCCGGGAGTGATCATGGAAGTGGAGGAGATGCCGTTGACAGGGAACGGCAAGGTTAATCGTCAGGCCCTCCCCGCGCCGGATGGCGTGCTTCTTGAGATCGCGAGGCATTACGTTGCGCCGCGTGATTTGATTGAAGAGCGGACAGCGAATCTTTGCGCGCAATTACTTAAAGTGGAGCGGGTCGGAGTTTACGACGACTTCTTCTGGCTGGGTGGCAATTCGCTGTCGGCCATTCAGTTGATTGCGAAACTGCGAGATGAGTTTGAAGTGGAATTGCCCGTGTCCAAGATTTTCCTAGACCCCAATGTTGCAAGTTTAGCTCTCGCTATATTGAATGGATTGGTGGAAAAAGAGGATGAGGGGCAGATGAAGCTTCTTCTGGATGAGTTAGAACGATTGCCCGAAGAGGAACTGGATAGGCTCTTGCAACAGGAGGCCGACAAAACGGCCGAGGGTAAAGATTATGAGTGAACTGGCAGAACGGATCGCAGACCTTTCACCGAAGAGGCGCGCGTTGCTGGCGTTGAGATTGATGCAGAAATTGCCCGAAGCCGTCCGCTCGCAAACAATTTCACGGCGGACAGAACAAGACACATTACCTCTCTCCTTTAATCAGGAAGGACTCTGGTTTCTGGATCAACTTGAGCCAGACAGCCCTCGCTTTTGTCTCTCGGGAACTCTACGGCTCAAGGGGGCGTTGAATGTCAACGCGCTCCGGGAGTCGATTAATGAGATTATCAAGCGACACGAAGCGTTGCGTACCACTTTCAAAGCCGTAGGCGAAGAACTGCTTCAATTCATCACGCCAGTTCTGCGTGTGGATTTACCGGTGGAAGACCTGCGCCACCTCTCCGAACCCGAGCGGGAAGCGACGGCGAACGGGCTGACTTCCGAAGAGGCGCTGCGTCCCTTCAATCTGGAGGAGGGGCCGTTGCTGAGAGTGATGCTGTTACGGATCGATGACGAAGAACACATCATGCTGCTCACCATGCACCACATCGTCTCGGATGGGTGGTCGTTGCTGCTGTTTATCAAAGAGATGGCAGCATTCTACGAATCTTTATCCATGGGCGATCCGGTGCAACTCAGTCCGCTGCCGATTCAGTATGCCGACTTCGCTCGCTGGCAACGACAGAGGTTGCAGGGAGCAATTCTCGAAACGCAACTCGCTTACTGGCAGAAGCAACTCGGCGGGCGTCTCCCGGTTCTGAGCCTGCCCACAGATCGGCCGCGCCCCCCCATCCAGACTTACTGGAGCGCGGATCAGTCTTTAACCCTTCCGCCCGCACTATTCGATGCGCTGAAGAATCTCGGACACCAAACCGGCAACACTCTCTTCATGACCTTGCTAGCCGCCTTCCAGGCGTTGCTGCATCGTTACACAGGCCAGGACGACATTATTGTGGGGTCGCCAATAGCCGGGCGCAGGTGGAGCGAGACCGAAGAGATCATCGGCTATTTCGTTAACATGCTGCCATTGCGTCTGAACTTCTCCGACGTTTCGAGTTTCAGAGAACTGCTCAAGCAGGTGCGCGAGGTTGTGCTAGGAGCCTACGCGCACCAAGACCTCCCTTTCAGCAAGATCGTGGCCGCGCTGCAACCGGAAAGAGACCTGAGCCGGTCGCCGATTTTTCAAGTCGTCTTTATCCTGCTTGACGCTCTTCCCACCATCAAACTCTCCGGATTGACTTTGACACCTTTGCAGATCGATATGCAGACAGTAAAGTATGATCTGATTATGTTCATGCAGTATAACGAAGAGGGTTTACACGGCTTACTGATGTACAATAAAGACCTCTTCGATGAACCGACGATCAGCCGCATGTTGACGCATTTCAAACTTTTACTTGAGGAAGTCGTCGGCAATCCGGATCAGAATTTGCTCGACATCTCTCTCACCGCCGAAGCCTCTTCAAACGTTGTGGCTTCTCATGCGGCTTCGTCCGATGCGGACGAAGAAACACAGTTCGTCTTTTAGACGCACTATTCGCAGAGTTTACCCGCCGCGCCGTCAAGCGCCTGCTTCACCAATTCCCCAGACACGACTCTCAAAGGAGTAACGAGATGAGTAACCGGATTCTGCTCATGCTGCCGCCGTTCTTTACGCCGCTGACGCCCCCCCTGGGTATCTCTATCCTGAAGACCTATCTCGAAAAACACGGCTACGCCGTGACGTGCTTCGATTTCAACACGATGGCGCAGCAGTGGAACATGCACCACCGCTATTTTGCCCGGTTGCAATCGCTGGAAAGCGTCTCGATTCAGGATGGCTACTCGAAGCTGTGGCATATCCTCAACGACCACATGCTGGCGCACATGAACGGCACGAGTATCGAAACTTTAGACGACATTCTGCCGCGCATCATTTCGCTCTACGGCGTACGGTCTGAGCCGACCGTGGTGAAAGAACTCATCGCCCTCGTCGAAGAATACTTCGATAATCTCGCCAGTACTCTCTTCAGTCTCTTCGACTTTTCCGAGTTCTCCCACGTCGGCACAAGCACCTATACAACCTCTCTGTCTTCATCCCTGTTCCTGCTGCGAAGCGTCAAAGAGAGATACCCGCACGTGACTACCATCATCGGCGGCGGGGTCTTCGCAGATGATCTGGCGCTCGGGTCTGAAAACTTCGATACCCTCGTCAACGAGTATCCCTTTATCGATCACATCATCATCGGTGAAGGGGAAAGCCTCCTGCTTAAATTGCTCGACGGTCAACTCGCCGACAAACGCGTGATCACCATTGAAGACGTGCAGCGCGTCAACCTCGACATGATTGACGTGCCCGTTCCGACTTTCTCGGACTTCAATATGCAGGAATATTTCTATCTGACTATCGAGGGAGCGCGGAGTTGCCCGTTTCAGTGTTCTTTCTGCTCCGAGACAATCCAATGGGGCGAATACCGTAAGAAGCCTCCCATCATGCTCGGCTCGCAGATGATACGGCTGGCAAAAACTCACGGCAATAATACTTTCTTCATGGGCGACTCTTTGATGAATCCTTATATTCAGGAGCTTTCAAAGGTGCTGCTGGAAAGAGACCATCAGGTTTATTACGATGGTTATTTACGCGCCGATAAGCCCGTCACACATCGCGACCGCGTGAAACTGTGGGCTAAATCCGGGCTGATGCGTGTGCGAATGGGTATCGAGAGCGCTTCGACGAGAGTGCTCAAGAGCATGGATAAAATGACGACTCCGCACAGCATCGCGGAAACTTTGAAATCTCTCGCCAATGCAGGAGTGCGGACGACGACCTACTGGATAGTCGGATTTCCGGGCGAGACGGAAGACGATTTCAACGAGACGCTTGAGTTTATCCGTGAGAACTATCACTACATCTTCGAACTCGAAGCCCACCCGCATCTCTATTATCCATACGGTCAGGTCGGGTCGAGACTTTACGACTCCCGTTCGCTCTATCCTGAAGAGGTTACGAATTTTACCAGATTCAAAAAATGGGAGATCGTAGACCAGCAGCCAACCCGCGACGAGAAATTCGAGCGATTATGTCGCCTCTCCGAACTGGCTGCCGAACTCGGCTTAATAAATATCTATACCGAAGAGGCGCGCTATCGTGCTGAACGCAGATGGCATGCTCTCTACCCGCTCGCCGCAGAGGTAGTTAAAGGAACGCGCTTGCACCGCGAAAAGCTTCAACTTCATCAAACCCCGCTGGAAGTCTTCGCCGAAGAATGGACGCAATCCATCGACGGCAGGTCGGGCACATCGGAAGCCGTGCATTGCTATCACACGTCGGTCAACAAAACACTCGACGAGGACGTGTTGCGCGCCGCAACCTATGAACTTATCGGCAATAACGAGATGTTGCAGATGAGCTTAATCGACGGGCAGTACGTTCCGGTCGCGGAAGAGGTTGAACGCCGGCAGGACCGCCTGGTGACGACGCTTCGGCCTGACGCGGGCGTCGATCCTTCGGAGTACGGGAAGCGCGCTTTGGCGGAGTTGTCGGGCGAGATGCGACCGGAGAGGGGGGCGTCTTTAAGAGTTGTTCTGATTCAGGGTGAGGATGCTTCCTGCGAACTGCTCCTGCTCGTTAATCGGGCAGTAGCCGATAGCAGCAGCGTAGTTCTGCTCATGCAGGATTTATTCAGAATCTACGAGCAGTTGAACGATGGCCAATCTCCGTCCTTGCTGCCCGTCGAACTTCCCTACTCGACCTTTATGCGCGAGCGTCAAGGGGCATTGACGGAAATTAAAGCTCCCGCATCATTTGCCGGAGGGACAATCACCGCGCGGAACTATCGTACAAGCACGCTTCTCTTTGATGAAGACCTCGCCCGCAGAATATTCACTGCCCACTTATTAAAACAGTACGACCTGAGTTTAAGAGAACTGATGGTGATGGCGTTGCTGAACAGTCTCGCTCAAGGTTCCGGCGGCGAAGGTGAAGCCCTGTACGCGGTGGACAACTTCAGATTTATCGAGCAGAAGCTTAAGCAGACCGCCTGTTCGCTCACCTTTTTACGATGCCTGCCGCCAGCCGGGATTGAGCGGAAGAACCTTGCCGCGGGCATTGACCTGATACACCGGACGCTGCGAACCGTACCGGCATCGCTGCCCGCCGATCATCGAGAATCGGCCGAAGACAATGGCTGGCATGACGCGGTACTTCTCAATCTCGAATATTTGATTGACGATCCCTGGCTCGGAGGCGACGAGTGGCTCCCACGCGGTTTTGTCTTGTCCGAAGAAGAACCGGGCGACCCTTACTTGATTGAAGTGATGCCTGTCTTGAGCGGAAAGCGGATTGAAGTTCGTCTGAAATATGCAGACACACAGCAGGGAGAAGCTCTCGCCAGGACGATAACGAACTTCCTGCCGCAGGAAATATTATCAATTGTCGAGTATTGCCATCGCTTCGCGACTGCCGAAAAATACTGGCTGAACGAGATGCCCAAAGCCGTTACGGAGCCGAACCTCGAAGCCGGCCTGCTCAGGGAAGAGAACGTTTCGCCGGAGAGCGAATGGGCTTCAATTCAATGCCCGGTGGACGAAGCTACGTTGGAATCTCTGAAGTCGAAATGTGAGGCGGAACCGGCAGATATAATCCTGGCTGCATATAGCACGCTGCTTTCACGCTTGAACGGACGCGAAGACCTCGTATTCGTCGCAGCCTTTCACCATGCAGTTGAACGAACCGTATCGCCCTTGAGGTTGTACCCGCTCTGGAATTCAAAGTTTAAAGAATTCGTGCGTGAAGTGGAGAAGACAAGAAAGATGGTGTCAGCGCGCGGCATCGACGCTTTCAAGTTTCTCGACGATGCGCAGAAGATTCTTCGACGCGAGATTCCGCTCCCGACTTTCGACGTGGGCTTTCAAGCCATCGACGCTTCCGGCAAGAACGCCTTCTCTGAAAATGAGATGCTGCGAGATCAAGACCCACACATCCAGCGAGAACTCAAACTGCTGCTCAGCGTCACGACCGGCGAGCATGGTTTTTATATCGAGATGTTTTTCTCCCAAAGGCATTTGAGCCGTTCAGTGGTTGAAATGCTGGCCGGATATTTAAACTGCATTCTGGAAGAAGCGAAAGAGAGTGAGGACATTAAACTGGAAGATTTTGCGATAGGCGACGAAAACCTGTCTTACGTTCCTGACGCGACTCACGATGCCGCAGATGCCTTTCATTTCTAGAGCGTCTGAGAACAACGGTGAGGGCGCGTGAAGAAGAGAAGAAATTAGCGGTGTTTTGATTAGCGCGATACGTTGAATTGGTTGAGCGGCGCGAGGAATATCATTCCTCGCGCCGTCTCTTTTTAAGCTGAGTCCGGCGAAAGAATGATAGCAATATGCAAATGCGCGACTCGTCCGTGATCATTGCAGGGACGGGGACAAGCCGCGCCCCTACAGTTTTAACCGACGCTTTACGTTCATTTGAAAACCGCTCCGGCATGAGGTCGAAAGATGGGTTCGACTGCGACCACGCGCCGGGTTTTCATCTATAAAGGGGAGACGCGTGGCGGCCTGCCCGCCGCCACAGGCTGCGGCTGCGCGGACGTAAAATCTTCGCCGGGGTTGATAAACTGGTCGCGCTCAAACTTGTACTGCTTGTCGTAAAGTTGCCGATAGCGTCCGTTTGCCGCGAGCAGTTCCTCGTGTGCGCCGCGTTCGACAATCTCCCCGCCTTCCAATACCAGTATTTGATCGGCGCTGCGAATCGTCGACAGCCTGTGCGCGATGACGAAGGTCGTGCGCCCGTGCCTGAGCGAGCGCAGACCATCTTGAATGAGGGCTTCGCTTTCGCTGTCGAGGCTGGAAGTGGCTTCGTCGAGAATGAGCAGTTTCGGGTTGGCGAGAATGGCGCGTGCGATGGCGATGCGCTGGCGTTGGCCGCCGGACAGTTTCACCCCGCGTTCCCCGACCACCGTGTCATATTTCTGCTCAAACCCTTCGATGAACTCTTCGCAGTGGGCGAGGCGACTGACAGCCTGAATCTGGGCGCGCGTGGCATGCGGGTTGGAAAAGGCAATGTTATCCGCAATCGTTCCGTCGAACAGAAAGTTATCCTGCATGACGACGCCAAGGTGCGAGCGGAAGTCGCGCAGGCGCAAGGTCCGAAGGTCTTTGCCGTCAATTTTGATCCTGCCGGAGAGCGGCTGGTTAAAGTTCATGGCGAGACTAATAAGCGTGCTTTTGCCTGAACCGCTCGAACCGACGAGCGCGGTCGTCGAACCGGCCTGAGTATTGAAGGAGATGTTCTTGAGTACCGGAACACCCGCGTTGTATTCGAAACACACATTCTCGAACTCGATCTCGCCCCTCACGTCCGGCAGCGGTGCGCGGTTTACATCTTCCTGATCTTCGGTCGCCATGTTCATCACTTCGCGGATGCGTTCTAGCCCGGCGAAGGCTTCGGTGATCTGCGTGCCGATGGACGCGAACTGAATCAACGGCAGTGCCATTAGACCTGTGAAGAAGACGTACATAAACAGATCGCCGAGGGTCATCGCGCCCGCCACGACCGACCTGCCGCCGACGAGAATCATCACTACCCCGACCGCGCCCACGATGACGGAAGAGAAAGCCGTTGTTGCCGACACGGCGGTCATCGATTTGGCGATGTTGCGGAAAAGCTTGTGCGCGCCGCGCGCAAATGTTAATTCCTCCCGTTTTTCAGCCGTGTAGACTTTGACGATGCGAATGCCGTTTAGCGATTCGGCGAGACGCCCGGTGAGCACGGCGTTGAGTTCCCCGCGCTCTCGAAAGAGGGGGCGCAGATGTGTCAAAGCGAAAGCCAGCGTGCCGCCGAAGATGGCAAGCACGAGAATCGTAATCGTAGTCAAATGCCAGTTGAGCCAGAACAGCACACAGAGCGCGACGACAGCGGTGATGAAGCTTCCGACCAACTGCACCAGTCCGGTGCCTATCAAATTACGAATGCCGTCGGCATCAGACATGATTCGGGAGATGAGTTGGCCGGTCTGCGTGGAATCGAAATAGCTGACCGGCAGGCGCGCGATTTGCGCCTGCACTCTCTTCCGCATATCTGTGATGGCGCGTTGCGCCGCGACGCCCAAGACCTGCGACAATGCAAACGATGTCACGGCTTGAATCATGGTCGCTGTTCCGGCTGCGAGTGCGATTTTCCAAAGCATCTCCGTGCGCTGCATGACGATTACCTGATCGATCAAGTACTTGGTCGAGGCCGGTAACACGAGCCCCATCGCTTGATTGATAATCATCAATACTGCGCCCAGGCCGAGACGGCGGCGATGCGTCCAGATCAATTCGCGCGCATCACCCCAAGCAGCAGACCAGTGTATTTTTTTTCGTTTTTGTTCAGCCATCTTTTTTCTTTCGCGGTCTTCCGAAGGGCGCATCTCGCCTGCTGCCCGGTCTCTTTATGGCCCTTCTTATTACTTTGAATATTACGTCGGCAAGCGATAGCCCGGAATTCGAGAAGCGCTGGGATTGCTACGCCTATCAGGTTGACACATTTTGACGCGTGGATGAAACATATATCAAGGCTAGAAGACAGGATGGCACGACCTGGATTGGAGTAGCTGTGTTCCAGCCGCACGCCGAGCTTTAGAGATTGCAATGTCAGTATCTCCATAGCATTCAGTCTTAGCGCACATTGCGTAAGATGACCGGATAGCGGAGCGCGTCCATCGGTAGGATGCTGTACGCCCACTACATCAATGCCCTGCGTCCGATAACATCACCCACCATGCTGTGGCTTTGCGCAAGAAGAGCAAATCACGTGCTGCAACGTGCTGTAATTGCTAATGAAGTCTTAGCTTTATTTTCAATTCGCCACGGTTGCCGGTCAAAGCCCCATGCTGTGGCTTTGCACAAGAAAAGCGTCTGAATGTTGAAGGCAAAAAGATCGTAGCAAGCCAAATCTCGGAATTTGAGACGGGCAAGCGCGAGCCGTCTTTGATCGTGGTCTTGCAATACGCGCGGTTGGCTAACGTCTGCGCGGATATATTGATAGATGATAAGTTAGACCTACCCGATAAAATTCCTGCAAAGCCGAAACGCTCCTAAGACTTTTTGTGCAGACCGTTGACTTTTTGTGCAGGAATGACTTCTTGTGCAAAGCCAACTGAATATTGATTTTTGGAAGTGAGACAACCATAGGAAATGACCCCAAAATTCTTGACGCTCGAAGAGAGGGGCGTAGAATACGCACAAATCGGTTTCCTAGACCGTGAGAAAATTCTAAGCTGTTACGGGAAGGAATATATGAGCGCAGAAAGATTTGAAAAACTCACGCTGGAATTGATCGACGATGGCCGAGGGCTGTGGGGTAGCTGCGAGCAACTTAATGCGCACACAGAGCGCATCAACAGGAAGGCCGAACCGACGTGGGGCGATTATGGGATCAGCTTTCTTCACGTGCTGAACGTCTTTGCAAAAGCCCGTAAAGCCGCCAATACGCTCCAACAATGGACGAATGCCGCGACCACCCTGCCTGCTGCGACGCCGCCATTAGTCTTACCAATCGTCAGGCCGTTGCCGACAATCCAACCGGTATCAGCTAAAGTTTTGCCTACCTCATCACGGCAGGCAAATCGAAGCAGACCGTCCCGCCGGACTAAATTACGAAGACAGCCCAGCCACGATATTCAGGGACGGAGTTGGTAGATGGTCCGAAAGACTAAAGCCCAGCGCGATCAGGAGAGGTATGAGGTCGACCGACGCGAGTGGGAGATATTTCGCCCTAAGTTAGAAGCCCTGCAAACTTACCCTGAGGCCCAACTATTAGTGCTCGAAACGCGCCCCGCTAGGAATATGTTTCTCACCTCCTCTCAGGGCATCTTCCCGCCTCGCAGGAGCGGAGAGAGTCTGGCTTATACATGCCGTAAGGAGATCGTACCTCACCATGCTTTACCACGTCACAGTTCCCAACGCACTCGTACGTACTTTTATCTGCTCCCTCTTCATCGCCTGGGTTCTGAGCGCGGCCGGCGCGACGCCTGCGCGCGCACAGGGCGGCGTGGACGAGCATACGCTGCTGCTCCTCCATTTCGAGAACTCGCCCGACGGCGCGCAGGGCGAGAAGCCGACTGAGAGTTCCGGCATCACCTTCGAGGCCGGGATTGTCGGTCAGGGTGCGCTGATCGAGAGGGCCGACCTATTGAGCTACGCGGCGCCGGACAACTTCAACATGCCCGCAGGAACTATCGAGTTCTGGATCAAGCCGCGCTGGGGCAGGCTTGACCCCCTGCAACGGTCATTTCTGAGCGTCTCGAATCCTGTCGACAGGGCCTTCCAGCTGACCTTCTTCAAGACCCCGAACACACACCTCCACTTCGTCCTCGGCGCCGAGGACTCGGAAGCCGGTCAGAGTTACCCGTCAGCGGATTGGAACGCCAACGAGTGGCACCACCTCGCCATCACCTGGACGGTGCCGGGTCGAATGATTACCTACATTGA
>Ga0196965_1001114_pt1 | contig 11113 bp, 11 predicted proteins | sample S1_20metaG_FD_148668 | JGI IMG/M metagenome (GOLD analysis project Ga0196965, IMG submission 148668) | Soil microbial communities from Anza Borrego desert, Southern California, United States - S1_20 | ecosystem: Environmental > Terrestrial > Soil > Desert | place: USA: California | collected... | reverse complement strand
TCACCCACCTGAGGGTAAAATCTGCTGGCATCAGGAAAGGAGAAGGTGTACGCTCTCTCTATGACGCCCTTATCTCGCCCAAATCACCTTTGTTTGCCCGCCTTTACGCGATAGCTGAATAGAAACCATCGTTTAGGTTGTTCATAAAATTCGTATTATCGGAACTGACTTGTGCGTCTATTAACAACGTTTTTTAATTGGTATAAGAAATTGATTAGTGAATGTGAAACTTTATGTGAAACGAATTTTCGAGGTGCTTTTCGAGAGAGTGTCGGGACATAAATTCATGACGAGCCCAATCTTTATGAAAGGCAATAATATAGCTGATTTACTCGACCCTCATTCCACCTCATTTGAGGTTTTAACTCTGAGTGCCCCCAACCACAATCATCATTTGGGTAAAGTCAGATATGTTATTACCCTAGCCGAGAACAAATTCTCTTACACACTCAGATACGTTTATTTGGTGGGCTCATTATTTTTATGGAGCCATAATAGACTCTTAAACGGTCTTTATTGCCTAGAGAAGGAATGTAGGGACAGTGAGACAGAGTCGGAAAAGCCTTGAGATTGAAGCGATTAATACCCCTGCAATCTCCGTTGCAGCCCCTGCAATTTTCGTTGCAGGGGTATTAGCTATCTCCCTCTCCTCCGATGTGATATCGACGGTTGGACTCGGCGGTAGGTGACTGTGGTGTGAGAAAGAGGCGAAAGACGGTTCCCTTCTTAGTCGGTGTGTTGAAGATTTCAGGTCGCTCGATAAAACCGAGCAACTCAAGCTGCCCCACCACGTTATAACACTGTCGTTCTTTGAGACCTGCGGCGGCGGCCAGCTTTGGCATCGAAGTGAAGCACTCTGTTTGGCCTGCCTCATAGGTCAGTTCAAATAGCACACGGCACACGCTCATCTGTCCAGACCGTAAGATCGGCGACCAGCGCTTGGAGAACTCTCCGAAGGAAATAACTTTATCCGAGGATGGAGGCGGTTTGGCTACGACGTGCCCAGACACCCCTGCATCAGTCTGTGCAGGGGTGTTGCCGCGAACGACAGCGTTTACAGACTGCGCCACCCCTGCAATCCGCTTTGCAGGGGTGCTTCGGGTTTGGGGCGACGGCTTTGTTAAGGCATCCTCCTGAGCCTTGGCCTCCTCGAGAATCTCGCGGAGCGGATTTATCTCGACGACTCGCGGTGGCCGGTCGGGCAGCCGGAACTTGTTTTTGCCGGCTACCCTTCTCTCGGGTTTTGTTTTAGGTTCAGCCATCAGGCCCGCGACTCCTCAACCGCCAGTTTCAGCTTACCTTTATTCTTACGGGCGCCGAGCCGTTTTAGTATCTCGTCCGTCAGTTCACCATAAAGCAACGCGCCGCGCGAACCCGGGGCGTAGAGTTGTACGGGCTGATGAAAGGCCGGTGACTCCTCCAGCTTGACGTTACGATGAATGATCGTCTCGAACACCTTTGCGCCGTACCGCTCCTTGAGGCTGCGAAAAGATTCCGCGGAGACTGAGGTGCGGCCATCGAATAGGGTGCAGACCATGCCGAGCATCTCGAGCTCTGGATTAGTACTCCTTACTTCCTCAAACGTGCTCATCAGATCATCCAGACCGTCTTGGGCAAGCGGCGAGGCAGCCACCGGCACGAGCATGTGCGTCGAGGCGAGAAGCGGAGTGGTCAATATTTGTCCCAGCGTGGGCGGCGTATCAATGACGGCAAAATCATACGTTGAAGAGAGAGGAACGAGTTTTGAGCGCAGACGGTTAATAGCGATAGCAGGCTCTTTCTCAAAGCGTGCGAAACGTAGTTTTGAAGGCACCAGATCGAGATGCTCCATCTCGGTTGTCACAATGGCTGCTTCCAGCGGTAGCTTATCGCGCTGTTCGGATTCGATCAGTATGTCGGCAATGGATAGATTGATCTGGTCGGGCGCGAGAAAATGAGAGGTGACATTCGCCTGCGGATCGCCATCTATCAGCAATGTCTCGTAGCCGCGCATAGCGAGTTCTGTAGCCACGCAGGCCGCTGTGGTGCTTTTGCCCACGCCGCCCTTCTGATTAGCGATGGCGATCGTCTTCATTCCTCTAAGCAGCCTTTCTCTCCGTCACAAGTATTTCAAGCAGCTTGAGTAGTTTCAGCACGGGCGGCGAAGGCTTCAGTTCATCGCGCTCGTAGCGCGCAATCGTGTTGGCTGTAATGCCGATCTCCTCGGCCAGCTTCGCCTGCGTATACCCTAATGCTTTCCGCAAGTTTTTTATCTCTATGCCTGTCATATAAGGATGCCTCTCAAATGAGAACGCCGCATATTACTATACGAAGCGTATATACGTCAGGAATATTTTTGCAGTCAACACCCCTGCAACCTTTGTCACACCCCCTGTAATAATCATTGCAGGGGTAGGGAGTTTGGCTCCGACTCCTCACTATCCACTTGAATGAGGGCACTTCGCCCGGAAAATCCAACGACCACCACCCCTGCAACGATCATTGCAGCCCCTGCATTTTATAGTGCAGGGGTATCTATACCCCTGCACTAATCGTTGCAGGGGCTGCAATGATCGTTGCAGGGGCTGCAATCTTCATTGCACCCGCTGCACTAATCGTTACAGGGGCTGCAATGAAGATTGCAGGGGAATTTACAGACTAAATCAGATCGTGTAGGAATGAGCGCGGATAGATAGACACGAGTCGGGCGTCGCAAAATAAGCATTGGCCTGAAGCTCCAGAGTTTCGCAGACCGCAAAGCTTCAGGCCAATTTCATAACTCGCTTCGTTGGCGAGCCGGTATTTGTGTACCTTCAATTCGCATTGTACGCGCTCCCGGCCATCGCTTTCAAGCTTAAGAAGAAAGGTTTTCGTCATGGCCGTCGCGCCGCTTCCAGCACCACGATTTATTCGCAAGACACAACTCGGAGCGAACGAGTACCGCAAGAATTTCCACCAGATTGATCGTGAGATCATCGCGGCGCTCACTTCGGCTGAAGCAGACAAAGTGACACCCCTCATGAGCAAGATTTACCTGTGCTTGGTCAACGCGCCCTCCAAGTACTGGGAACGCGATGGCGTGCTGCGTATCGAAGCAGAAGTCAGGGAAGGGAATCTGGTTAAAGCATGGGCGGTGCTCTGCGATTTGGCGGGCGTGGCCTCAGCGACAGCCAGCAAGGCGATGCGGTGGATGCACCAGCAGGGAATCATCGGTTATTTTTCGGGGAAAAATGGGGTAGGACTGAGAATCTTCCTCAACCGGGCGGTTTCGTCAATCGGCGCGAAATCGGCTCAAGGCAGTAAAAAATTTTTGACCTTTCCTCATGCTTCGTTTGAGGTGAATCCTGCTTCAGCGTATGAACCAGCCTTTAATGACAGCTTCGCTGTTAGAGAAACTTTAGATCCAGATATTAATCCCGGCGCGCCAAAAAACGGCGCGGACAAAAAGCAAGTAGATAAAATATCCCCCGAACTGCCCGGGCACATTTCACCTAATCAAACTTTCAGCACCGATCCATGCAAGACGATGGCGCAACCTGCGGGCGTGGTCTCATTGGATGAGATCGTCGCGCGACTAAGGTTGGAACTAGAGCCTGCGATGCAGTCCGCCGCGCGTAATGCGGCGGCGCGCGAGCACGAGCGCACGCGCGAATGGTTAGAAAACCGGGGACTACCGAAAGCTGCACGAGTGGCTCAGCAGGAATCCTACAATGTTCTCAGGAAGTACGGCGTGATCAGCGAATCTGCCCGAACGTCGCGCGGGCATGCCGATGTCGGGCGCGACAACTACATGCCGCCCGAACCGCACATACTGAACCACGATGAGGTAGCAGATTTAGCAGGGGCTTGCGTCGCGATGCTGGAAACTAAGGGACGGTCTATTGAACTTACTCTGTCAGAGATGAGCACAGAGGCCGGAGGATTTCTGTTGCCGGAGGATGCTGGTCGGGTGCGCGACAAGGCAAACGCTTTGCTCTCCGACGGCAGTAACAGAGAGGGGAATTGAGGACTCGCCGATGTCAATTAATTCCAATGCCCGAAAATTAGTAGTCGTTCCTGAGGCCGGAGCATCCGATTCATCGCAGCGGCGAGGTTCAACCATCGCGGAGCCAGCGGTCTGCGCCCTCTGCTTCGGCGCCGGGATGGAGGTCGTACCGGGCAAGGGGGCGAGACGTTGTCGCTGTCGTACACAGGACACTCGAACGAAGTTACTGGAGGCAGCCCGTATCCCACGCCGTTACGAAGAGTGTTCGCTCGCCAATTATCAGCCCGCGAATAACAATGGCTCTCAACTCGGAGCCTTCAACCATGCTTACCGTTTAGCGCGAGAATATCCTGCGGTTAGTCGTGGCCTTCTTTTCATGGGCGCCTGCGGTGTGGGTAAGACGCATCTTTCTGTTGCCATCCTGCGTGAGTTGATGGAGAAAAAAGGCGTGCCTTGTTTGTTCTATGAATGTGGCTCGCTTTTGAAAGAGATTCAGGATTCTTATAATCCGATCTCGCAGACATCGGAGTTGCGAGTGCTCACGCCAGTCGTTGAAGCAGAAGTCTTAGTGTTGGACGAACTGGGAGCGACAAAGCCGACGGATTGGGTGCGCGACACGCTGATGCAGATCATCAACACGCGCTACAACGACCGGAAGTTGACCATCTTCACGACCAACTATTTGGACGAACGCCACACAGAGCGCGAAGAAATATTGGAAGACCGGATCGGCGTCCGCTTGCGCTCGCGCCTCTACGAGATGTGTAAGACGGTGCGAATCGAAGGTGAAGATTACCGGCGAGGATTTAATTCTTGGTGAGGTATGCCGGATTCAGCCCTAAGAGAAATGGTGCAGGCGCGCGTCCTGTTGTCGGCATCAGTACAGCCTTGACTGGCTTGCGGCCATCTTTATCTCAAAATAATTTTCGCCGCAGAACCGTGAATACACCTATTCACAATCAGGACTTTCGTCGCCAGAATTTCCGCCACCGGTGGGACGGTTCTTCTGGAAGTTGTCTCCTGTGCCATTCAAGCGCAATGTCTTTCAACCAACGCTTCCTGAGGCCGCGGGAGCCCGCTAAGTGTAAGAAAACGCATCGGATAGATGAGAAGCTGCTATTGACTATTTAAGAGTTTTGAGCCATCGTAGGCTGATATTGCCCGTGAAACCGGGTTGAGAGGCTATGTCTACATGCCCATCGAAGCTTTAAGTCAGGAAACCCTTCGCGGGCGAGAGGTCGTCCCGAGGAAGTTTGATCCGAGAAGCGCCGCCCCCTTCGTCAACAAGTCGGTCTCGGATGCGACCCGCCGCGCCTACAGCCGCGCGGTGGCCGACTTCTTCAAATTTATCGGGGGAAAGCACCCGACGGAGGTCGTACCCGCCGAGGTGCAACGCTGGCGCGATCAATTGCGCTCGCAGCGTAAACGCCCGGCCACCGTCTCCTTCAAACTCTCCGTCATCCGCTCCTTTTTTGAATACCTCAAGGCCGCAGGAGTCGTCCCGCTCAACCCGGCTTCGACGAAACTGGTCACGCCGCCCGAACTACCAACAGAACCGGCGGGGCGCGCGCTCACGGCCAAAGAGGTGCGTTACCTGCTCTCCGGGCCTGACAGGGAGAGGGCAGAGGGCACGAGGGACTATGCGTTGATGCTCGTGATGCTCCGCCTCTCTCTGCGCGTGTCCGAGGTGTGCTCTCTGCGCGCTTCGTCCATGAAGTGGAGTCATGGGCGTTGGACGCTGAGATGCAAAGTCAAAGGGGGGAGGGAAGAGACATGGCCTCTGCCCAAAGACGTGAAGGAGGCGATAGACCTCTACCTGCGTCTCGACCGGAAGCGTCGAGAGGTCTCACACTCGGACGGGGAGGATGCGCCGCTCTTCCAGCCGCACGTCAACTACCGCACGTTGGAGTTCAACAAAGGTCTCTCAACCCGCATGGTGCAGAAGATCGTCAAGCGTTGGGCGGACTATTCAGGGTTGGGTGATCTGTCGCCTCACGACTTGCGGCGAACGGCCATCACGAAGGCGTTGGATTCCGGCCTCACTTACCGGCAGGTGCAGATGATGAGCAAACATAAAGACCCGAAGACAGTGATGCGTTACGACCACGGCAGAGAGAACATGGAGCAGAACGCCGTCAACTTCTTGAGGTATGACGAAGAATAAGATCGGCCTGCGGGAAGGATGTGGCGACCGCTCTCCACGGTCAGAATGCGCGCGAGATGAATCAGGTCGTGAAAGATACTTTAGCTCCCGGTCGCTAACGTTACCGCTTCCGGCCTTATTTGAGGAAGCGTCGTCAATCCGCGAGGAATGATGTAACCGCTCTGTGGCTGGATTGCAGCCAGAGCGGAGTCGAGCGACGCTTGCGGCTCAAGCCCCATGCGCCTCACTGTGTCCGCCTCAAGGGTCGAGACGAGCAGCAGGCGAAACCGCTCAGATTTACGGCGCAGCCCCCACGCCGTCTGACCATTGATCTTGTAATCTTCGACCAGCAAGCGCGCGGTCGCGCTTGAGCCGCCCGGCACGAACCAGCGCAGGAAATCTGCACGCCCCAATCCTCCGGGGCACTTCGCCAGCACAATCATCGTCCCGCCTTCTTCAAGCAGCCCTGCGGCGTGCTCCATAGCCTTGTGTGATTGAATCAGGTTGATGTCTCGCGGCGCGCCCCCTACGCTGACAATCACGAGCGGCCTGCGCTCGTTTACCGCCACCGTATGCGAAACCCCATACTCTACGCAGCCCCGACGGTGCGCTTCGCGCCACTGTCCGGCATAAACTGCGGCGATTTGGTCGTCGCTATTGAGCACTGTGTTGACTAAGAAGGAAGGGTTCAGCATCGCCACCGCCTCTTCCATGTCCCGGTGAACGACGTTGCCCTCAAGACAGCCAGAAACAATACCGGGGCGTTTTTCCAAAGTCTCGCGGTCGAACGAAAGCAGGTGATTGGCCTGTATCGAACGCTCTGCGGCGCAGCCGGGCAGGATGGCTTTGCGCCCTCCGGAAAATCCCGCGATGTAATGAAAAGAAATAGCCCCGACGACGATTACATGATCCGCTTGAACTAGCCTGCGATTCAACTCCACGGGTGTGCCGTTTGAAGTCGTGCCGAGCCGGATGTGCGTTGCTGCATCGTTGGCATCGTGTGAATAAACAGCAATTCTCTCCGGCAGTTGATGGCCGAGAATAGAGCGAATTTCGTCTGGAGTCGGGGCGCGATGGATGCCGCCGCCGATGAGCACGGAGATTTGCCTGTCATCCAGACCGCGCGCATTAAGCCGTTCGACGAGCAACGGGGCGATGCGTTCAACCCCGGCGACGCGCGTAGCGTCGGGGACAACTATCACAACCTGCTCGTCAGCACTGACAATCTCTTCGAGAGGCGGCGTGCCGACCGGAGCGTCCAAGAGATTTCGGATTTCGACATCGCTCAAACCATGCTTCTCGCCGTCATTCGGCGCAACGACCTTGAACTGCTCCGGATCAAAGCGGAAAGGAATCTGCTCTTCGCCGTAACCGAGCGCGATTGTTTGCGTGTCGCCTGCCGGTGCGGACAGGCGTTCGCCTGCGCTTTTTGTCCGCGTCGGGTTTGATTGTGGCGATGATTGCGTCATAACCGTATGCTCTCTTTCAACACCTTCGCCAGCCGCGCGATTCCTTCCTCGATCCGTTCAGGGGTCGAGTTGCTGAAGTTCAAACGTATGCTTTGAGTTTGATTGCCTGCGCCCCGCACGCTAAAGGCGTTGCCCGGAATAAATGCGACCTGCTCCCTCTCAATCGCAATTTTGAAGAGCCGGTCGGGACTTATCTTCGCAGGCAATTCGACCCAGAAAAAGAAACCGCTCTCGGGCACGTTCCAACGCGCTTCAGCCGGGAAAAATGCTTCGAGCGCGCTCGCCATCGTCTCGCGCCTGATGTTGTAGTGCGCGCATAAGTTTGCGAGATGCGCGGGGAATTGGCCGCTCTCAAGATAGGCATTGATCAACCTCTGGGTGAAGGTCGCAGTATCTATATCGGCGGACTCTTTGACAATGGATAACGGTTCAATCAACTCCGGCGGGACGATCATCCACCCGGCGCGCAAGGCCGGAGCCAGTATTTTCGAGAACGAGCCGACATAAAAGACCCAGCGGTCATCCAGCGCGCGAAGCGGCGGCGACATCGCCTCGGAGTAATTGAGAAACCCGTAAGCGTCATCTTCTATGATCGGGACTTGATACGCTTTCGCTAACTCCACCAGCCGCTCTCTCTTTGCCGGATGCAGGTTGACGCTCAAAGGATTGTGCCCGTCTGTGATGGAATAGATGAAGGCCGGGCGGTGGCCGCTCCGCAGCAGGCTTTCGACCGCTTCGACATCCATGCCCGTCTCAGGATTAGTCTCGACCGTGAGGATTTCAGGCCGGAACGGTTCGAGCGCCTGTTGGAATCCGAGATAGATAAACTTTTCCGTGATGACCTTGCCGCCGTCCTCCAACAGTAATCGCGCCAGCAAGCTCATCCCCTGTTGCGCGCCCGCCGTCAGAAAAACCTGTTCCTCAAAACATTCGACTCCGCGTTGCTTCATCAACTCGCATACTTGCCGTTTCAAGGGTTGCAGGTGCGGGCTGTACTGCAAAGTCCGCGCGTCCGCGGCCAACACCTGCCCGGCAATTTGCGCGAAAGCTGCCGCCGGAAAAAATTCGGGCGCAGGGAGACCGAGCGCGAACGAGATGATGCCGGGACGCGAAGCCTCTGTCAGCATCTCCTGCAAGGCTGACGGGCTGATATTTCTAGCCCACTCTGCCAGCCTCAGGCTCGACTCCTGATCTTTAATCTTGAAAGGCACCGGCTTCATATGAGACCTTCTGCCAAAATCTGCTTCTTAAATAGCCTGTGAGCGAACGCGGTTTTCGCGTTCGCTTCCCGCTCCGGCGGGCTAGAGGTTTCCGCGCAACGCCTGTTCACGCTCGATGGATTCAAAGAGGGCTTTGATATTGCCGCCGCCGAAGCCGCGCGCGCCCTTCCGCTGAATGATCTCCATGAAGGTCGTCGGGCGATCATGCAGAGGTTTGGTGAAGATTTGCAACAGCGCGCCCCAGCGGTCGTGATCCAGAAGAATGCCCAGTTCGCGGAGTCTGGAAATATCTTCGTCAACTCGTTCGGGAGTTTCCTCCAGACGGTCGTAATAATTAGCAGGGGTTTCCAGAAACTCGATTCCGTTCTCGCGTAGCGCGCGCACGGTTCCGAGAATATCCTCCGAGAGAAGTGCGATGTGCTGCGCTCCGGAGCCTTGATGAAAGGCAAGATACTCTTCAATCTGCGACGCGCTTTTGTGCGGGGCTGGTTCCATAATCGGAATCTGGATGCTCCCGTTCTCGTTTTGCACAACGCCCGAATTCATCGCAGTGTTTTCCGTCACGATGTCTTCCTGATGCGAGTGGCGGAAATCAAAAACATCTATATAAAAATCGAACCAGCGTCTGAGCGCACCCGGCTCGACGCAGACGGCAACGTGATCTATCGCGGAAAGCCCGATTGGTTTCACCATCGGGGGACGCGCAAGCGGCTGATAGCCGGGTAAAAACGTAGCGTCATCCCCATGTCGTTCGATGAAGGAATGCACCGTATCGCCGAAGGCTTCAATCGTCGCTTTAACGACGCGCGCGCCGTTCTGCTCAAAGACGGTCGGCTGCAATAGGGGGCGCGCGCCACGCTTGACGACCTCCGCGAAAGTCTGCGCGGCGTCGTCAACCGCAAAGGCTATGTCCTTCACGCTGTCGCCGTGCGTCCTGACATGTTCTGCGACGGGGCTGGCGGGCGTCAGCGCGCTCGTCAGGATCAAGGTGATCTGGTTCTGCCTGAGCACGAACGACGTGCGCTCGCGCTCCCCGGTTTCAAGCGTGGCTTTGGCGACTGGCTGGAAGCCGAAGGCAGTACGGTAAAAGTGGGCTGCTTGTGAGGCGTTGCCGACGTAAAACTCAACGTAAGCTATTTCTTTAATTTGTGGCATAAGTCTACCTGCCCGAAAACTCTTAGGCGTTTGATGTGGGTGCTTGAGGAAACGCCTGCCTGCTACTTTTAAGTGAGTTTAATCTACATCAAGGACGCTTCCGTGGGGGCAAGATGTTTATAGCTCCGTCATCAACCAAGTATCAAGCCCTTTGTGGTTTATAAGCTGTCGAACTCCCACACGTGCGCCAGAAAATTCGAGACCTCATCAGGCTCGCCCGGAAGCTGAAGGCTTAAAGCCTGCGGGCAATTTTCCTGCGCTTCCTCGCACGCAGCAAAGTCTGCGCTGAGAAAAATAAATCCCTCTATGTCGAGTTTCAACTCTTCCGCCAACGAGTAGAGCACGAGAGAGGGAGGCGATGATTCAAAACGGGATGAGGTGACGGCGGAGGGCTTGAGTTGAATTGCCGCGTGCTGTTCGAGCGTGGAACGCAAAATATCCTCATGAGCAGTCCGGCTGTACAGACAGATAGACATTCCGGCGTCGCGTCGTGTCAGAAGAAACCGCTGTAGCTCCGCGCTCTGTAAATTGACCTCGACGTTGTCGCTTTCGGTGTTGCCGCTTTCGAGTAATGTTGCGGCGCAGTCTAAAACAACGACGCTGTAAGGCTGGCGTATGAGGGCGGAAGCCCGGCGCGCGATCATAGTTCCGAGCGCGGCGAAGAAAGCCGGGCTGTAAGAGCTTCGGGCGTGAGGCGTCGTTTCCTGTTCGTGGGTCTGTGAAACCGGATAGAGGACGGCGAGCGAAGTCGTCGTCGTGACGTGAATGTTAGAGAGGGTTGAGAGCTTCCCGGCCAGCTTTTCTTCAAACCTCTCAAAGATGAGCGTGCCGCCTGCCGCCATGATAGCCGTGGGAGAAGCGGGACATATAAAGAGCAGGAGCTTCATCGCAGACGCCGCTGCCGCCTTCTTTAATATGCGCGCAAATTCATCCGTCTTGACCTCTATGATGTCTGCGAGTTCGCGCTCGCTCGCCGTGCTGATGTCGGGCGCGCTGTCGAGCCAACTATCAAGTGCGACTAAGACAACATTGACGGGAGCATAGGCCGATGCCCCCGCCGGATGAGGCAACTGCACCAGCTGTTCAAACGTGCGAGAGGGGGCGGCAAATTCAACCGTGGCGTCTATGTCGAGCGCGTCCATCCAGTAGGAGAGCGTGTCAG
>Ga0196965_1001113_pt1 | contig 11127 bp, 8 predicted proteins | sample S1_20metaG_FD_148668 | JGI IMG/M metagenome (GOLD analysis project Ga0196965, IMG submission 148668) | Soil microbial communities from Anza Borrego desert, Southern California, United States - S1_20 | ecosystem: Environmental > Terrestrial > Soil > Desert | place: USA: California | collected... | reverse complement strand
GTTTAATTTTTCATTGGCCTTTTTCACTTTGCGCGCCATCGCACTTTGCTCAACTTCCCAAGCTTTCCAATATTTCTTCAGCAATTCTAACTCTTCGTCGATATGCGGATATTCTGCTTCCGGTATAGCAGGAAACATTCCGGCTGTAAGATGTTGAGATGTTAATCCGCCTGTCCATTCAAAATGGCCAGGATCGTATGGCTTTTTCCAGCGGCCTCCCCAGCGAAGTCCGAGGTTCTCGCCTGCAACACCAATTTTTCGCCATAAGCTAACATTATCCCAAACCGCAACCGAATCTACAATAGGCACTACATCTACTGCTAATCCGTATTGATGTTTTGATTTTCCTCCGGTTGAATTGGTGTATTTGCGTCCCATGAACCGGTATTCATTTTGTTTGGCATGGGTGCGATAGGTTTCAACCACGGCGAGGTCAATTCCTTTTTGTTTACACATGACAATAAGCTTTTTGATTTTATCCCGGAAATAGGGATGTAGTGCGTTGAGATCTGTGATCATCGAAAGTGAACCACGATCTTTACCAAATGTAAAATTTTGGACAATAGTCCATTGTTTCCATGCATTCATTGTATCCACAGCCAATTGCACAGTAGCCTCTGATTCGTCCATGATCATGGATGAATCGATAACGATTACTTCAACGTAAGTATCCTCGGGAAAAGCCTCTGAATGTTCTCGGCAGTCGTAAGGAGAAAAAAGTAAATCAGTCTGGCCAAACAATGTTAAACTAACGAGCGATAAAATCGTGGTCAAACCAACCACGAAGGCGGGGATACGCATACTTAACTTTCAATTAAGCTGCAATGATATGATATTTAGCGGATTGTAAAAAACGATAGCAGCGGAGCTGACGTAAGAATGTATAAAAAAATCCCGCATTCAATTAAATGATGCGGGATTTTTTTGATTCAGCCGTTATTTGGTACTTGCTGAATCTTCACTTTGTACCTCGCTAAAGATCTGGTCATAGCGTTTCTTTAGCTCATCATCCGTAGGCAAACTGTTCTTGATTTCATTGTAAGTTTTTGCTCCCACAAAATCCTGCGCAAGCTTCTGAAACGTGTCGCTGATTTCCTGTGCGCCTTCATCCTTTACTTTTGCTACTTCTTTAATGAAGGCAATTTCTTCAGGTGTTGCTTTTGCTTCAGTCAGCTTTGTTTCATCCTCAATTATTTTGGACAATTCATTATATCGGCCTGCGGTCATGTCCTCATTTTCTTTCACCATCGTGGTGATCTCGTTTAACAGATTCTGTTTCATATCATTTACAGAATCCATGGTGATTGCATATTTTTTCAATTCTTCATCGGTGATACCAGCCTGAGCAGCATCCCCCGAAGTTGCAGTTGTAGCATTGGATGAATCACTTGCTGCATTTTGTTCCTGGGCACTTACCACACTTGCTGCAAAGGTGATACAAAAGAGAAATACGATCTTCTTCATAAGTATTTAATTGTTTGGTTATCGGTAATTAAATTGTTTCCTATATAGCCTCAGAAAAATTATGCCAATCACACAATACGCGATGAATGGTCAAAATTGAAGATCAATGGAAGCAATCATCTATTCTTGCTACAAAATGTAGAAAGCTACAATGATCTTTTCTGAATGTAAGTTATGTCGCTTAGTTAGGTTCCCAAGGCTTAATAAAAGGCAGAAGGCTGGGATGAAGCCATAAAAGCAAGCGGCACTAAACGACATTGATTTGTAAATATAAAAAACCCCATAAAAAAAGCCACCCGTTTGGGTGACTTTTCCGATTAAAGTCCACGTATTTTATCAAACATGTGCTTTCGCGTGCGGAGCGCCTGCCAGAATTTCGTCATTGGCATAGCTTGCAAATTTTTTAAAGTTTTGAATAAATGCATCGGCCAGAAAGTTTGCCTTCTGGTCATAAGCATCTTTATCGGACCATGTATTTCGCGGATTTAAAATTTCCTGAGGTACCCCAGAACATTCCAACGGTACGGCTATTCCAAACACGTCATGATGCGCATATGAGACTTCCGATAATTCACCATCTAATGCCGCGGTGATTAATGCACGGGTATGCTGCAGCCGCATGCGTTTTCCTATGCCATACGGGCCTCCCGACCAACCCGTATTCACCAACCATACGTCAACTTCTTCTTCTCGAATTTTCCGGCTCAGCATCGCTGCATAATGCGTTGGATGCAACGGCATGAAGGGTGCTCCAAAGCATGCTGAGAACGTCATGGTCGGTTCAATGATACCTGCCTCTGTTCCTGCAACTTTAGCGGTATACCCGCTGATAAAGTGGAATGCGGCCTGACCAGGTGTTAATTTTGAAATAGGCGGAAGGACACCATAGGCATCGCAGGTTAAAAAGAAAATGTGTTTTGGATTTTTTCCAAGCGACGGAATCATAATGTTTTTGATGTGGTCAAGCGGATAACTTACACGCGTGTTTTCAGTGCGTTCATCGTTGGCATAATCGACTTCCGGTGTACCAGATTTGAAACCAACGTTCTCCAATAAGGCACCGCTTTTAATCGCGTGATATATTTCAGGCTCTTTATCTTCCGAGAGATTTATTGTTTTGGCATAACAACCACCTTCAAAATTGAAGATCACATTATCGGGTGTCCATCCATGCTCATCGTCGCCGATGAGTTTACGATGAGGATCAGTAGAGAGTGTTGTCTTACCCGTTCCCGAAAGACCAAAAAAGATGGCCGTATCTCCAGCTGCGCCCACGTTTGCTGAACAATGCATGGACAGTACTTGCTGTTCAGGGAGGAAAAAATTCAAAGCATAGAATACGCCCTTCTTGATTTCTCCTGTATAAGCACTTCCACCGATTAGAATTATTTTGCGTTTGAAATTTACAATGGAGAAATTATGCTGGCGCGTTCCATCCATCTCCGGATCCGCCCTGAAGTTTGGGGCATTCAGAATTAGCCATTCCGGTGAAAAGCGAAGTAACTCTTCTTCAGATGGTCGTAGAAACATATTATACACAAACAGATCAGACCAGGCCAATTCATTGATAACACGTACGCCCACACGATAGCGTTCATCAGCGCAGGCATAAGCATCACGCACATAAAATTCTTTTCCGTTGAAATAACGAATCATCTTCTGATACAGCAGATCAAACTTTGTTGCGTCAAACGGAATATTAAAATTATTCCACCACACCTTACTCGAGGTGAGTTCATCCTTAACAGTAAATTTATCTTTGGGAGAGCGACCGGTGAATTCTCCGGTGTCGACAGCGATAGCACCGCTGGTGGTTAGGGTGGCTTCACCACGCTTGATGGAAATGTCAGTCAATTGTTCCACAGAGAGATTCCAATGTGCCTGACCTTCATAAATACCATAATCAACGACCGATCCAATGGACGGCCTTCTTCCATGTTCCTGCATGTCAATTCGGGTTAATGAGAATGTGAAGGTACGATTTTTTCATAGTTCAATCGTTTGCAATGGAGATTTTATTTACTTTGCCGTTCGAATAACTGATTTGCTAAAGTGGAATTATGCGCCTACTTTGAAGCGAAATTTTGCAAAAGCGCAAATGGGTTTTATAAGATTTTATAAAACTGCGTTATTCCAAATAATTTTTCGAAACCTAAACTTCGCTGATTGAATGGAGCGTAAACCTTATGCCCGGAAAATCTGTTCCGGATTTTCATTTTTTGACCCCACATCTCAAAATGCGTCTTGCCGCGATTCGCTATCTGCTCCTAGAATACTTTCGCCTGCCCACATTATCTTGCCGCTATGAACACGCAAAAAAAATTTCTTGGACATCCGCGTGGCTTATCAACTTTGTTTTTCACAGAGATGTGGGAAAGATTCAGTTACTATGGTATGCGTGCACTACTTGTTCTTTTTATGATAGCAGCAGTAGAGAAGGGTGGGATGGGACTCGATACGCGCACAGGCACTGCGATCTATGGACTGTATACCATGTTCGTATATTTACTGGCGCTTCCGGGTGGATGGCTGGCCGATAAGTTATTCGGACTGCGAAATGCTGTCTTTTATGGTGGTTGCATTATTGCCCTGGGGCACATATGTCTTGCTCTTCCGTTTACAGAAACATTCTTTTTAGGACTTCTTTTAATCGTGATGGGCACTGGTCTGTTGAAACCTAATGTCAGCAGTTTAGTTGGTGAACTCTACCAAAGCAACGAACAGGCTAAGCGCGATGCTGGTTTTTCAATTTTTTATATGGGTATTAATCTCGGTGCATTCACATCTCCTTTTATCACAGGTTACTTAGGTGAACACATCAACTGGCACTATGGTTTTGCCGCAGCAGGATTAGGGATGATTGCCGGTGTTATTCAATATAAAGCTACCGAAAAATACCTGGGCGATATCGGCGGACCTCCGGCTCTTGAAGGAAATGAAACGGAACAACGATTAAAGCAAAACCGCATCCGTATGGGTTTGTGGATAGCCTTGGCGTTACTTTTTATTTTTGTAGGATTATTGATGGCGCGTGTAATTGAAATTGATCCGGTGTTCATAGCACAGGCTTCGAGTATTGTTATCTTATGTGCGATCACGCTTTTCTTCCTTTACATTTTCATTTTCGAAAGGCTTACCGCAGATGAACGCAAGAAACTTGGTGTGATAGCGATTCTGTTTGTTTTCTCAGCAATATTCTGGGCAGGGTATGAACAACAGGGATCATCGCTGAATTTGTTTGCGGACCAATATACCGATCGTATGATCTTCGGATGGGAAATGCCGGCAAGTTGGTTCCAGTCAGCACCGCCGATTTTCGTTGTTGTGTTCTCTCTCGTCTTTGCATGGCTTTGGGTTTGGCTTTCAAAACGCAATCTCGATCCTGGTACTCCCGCCAAATTCTCCTTTGGATTGATCTTTATGGGCCTGGGTTTCGCGGTAATGATGTGGGCATCCATGCGCATGATTGCCGATGGTGTACTCGGCCCCGAAGCTGCGCCAGGATGGCTCATTGTAACATACCTGCTACATACATTTGGTGAAATATGTTTGTATCCCGTCGGCTTGAGCAGTGTAACAAAACTCTCACCTTCAAAGCTTAAAGGACAGATGATGGGCGTGTGGTTTATGTCGCTTGCGTTTGGAAACTTAATCGCTGGATTGTTTGCCGGAGAGTTTGATGAAAATGCAGTGGCTTCAGACCCAACCTTACTCGTCGATCTTTTTGGGGTTGTCGTGAAAATAATGATCATATCAGGCTTACTCATTTTAATATTGAGCAAACCCATTCGAAAACTGATGGGTGATGTTCGTTAGAAATTGAATTAATTTAAGCACTATAGAAATGGAAGAACCGAAATTCAAACCGTATGTGCCTGCAGAAGTTAACATGCCGGAATTTACATGGAAGTCGATCTTATTTGGATCACTAGCTGGTATCTTATTCGGCTGTTCAACAGTTTACCTCGCGTTGAAGGCGGGACTCACCGTGACGGCATCTATTCCTATTGCTGTTATTGCCATTACGCTGGGAAGGAAATACCTCAAGACAACCATTCTTGAAAACAACATTATCCAGACAACCGGATCAGCTGGTGAGTCTATCGCGGCCGGTGTTGTTTTCACCTTACCGGGATTTTTGTTTTTATCTCCGGGTGCAGATGGCGTAAGTGTAGGTGAAGCTTATTTCGATTATCTCACCATCCTGATATTGGCTGCCTTCGGTGGAATGCTTGGTACATTTATGATGATTCCGTTAAGGCGATCATTGATTGTTAAAGAACATGGTGTACTTCCATATCCCGAGGGCACAGCATGTGGTTCTGTACTTCAGGCTGGAGAGAAGGGTGGGGTGTATGCACAAACAGCGTTCATTGGTATGGGTGTCGCGTTTGCTTATGCGTTACTTCAAAAAGTATTTCATGTTATTTCAGAAATCCCTTCGGTGATGACAAGTCAGGCCAACAAGTTCTGGCCTTCGGCAGCGACGCGTGCAGAGATCACACCAGAGTACCTTGGTGTCGGATACATTATTGGTCCGGCGATCTCTGGCGTTTTGGTAGCAGGATCTGTGCTGGCATGGTGGGGATTAAATCCTTTGCTGGCTACACTTGTACCTCCGGAAACAATCGCATTGCAACTTGTTAAACTTGGTTATCTCGCTGATCTTAGTGTTGCAGGATCATCGCGATATGGATCATGGAATCCCGAAACCCAAACCTTTGCCAATTTTGCCGATGCGATCTACACCGCTTACATCAAACAAATCGGAGCTGGTGCTGTTGCAGCAGGTGGGATTATCACCTTAATAAAGACCATTCCCACCATCATAAGCTCGTTTAAAGGAAGCCTCGGCTCCTTATCGGAGAAAAAAACGGAGAGTACGCTTCGCACAGAAAGAGACCTTTCATTTAAGGTCGTAATCATCGGAAGCCTTGGACTTGTAATACTCACTGCCATTTTACCTGATAACATCATACCGGGAGACGGGATTTTGCAAAAGCTTCTAATTGGTTTACTGATCGTAATCTTTGGTTTCTTTTTCGTCACAGTCTCCAGCCGTATCGTTGGTTTGGTAGGCACGAGTAACAATCCTATTTCAGGGATGACCATCGCTACGTTGATGGGAACGTGTCTTATTTTCACCAGCGTAGGATGGTCAGGTAAATTTTATGAACCGCTTGCACTTGTAGTGGGAGGTATGATCTGTATCGCTGCCGCCAACGCAGGGGGTACGTCACAGGATTTAAAATCAGGATACATTGTAGGGGCTACACCAAAGTATCAGCAACTTTCTTTGTTCATTGGCGCCATTGTTTCATCTATCGCCATTGGTATTGTTGTTCAGGTGCTGGATACACCCACACCGGAAATGGTGCAACAGGGAATCACACACGCAATCGGAAGCAGTACTTATCCGGCACCACAAGCTACGTTGATGGCTACCTTAGCGCGTGGTATTTTATCGTTTAACCTGGATTGGCAATTCGTTATTGTAGGTGTATTCATTGCCGTAACGCTTGAATTGTGTGGCATCAAAGCACTCGCGTTTGCCATTGGTTTATACCTTCCGCTTTCTACAACGCTACCCATATTTGCCGGCGGCGCTTTGAAAGGTGTAATGGATTGGAATGCTGAACGAAAAGGTCTTGAAAAAGAAGAAGGTGAACTAGGAAAAGGAAGTTTATTTGCAACCGGACTCATTGCCGGCGGTGCGCTCACTGGTGTGTTTGTTGCCATCATTGCTGTAACGGCACCTCAGATTATGTCATCGCTTAACCTCGAGGAAACCATGTTGCATATTTTGGGTGAAGGGGGATATCACATTCTTGGTATTCTTTTCTTCGTCAGTATGATGGTCATGTTATTTCGCCTTACGACAAAGAGAGATTAACCTTTTTTATATAAAGCGTCGTTACATGCTAAACCCTTTTCCTTTTAGGAGAAGGGTTTAGTTTTATTCGCATAATTTCAAACACACCCATTTCAACGGAAATGCTGGGCATCGTTCTATTAGGCGCAGCATTATTTCGTCGCAGCAGGAACACCACTCTCTCATTCGAAGCCGAATCCTGAGCACGGTCCCCGGCGCGCGAGACAGCATCTTCGCTCGCTGCTGGCAGCCGCACCGGCATTGCTCAGGATCCGATAACGAGGGGTGGGTGTGTTCCGAGGATAAAAACCAGGCGATTAGAATCTTTTGTTACGCTATTGATTCCTCACTCATTCGAAGCGATAGACGGCGGGTGAGTGCTGAGCGAGAATACGAGAATAACTGGAGTGTTAAATCACCAGGCTTGCGCGATGCATTACATGGTTTGTCGCCCTGTTGATCAACAGCGTATGGCGTAAGGGTGGTTTGATGCTCTCGTAAATTTCAATTTCGTTTTCAGCAGCATACCAGAAATAGGCTGTTCTGTCGAGCTCACCAGGAGGGATCTCCGAACGCAATACCTCAAGGTCGCGGTACGAAATTCTTCTGCACGTCATGTCGGCCTGAATGGAAGACCGGCTAAAGGGTATGGACGCTACAACGGCAAGAACTTGTTCCGGGTCGGCCTGGTATTCGTAGTAACTGGCATAACGTCCCGAAGTCAAAAGAAATTTAATTCCGGTAACAGGTGCTGTCAATCCTAATTCGGTAATGGCAGATTCAGATAGTGTATCCTGAAGCCCGGTGTACAACACGAGGGGTGGAACGGCGTCATCAACTGCAACCTCCTCACCACCTCTGTTGAGGTAAGCTGGTTTTTTTAACATGACGGCATAACCGACAAGTACCATCGAAAGAAGCAGCGCAACAGTAAATTTCTCTCCTTTATTTACCATGTTTATCCATAAATTTTCTCAAGGTTTGCAAAGCTTCTGCTTCAGATTTCTGTATCTGACCATCGGCATCAATGATGGCTTGGGCGTCATCGAAAAAACCTGTGCTTTGTGCTTCCTGTAGTTCATTGAAAAATGCAAATGAATCTTTACACAGTTCATTGATTTTTGATTTATCAAATGAATTGTATTCACGGATGGTCTGATACAACTTCTTTTCAAGGTCTGTACCATCGGGAAACAGCCTCGCCATTTTATTTTTTATCGCCGATAGTTCTTTTGGATCGTACGTATTATCAACATGAGCCATGTGCACGTATAAAAAAAGAATAAAATCCGGAAAAGTCGAATGTATCACCATAGTTAAGCGTTCTGAGTCGTACGAAATATACTAAAAAAATTAAATTGTAATTCCGCGTTGTTTTTTCAACGGCGAACCATTTGTTCAAACGCAAAAAAGGCTGCCTCAAGAAGAGACAGCCCTTTTTATCGAATTCCCACAGGGAAGAAGCATTTTTACATCATTCCGCCCATGCCGCCACCGTGTGGCATAGCAGGTGCTTCTTTTTCTTCAGCGATATCAGATACAACGGCCTCTGTTGTTAACAACAGTCCTGCGATAGACGCTGCATTCTCCAATGCAAGGCGTGTTACTTTCGTAGGATCGATAATACCGGCTTCGAAGAAGTTTTCGAATTTGTTATCACGTGCGTTGTAACCGTAATCTTTCTTACCATCGCGAACTTTGTTCACGATCACAGAAGCTTCCTGACCAGCGTTTTCAGCGATGGTTCTCAACGGAGACTCCAGTGCAAGTCTTACGATGTTAACACCTGTAGCCTGATCTTCGTTGCTTAAATTAAGCGTATCCAGATTTTTCAATGCTTCGATTGCACGGATATAAGCGACACCACCACCAGGGACGATACCTTCCTGAACAGCAGCACGTGTTGCGTGCAACGCATCATCTACGCGGTCTTTCTTTTCTTTCATTTCAACTTCCGTTGCAGCACCCACATAAAGGATGGCTACACCACCTGACAATTTCGCCAGACGTTCCTGAAGTTTTTCTTTATCGTAATCGGAAGTAGTAGATTCGACTTGTGCTCTGATCTGAGCGATGCGACCCTGAATTTCAGGTTTTTTACCGGCACCATTCACGATCGTCGTATTGTCTTTATCGATGTTGATCTTCTCTGCACGACCAAGCATATCCAGTGTTGCGTTCTCTAATTTGAAACCTTGTTCTTCAGAGATTACTTTACCACCTGTCAAGATAGCGATATCTTCCAGCATGGCTTTTCTTCTGTCGCCAAAACCAGGCGCTTTAACGGCAGCTACACGCAGTGCACCACGAATCTTGTTCACCACAAGGGTAGCAAGGGCTTCACCTTCTACTTCTTCAGAGATGATTAAAAGTGGTTTACCAGTTTGAGCAGACTGCTCAAGGATTGGAAGCAGTTCTTTCATGCTGCTGATCTTTTTGTCATAGATCAGGATGTAAGGGCTTTCCAATTCAGCTTCCATTTTCTCTGTGTTGGTCACAAAGTAAGGAGAGAGATAACCGCGATCGAACTGCATACCTTCTACGGTCTTCACTTCAGTTTCGGTTCCTTTCGCTTCTTCAACAGTAATTACACCGTCTTTTCCTACTTTATCCATAGCATCAGCGATCATTTTACCGATCGTTTCATCACTATTGGAAGAGATGGTTGCAACCTGCGCAATTTCGTTTGAATCTTTAATCTTTTTAGATTGTTTTTTCAATGCATCAACAACGGCGTCAACGGCCTTATCAATACCTCTTTTAAGGTCCATTGGGTTAGCGCCTGCAGCTACGTTCTTAATACCATGCGCATAAATTGATTGCGCTAATACTGTAGCTGTTGTAGTACCATCACCGGCAGCATCTGCAGTTTTAGAAGCAACTTCTTTCACGAGTTGTGCACCCATGTTTTCGATCGCATCTTTCAGTTCAATTTCTTTCGCTACTGATACACCATCCTTAGTTACTGTAGGGGCACCGAATTTTTTATCAAGAATAACGTTACGGCCTTTAGGACCGAGTGTTACTTTAACGGCATTAGCCAGTTTATCAACGCCTTTCTTAATCTTATCTCGCGCGGAGGTATCGAATGTTATTTCTTTAGCCATAGTTCTTAAATTTTTTTGGGTTGATTAATTAGATAATTCCGAAAATGTCAGAGTTACGCATGATCAGGTACTCTTTTCCGTCGATGTTGATTTCGGTTCCGGCATACTTACCATAGAGTACATTGTCGCCAACTTTTACAGTTACCGGCTTGTCTTTTAAGCCTTCACCAACAGCTACAATGGTGCCTTTCTGTGGTTTTTCTTTCGCGGTGTCAGGAATGATGATTCCAGACGCTGTTTTAGTTTCAGCTTCAGCAGGTTGAACCAGCACCCTGTCCTCATTTGGTTTAAAGTTGATCTTCGCCATATACGTTTAATTGATTTTAAGGTTAAACAATCTGATAGCATCCGCTTAGCATCTTCTATGCCATGACGGAAAGGAGGGCGAATTACGGACAATTTTTCTATCCATGACAGGAATTACCTGGTATTTGCTGTTTTTGTCTTTAAGAAGTCAGACACAAAATGGCAGTATGGCAGGGAATGGCAGATTTTGATACACCTTAAGACATGGAGGCTACCAAACAGCAGTTGTAAGGATTGAAACGCTTTGCCTGTTTTTTAAAGCTAAAGCCGATCGCGTTGCCAACCGTAAATTACTTCGCGGCACAAACTGGCAGCAAATTTTTAACCAGTTGACTGTAAGTAAATAAATCCGTAATTTTTTAGATCAAAAAATGTTGA
>Ga0196965_1001112_pt1 | contig 11134 bp, 10 predicted proteins | sample S1_20metaG_FD_148668 | JGI IMG/M metagenome (GOLD analysis project Ga0196965, IMG submission 148668) | Soil microbial communities from Anza Borrego desert, Southern California, United States - S1_20 | ecosystem: Environmental > Terrestrial > Soil > Desert | place: USA: California | collected... | reverse complement strand
GAGCGGTTTTGGTTGTAACAGCTCATCGCACAACCAAAGTTTATTGGAGGTCGTACCAATTACATACTGATCGTCCATGCGGGACGTGAAAACAACATCGGCGTCGAATGAAAGCTTTGACTGAACAAACTTTCCATTTTCGATTTTGTACAAACCAGCTTCAATGGTATTGACATAAACTGCACCAAAAAGCTCGAATATGTTTGTAAAAAGTCCTGTGAGATCCGTGGCCGGAACAGTTGAAATTTTACCTGACGAGATGTTGTATTGATAAACCGCATCTTCTTTCAAAAAAAATACTTCGTCTTTTACCGATACGATCTGAAAAACATCTTTGACATTTTCGTGCGAAATGAAACTCAGGTGCTGAAAACCGTCAACATCGTAGTCGATTTTTCCAAACCCTTTTGCTCCTGCCCAGAAAAGATCGCCCGTCCCGGCAATATGCAGCGCGTAGACAGCTGATTCCCCGCGAAGCATATCCCAGTTTTTGCCATCGAATTCCAGTACACCGGACTGCGTGGCGAAATACATAATGCCTCGCATATCCTGCGCCATATCGAAGCAGAGGTTGTTGAAATGATCTTTACCGGGAGAATAGTTTGAAAGGAAATAGTTACCGGTTTGCGCAAATGACAGCGAGCTAATAGCCAGCAGTACAAGCAAAATGCTTCTTTTCATTGAACGATGGTTAGGGGGCCCACAAAAATGGGGCTTCCAAGAAAACGAAAAATTTTGAATGTAAACTAGCGATGTAAGGTTAAAGTTAGCTGATCCGGCTCCAGTTCATGGCAGTGGATTTCATGCTTTCCACCTGGGTTCGGATAACCCTGTTTTTCGGTAAAGATAAATCTGGATCATTTTCGAGTATTTCCAATGCACTTTCACGTGCTTTTTGTAGTATTTCCCCGTCCTTTCCAATGTCGGCGATCAGAAGATCGAGAACACCACTTTGCTGCGTTCCCATCAGGTCGCCGGGGCCGCGCAACTTCAGGTCAGTCTCGGCAATTTCAAAACCGTTGTTCGTTCTCACCATGGTTTCGATTCTCACTTTGGCTTCGACGCTCACTTTGAAGTCGGACATTAAAATGCAAAAGGATTGCTCGGCGCCTCTTCCAACGCGGCCACGCAACTGGTGAAGCTGCGACAGTCCAAAACGCTCGGCATTTTCGATAACCATCACTGAAGCATTTGGAACATCAACACCAACTTCGATCACAGTTGTTGCCACCATAATGCTCGTCTCCCCTTTTTTGAATCGAGCCATTTCAAAATCTTTTGCTTCAGGTTTCATTTTTCCGTGAAGAATGCTCACGGCAACATCGGGGAACGCGCGACAAATACTTTCGTATCCATCCATTAGGTCCTTAAGATCAAGCTTCTCTGACTCGTCGATCAATGGATAAACAACGTACACCTGCCTGCCAGCCTGAATTTGTAAACGAAGGAATTGATTTACCTCGAGTCGATGCGAATCAAATTTGTGAATCGTTTTGATCGGCTTCCGGCCAGCGGGTAGTTGATCTATTGTCGAAATGTCCAGATCGCCGTAAAGCGTCATGGCCAGCGTGCGCGGAATAGGAGTGGCTGTCATCACAAGGACGTGTGGCATTACTTCAGGATTTTTTTGCCACAGCCTGGAGCGTTGCGCTACACCAAATCGGTGTTGCTCGTCGATGATGGCGAGTCCAAGGTTATGGAACTGAACTTCTTCTTCGAGCAGCGCGTGGGTACCAATCAGAATTTTAAGTGTTCCGTCCTGCAACAGTGCGTGTATCTTTTTTCGTTCCGATTTTTTTGTTGATCCGGTAAGGAGTGCAATCGGAATATTCATCAGGTCAGCAAACCGGCTGAGGTTGTTGAAGTGTTGCTGCGCCAGGATTTCAGTCGGCGCCATGAATGTGCATTGTGCTCCGCTTCCGATAGCAAGTAATGCACATATAAATCCGACAATTGTCTTGCCGCTTCCGACGTCACCTTGCAGGAGTCTGTTCATTTGATGGCCAGTCTTGAAATCGCTGTAAATTTCCTTGATGACTTTTTTTTGCGCGTCCGTCAGCGGAAAGGGAAGATGATTATTGTAAAGATCAGTAACAAGCGATGCGTCATTAAACACCTGGCCCCGAAATTTTTCTGTCCGTACCAGCTTTAGCTTAAGCAACCGAAGCTGCACATAAAACAATTCTTCAAACTTCAATCGGTATGTCGCGCGGGATAATAATTCCTGATTCTGAGGAAAGTGAATGTTAACCACCGCCGATTGCTTGCCTAAAAGGTCATTTGCACTTATCTGCTCATTTGCAAGTGTTTCTCTGATGCGATCCTTTCCAAGGACAAGCACGTCCTGAATGAGTTTCGACATCATTTTGCTGTCAATAAATTTAGCTTTCAGCTTTTCTGTTAGAGGGTATACCGGTGTAAGACCTTTTCCGCTGATATTTTTTTCGTTCAGCGGCTCAAGCTCCGGATGCGCGATGTTAAACCGCTGGTTAAATCGCGTTGGCTTGCCGAATACAATGTAATCAAGTCCGGGTTTTACTTTGTCATTGATCCAGTTAATGCCTTGAAACCACACAAGCTCTATTTCTCCATTACCATCTGTGAAGGCGGCAACGAGCCTTTTTTTAAATCCTGTGCCAAGAAGTTCTTTGCTTGCAATTTTGCCTTTGATCTGAACGTAAGGCATCTCGTCGTGCAGCTCTTTGATCGAATAGAATTTGCTTCTGTCTTCGTAGCGAAATGGATAGTGCTGAATGAGGTCGCCGTAAGTGAAAATTTTTAATTCTTTGTTGAGCAACGCAGATTTCTGCGGGCCAACACCTTTTAAAAATTCAACTGAAGTATCAAAAAAACCCATATCTGGCCTCGATCGCAATATTGAAAAATTTAGTAACATTAATTTTTAGCCGCGCAGTGAAATTCTGCTATTTTTGTGATCCTAAGCCCCACACTGGTTACTTCAACGATTACTTTACGTATTCAGTAGACGTATTATGATGAACGATTTAAAAGTCTTTAAGGGGATAGAATACATTCAACTCGAAGAGCTACCACAAGCTCAACAGGAGATGATGATCAAAACGATAAATAATAGTTTGTTTATCAAGATCATGATTGACGGAAAGATTATCGCCAATTGTCTGCAATACAAAGACTACTCTAACTGGTATCACACAGTTTACAAGCCAAAGCCTGCCCCGGCCGAACAATCGGTTACATCCGCACCAGTAGCTGTTCAGGCGAAGCTGGTATTAAACAATTAATTATTCCCAGATTCCGTTTTCCGGAATAATTTCCAACACATTTCCTTCTGGATCCCTGAAGTAAAATGATGTTTTGCCGGATTTCCATTTCACTTCATCGATGATCTCGATTCCTTTACTGATGATCTCGGCTTTCGATTTTTCGTAATTGTGTTCCGCGACTTCAAAGGCAAAGTGTTGGTGTCCGCCGCCATAATGGGGTGGAGGCGACGTTTTGTTTCGCGAATCATTGGGATTGAATATCAGCAGTACGGAACTCCCTGCACGCAAAAACAAATGTTTGTTTTCCTGGTAATTGATTAAGGGCATTTCAAGAATCTCGTGGTAAAATCTGAGAGCCTGTTCAAGGTCCTTTACGTATAAGCACGTTTCCTTTATTTTAAGAAACCTCATCGCAAAGTCGTTTTTTGAGTTGTAGATATTCAGACCAGATTTCTTTTACAATATCTGCTGCCGGTTGCTTTTTTTGAATGGCCGCGGCTACCTGGCCGATTTCAAGTTCACCCTCGTGAATGTTGCCCTCAAAAATTCCTTGCTTGGCCCTGCGCTTGCCAAGGAGTTCTGCAAGCTCTTCAACCGATGCGCCACGTTTCTCGGCGGCGTCAACCTGCTGGTAGAAATTGTTCTTCAAAAGGCGCACGGGCGTAATTTGTTTTAATGTTAGCGCCGTGCCGCCTTCACCTGACTTAATGACTTCATCTTTGTAATTATCGTGTCCGGACGACTCTATGCTTGTGGCAAAACGGCTTCCGATCTGTACTCCGTCAGCGCCAAGAATTTCGCACGCGAGCATGCTACGTGCGTCAGCAATGCCCCCTGCGGCAATCAACGGTATGGCTACTGCATCCCGCACCAGCGGGATAAGTACCATTGTGGTTGTTTCCTCACGACCATTATGTCCGCCAGCTTCGAATCCTTCCGCAACTATTGCATCAACACCAGCCTGTTCAGCTTTTTTCGCAAACTTTACGCTCGAGACGACATGAACAACGGTTAATCCCTGGTCTTTTAAAACTCTAGTCCACGTGGCCGGGTTTCCTGCCGAAGTAAAAACAATGTTCACTTGCTCCTCTGCGATGATCCGCATCAGTTTATCAATGTCAGGGTACAGAAGCGGCACGTTTACACCGAACGGTCGGTTTGTTGCAGCTTTGCATTTCTGGATGTGTGTGCGGAGTACTTCGGGATACATCGAACCCGCGCCGATTAGTCCGAGCCCGCCGGTGTTACTCACTGCAGAGGCCAGCCGCCATCCGCTACACCAAACCATCCCCGCCTGTATAATCGGATAGTCAATCGAAAAAAGTTTTTGGATCCTGTTTTGCATAAAGAAATCGAAATTTTTCGCTGAAAAGCGGCCTTTGGTTTTATGACTTAATTCTCAAAAATCCCACGATTTGCATGGAATTATTTTAGCGGTTTAAGTTGTCCACAAAGAATTGATTGATAATGCTGCATATAACAAACTGAATATTAGAGACATAAGTCACTTCTCAAAAGATGTGTTGATAACTCCGAATTTTTGTGGATATCTTTTTATGTTTTCTGTCCCTCAATACAACTCGTTGAAAAAGAGAGTTTTTCGCTCGTGTAAAATCCTGAAATTTTAAAGAATTTTTTCACCTACTTTAAACCGATTCGCATGAAAAAATTATTTCTTACTGCAATTCTTCTCCTTCCATTGATGGTTGCCGCTCAGCCGCCGGCAAAGATTATCAAATTGAAGGATCTTCAAAATCTGATGACATCAAAATCAGATTCAATCCAGGTAATCAACTTTTGGGCAACCTGGTGCGGACCCTGCGTGAAAGAGCTTCCTTTGTTTGAGAAGTTAAATAACAATGGTACAAGCAACGTGAAAGTGTCGCTCGTAAGCCTTGACCTTGATCTCGATCCGAATCCGGAGAAGGTTTACAAGTTCGTTACACGGAAGAATCTGAAGTCGGAGGTATTAATACTTGACGAGCAGGATCCGAACTCGTGGATTGACAAAATCGATCCGCGATGGTCTGGTGCGTTGCCAGCTACACTTATCGTGAACACAAAAACCGGTAAACGAACCTTCTTCGAAGGAGAAGTGGACGAAGAGAAATTAAACAACCTAATTACTGCAATTCAATAAAAACTCAAATGATTATGAAATTTCTGAAGTCAATTGCCCTGATGTTCTTCGTAGGAACAATGATGTCTGCAACTACCGCTGATAATTATGGTCTCGGTGACACCGTTGCAGATTTTAAACTAAAAAATGTAGACGGAAAAAGTTTGTCCCTTTCCGACTTTAAAAATGCCAAAGGAATTATCCTGATCTTCGATTGTAACACATGCCCGTTTTCGAAAGCTTATAATGAGCGCATCATCGCACTCGACAAAACGTTCTCGGGAAAAGGTTTTCCTGTGGTGGCGATCAACTCAAATGATCCGGTTGTTTCTCCTGGCGACTCGTATGACGAAATGGTAAAACACGCTAAGAGCAAGGGATACACTTTTCCTTACTTGTTCGACGAAACACAAAGCGTGGCGAAGGCTTTCGGCGCTACAAACACGCCGCATGTTTTTGTGTTGAATCGTGATGGAGATAAATTTAACGTGGCTTACATCGGCGCGATCGACAATAATGCGCGCGATGAAGCCGGTGCCGACAAAAAATATGTTGAAGATGCCGTTAACGCCCTGCTCGAAGGAAAAGATGTTAGCACAACAAAGACCAAGGCGATCGGTTGTACTATCAAGTGGAAAAATGCTTGAAGTAGGACGTTCCAAATGAAAAAAGTCGCAGCTGAAGAATAAAGTCCTTCACTGCGACTTTTTATTTTGTGAAGCCTTTCATTTCTTCATTTCATAATAAGGCTCTGCGTTGTTAGATGCGATCCAGATAACGGAATTGTTTAGCAAAACTCTATCAACGCGCACCATCGATTGAGTTCGTTCGAACGAGGCTCTAAGCTGGTCGGCATCTGTGGCGTTCCACTTAATTGTCGTAACCGGCGTTTCTTCCTGTGCATCGTGATTGAGAAAAATTCTGATTCGATACTTCTGTTCATGTTTATAGATGAGAAAATTCCGTGGATGATCCAGATTTGGATTGTAAACTTCCTCATCATCGTAAAAGAGTTTTATTTCTTCGGCCTTAAAGCCATTTGGGTTTTCGGGATCAAGCAAATCATTGCCATCGCTGCCGGACACCGAGAATTCAAACGCAATATCCTCTACGAACTGATCTCGATCTTCGTCGGATGAGCAACAAACTAAAATCAGTAGAGTTAAAACTAAAAGAGAAGTTTTCATGAGCTTTAAGATTTTATATCGTAAACAGGTTGGACACTTGAACCAAATAGAGTTTAGTGACGTAGTACATCTGAAGCAGAGGTAGGCCTACCTGAAATGAGATGGGTCATAGTTATTTTTTTCGCCAAAATTAGAGACCGAAAGTCCACGCGACAAACGTGCCCCCTATTTCATTCTCAAAACTTTCGCCTTCGAACCTTGTTCCCTGTTTTCCCTTCGCATTGAATCGATCAACATTTCCAAAAAAAACGCCAGTTTGAGTCCACTAATTCTCGAAGTAGATCACGAACACCTAAAGAATTGAGGGAACGCTGCTCGAAAAGCAACGCTTCTTGTTCACGAAAAGCCTTTTTGTACCTACGGTGCTGCTAATTCGACACCATTTTCAATCCCAGTATCGACCCGATCAATAAAAAAATAAAAAACATTCGCCAGAAGTCAGCGGGCTCTTTAAATAGGAATATCCCCACGATCACCGTTCCCACCGCGCCAATACCGGTCCATACCGCGTAACCGGTTCCCATCGGGATATTTTGAATGGCTTTATTCAGAAAGAAAAAACTGAGTGATATCGATACGAAAAAGGCAATTGCCCACGGACGGTTCGAAAAATTATTCGAAAGCTTCAGCGATGTGGTAAATCCTACTTCAAAGAGTCCTGCAATAATGAGATAAACCCAGGCCATAACGTTTTGTTTACTGTTAGTCAGCGGTGTACAGCCAGACGTGTGCTAAAACTTCCGGCATTCTTATTTAATTGCAAACTTATATTTTTGGAGAAGGAATGCTATGGGTTTAATCAATTCAATATTGACATGGGTGATGAAAAAGCGGATTCATCAGATCGAGCTTTTCATGAAATACCCCCATGATGTGCAGGATGAATTGTTTAAGCGGCTGATCGAGGAGGCACACCTGACTGAGTTTGGCATTCAATATGGCTTCGCGGATATCACCAGCTACGAACAGTTTCGCGACCGCGTTCCCATTCATTCGTACGAGCAGATGTTTCCGTACATCGAACGGCTCATGCGCGGCGAAGAGAATATATTGTGGCCAACAGAGATCCGGTGGTTCTCGAAATCATCAGGTACAACAAGCCATCGAAGTAAGTTTATCCCCGTGTCGCGCGAAGCGCTTGAAGAATGCCACTTCAAGGGAGGAAAAGATCTTATCTCGATTTATGTGAACAACTTTCCGGATACAAAGCTTTTCGATGGCAAAGGCCTGGCGGTCGGTGGATCGCATCAAATCAATGAATACGATTCCAGCACATCATCATTTTACGGCGACGTATCCGCGGTGATCATGCAAAATCTTCCATCGTGGGCGCAGTTTATCCGAACACCAAGTCTTGAAACAGCGCTGATGGCTAACTGGGAGGAGAAGATCGAAAAGATGGCACAGGAAACTGCGAAGGTAAATGTGACCAACATTGCCGGCGTTCCCACATGGACTGTGTTGCTCATTCAGAAAATTGTTGAGCTTGAAAAAAAGAACAACATACTTGAAGTGTGGCCGAACCTTGAAGCATTTTTTCACGGAGCCGTAGCCTTTAAGCCATATCGGAACTTGTTCGAGTCGTTGATTCCAAAATCAGACATGCGCTATTGGGAAACCTATAATGCAAGCGAGGGATTTTTTGGCATCCAGGATCAGCGAGACTCTGAAGAGATGCTGCTCATGCTTGACTATGGAATTTTTTATGAGTTTGTACCTGTCGATGAAATCGACGATGAACATCCGAAAGCAATTCCACTGCATCAGGTAGAGCTCGGCAAAAATTATGTGATGATCATTTCCACGAATGCGGGCTTGTGGCGATACAACATTGGTGATACCGTGAAATTCACGAGCATCGCGCCATACAGGATAAAAATTTCGGGACGCACGAAACATTTCATTAACGCATTCGGTGAAGAGGTGATTATTGAGAACGCTGAAGCCGCCATCACCAAAGCGTGCCGGGAAACGAATAGTATTATCGACAACTTTACTGCCGCACCTGTCTTCCTGGAGAAAGGCCAGCGCGGGGGCCATGAGTGGATCATTGAATTCAAACAGAAACCGGAAAGCATCGAAAAGTTTCAATACATTTTAGATCAGGCGCTCAGGTCTGTGAATTCGGACTACGATGCGAAACGTAATCACGACCTGGCGTTGGTTGCGCCGAAAATCAATGTTGTGGAAGAAGGTACTTTCTATAACTGGATGAAACAACGCGGAAAACTCGGGGGACAAAATAAAGTGCCTCGACTTTTCAACACACGTGAATATGTTGATGATATCCTGAAAATGATAAAGGAGTAGTATCGTATCGATTAAGCTAGCCTCCTTAAAACAAAAAGCCACCTTACGAATGGTGGCCAGTTGCTCTCTCCAAATAAAATATTTTATTGCGCTAATAGTTTGTCGAATGTATTGGTTGCGACGAAGTGATAATTTGGTCTTGCCTTCTCGTATATCGCCCGGGCCCTTGCTTTTCCTTCTTCGGTTTTTATCAGCTCACTGTACAACGGGCTCAAAAATTTTCTTCGTCCTGTGTTGATGAGAAATGTCTCAATCTTAGGATACATTTGCTCATATTGATTCCGGATCGATATTACTCCCCATGCAGTGATCACTTCGGAATTTCCGGATGCAGTAAAGTTACCAAAATTATCTAACGCAACCATTTGTTGTTGAGATAAAGAAGTGGGAAGATTTTTGAGAAAATGTAACCACTCATGTGTGCTCCAGTCTTTGGCCACTTCTTTTTTCAATGGTTGTTCCGCAGTCCACGCGGCGATTACTTTATCCACCGCGGCAAACCTGCTTGCATTTGGCTGTGGTACATTCGCGGGCAGGCCTTCACTGAAGATCCATTCATTAAAATGGTTTTCGTCAAGCGTGATACCAAAGTTGCTTTGGTAATAATTGGTGACGTATGAAATGAAATCATCTGTTCCCATCGACTTGAATGCATTCTCGGTGAAATAGCTTTTCAAAAATGCGTCGAATTTTTCTCGACCGTGCTTTTCCTCGACACTTCGCAGAAAGTAATAACCTTTGTTATAAGCAATGTCTGTCACGCCGTCGTCCGGGTTTCTGCCTTCCAGATCAAGCTTAAGTTTTGTGTCGGCGGAAAGTCCCGCTTCCTTCAATGCCTGTACTTCGTCGCGCAGATCCTGAAGATTTAATGAAGCAAGCATCTCAGCATAATCTTTACCATACAATTTTTCCATGATGCGCGTCTCGAAGTACACGGTGAAGCCCTCATTTAACCAGAAATCGTCCCATGTAGAATTCGTAACAAGGTTTCCTGACCAGCTGTGCGCAAGCTCGTGAGCAATGAGTGATGTTAATGATCGGTCTCCGGCAAGAATCGTAGGCGTCGCAAATGTTAACCTTGGATTTTCCATTCCGCCGAAAGGAAAACTCGGAGGCAACACGATTACATCATATCGCTCCCACTGGTAGGGCCCGTAAAGTTCTTCTGCACCTGCGATCATTTTCTCAAGATCAGCAAACTCGAATGCAGCGTGTTCAAGAATTGTAGGTTCTGCATAAATTCCACTTCGATCACTGATGGCTTTGAATGCGACATCGCCAACCGCCAGTGCAAGCAAATACGAAGCAATCGGTTGTTTCATGTCGAAATGGTATTCGCCGGTCACATTTTTTTCCTTCGGATTTGATGCACTCATGAGCGCAAGAAGATCTTTAGGAACTGTTACATCTGCGTCGTAAGTGAAGCGAATGCTCGGTGAATCCTGGCAAGGTACCCAGCTGCGGGCGAGAATTGCCTGTGACTGCGTGAACATGAATGGATGCACTTTTCCTGCAGTTTGCTGAGGCGACAACCATTGCAAGGCTTCTGCATCGGGGCTCGTCTGGTAATGAATATTTACTTTGGATGTATTGGGAGTGATCATCACCGCCAGGGCTTCGCCCAAAATTGAATCCGTTTCAGCGATCTTAAACTCCGTAGGCTGATCGTTGTCGAGCGTTACTTTTGATATTTTGAGATCCTTGGTATCAAACAGCACGATATCCGCGTCATTCGTTTTTTCAATTGTCCATGTTGCAATTGCGGTGATAACTTTGCTTTCGAAGTTTACGTCTGCTTTCCATGACAAATGTTTTACGCGGGCATCAGCAGGCTGCGAAAAAGAATGAGGATCGGGCTTCGTGACGGGTTTTTGTTCCATGGTTTTGTTTGTGCTACAGCTTAAGAAGATCAATATTGTAAACACATGACTGAGCGTTTGCTTCATATCGCATAAATTTTAAAGTTGGATATAACGAAGAATGGGTAAGTACTAGTTGTAAACAAATGTACCGAACTCACTCTTTACGGTGACTTGCTTTTGAGAAGCTTCTTCGACATGGCCTATGACCTGCGCATCAACCCCAAAGCTTTTGGAAATAGAAATGATCTCGTCTGCATACGGCGCGTCAACATAGAATTCCATACGATGGCCCATGTTGAAGACCTTGTACATTTCTTTCCAATCCGTTCCACTCTGTTCCTGAATCATTTTAAACAATGGAGGAACAGAAAAAAGGTTATCCTTTATGACATGCATATTGTCAATGAAGTG
>Ga0196965_1001111_pt1 | contig 11150 bp, 11 predicted proteins | sample S1_20metaG_FD_148668 | JGI IMG/M metagenome (GOLD analysis project Ga0196965, IMG submission 148668) | Soil microbial communities from Anza Borrego desert, Southern California, United States - S1_20 | ecosystem: Environmental > Terrestrial > Soil > Desert | place: USA: California | collected... | reverse complement strand
GCTCCGGCTCCCGTGCAGGTGCAGGTGGGCGATGCCGAACGGGCCGCCTACGAGGCGGCCTTCGCGGTGCTCAAGGCCGGCCAGTACGACGCCTCGGCGCGCCAGTTCCGGGATTTCCTGCAGCAGTTCCCCGAGGGCGCGCTGGCGCCCAACGCGCTGTACTGGCTGGGCGAGAGCTATTACGCCACCCAGAACTACGAACTGGCGCTGGCGCAGTTCCGTGCCCTGCTGCAGCGCTTTCCCACCGACCAGAAAGCGCCCGGCGCGCTGCTCAAGCTGGGGTTGACCGAATACGGGCTGGGACACCAGGCCGACGCCGAGTCCACGCTGGCCGAAGTGGCCCGGCGCTATCCGGGGACCGATGCTGCCAGAACCGCGACCGACCGCCTGCGCGCGATGCAGCTGAGTTCGTTGCGGTAGGCCCTAAAATGGCGGCATGAGCACCGTCGCCCCCGATGCGGCCGCCGCCGCGACGGCGGTCGAGCGCCTGCGCATCACCGAGATCTTCCTGTCGCTGCAGGGCGAGGCCCGCGATGCTGGCTGGCCGAGCGTGTTCGTGCGGCTGACCGGCTGCCCGCTGCGCTGCACCTATTGCGATACCGCCTACGCGTTCCACGGCGGCCAGTGGCGCGACATCGACGCGATCCTCGCCGAAGTCGCCAGCCATGGCGTCCGCCACGTCTGCGTGACCGGCGGCGAGCCGCTGGCGCAGAAGCGCTGCCTGCGCCTGCTCGAACGGCTGTGCGATGCCGGCTACGTGGTGTCGCTGGAGACCTCCGGGGCGCTCGACATCGCCGGCGTGGACCCACGTGTCTCGCGGGTGCTCGACATCAAGACGCCCGGCTCCGGCGAGGCCGGCCGCAACCGGTGGTCCAACCTGCCGCTGCTCGCCGCGCACGACCAGGTGAAGTTCGTGATCTGCAGCCGCGAGGATTTCGACTGGGCCAGGGGCGTGCTCGCCGAACACCGCCTGCACGAGCGCTGCGACGTGCTGTTCTCGCCCAGCCACGGCCAGGTCGGCGCGCGCGAACTGGCGGACTGGATCGTGGCGGAGAAACTGCCGGTCCGCTTCCAGACGCAGCTCCACAAGCTGTTGTGGAACGACGAGCCCGGCCGTTGAACAGGGACGGAAGCTGACGATGGACGCGAGTGCCAAGAACCCCGCGGTGGTGCTGGTCTCCGGCGGAATGGATTCGGCGGTGGTGCTTGCGCTGGCGCGCGAGCGCGGCTTCGAAGTGCACGCACTGAGCGTGCGCTACGGCCAGCGGCATCCGTCCGAGCTCGAAGCGGCCGAACGGGTTTCGCGCGCGCTGGGCGCGGTGGAACACAAGATCGTGGGCGTCGACCTGCGCAGCATCGGCGGCTCCGCGCTGACCGACGACGCGATAGACGTGCCGGACGACAGCGACGGCCACGCGGTCGGCGCGGCGGCTGGCGAAGGCGGCATCCCGGTCACCTACGTGCCGGCGCGCAACACGATCATGCTGTCGCTGGCGCTGGGCTGGGCCGAGGTGATCGGCAGCTCGGACCTGTTCTGCGGCGTGAACGCGGTGGACTACTCCGGCTATCCCGATTGCCGTCCCGAGTTCGTCGCAGCCTTCGAGAAGCTGGCCAACCTGGCGACCAAGGCCGGCGTGGAGGGTGCCGGTTTCCGCGTGCACGCGCCGCTGATGCGCCTGTCCAAGGCCGACATCGTGCGCGAGGGCGTGCGCCTGGGCGTGGATTTCGCGCTCACCGTGTCCTGCTACCAGGCAGACGCGGAAGGCCGCGCCTGCCGCCATTGCGACGCCTGCCGGCTGCGCGCGGAGGGCTTCGCCGGGGCCGGCGTGCCGGACCCGACGCGTTACCGGTAAAATCCGGTTGTCGGCAGGAATGCCTCGTGGGCCGTTAGCTCAGTCGGTAGAGCATCGGACTTTTAATCCGCTGGTCGATGGTTCGAATCCATCACGGCCCACCACCCTCCTGTAGGAGCGGCGCTCGCGCCGCGACCGCTCTTGCACGGTCGCGATGCCAGCGTCGCTCCTACAATTCGCGGCGACTGCACTGGCCGCTTCGCTCGGCGCGACGCTGCGAGGTCATGGTCTAGCGACCAACCCGCATGGCACTAGACAACCCGAACATTGCGCCGATGCATCCAATAGCTCCAGAACTTGCCACCTGCGGAAAAGCCGCCGTATAGTCGGCCACGCAGGCACTACGATGTGTGGCCTTCAATGGCCGGGGACCGTAAGGATTGACGTTCCCATAGGAAGGACCGCGCCTACTAGCTGCGAGCTGTAAAGCGCGCTAAGTATCTGGCTATGCCGCCCGCAATCAGGGGGCTGGGGGCGTAGTCGAAGGGGCTGATTCGTTTACCCAAGGAGCGACCAGCTAGGAATTCATGCCATGAAAGGCATGGATGGCGAGCGCTCACGCCTTTTTGGGCGTAGTCACAGGAGTAAACGAAATGAAGGACCTTGACTTGGTGGAAATGGGCGAGGAGATGCTGCACGAAGTGGTTGGTGCGGCTCAGGCCATTACCTGCAAAAAGGGTGAAACCATTGAGCTCCGGCCGAACGCTGATGGCTCAATCACCGTAAGTTGCGACTAGAGTGAAAAGGACGCCCTAGATCATGATCTGGGGCGTCCTCATTTCAAAACTCAATACTTCGTCGTCGTCCCACGATACAGGTGCGCGAACCATCAAGGTTGCTTGCATGACGCATACGGCGGCTCACTCGAAGGACGCAGGATGATAATTGATGATGACTTCGTCATCCCAGAATCAACTGTTGTTGTGCCTGGGCATCAGCGTGTTGCGCTAATCAACGTGCATCGCCAGACACTCATGCGCTTGACAAAGAGAACATGGGGAAAACTCGTCGACAACAATAGAAGTCACGGTGAATTAGAAAAATTAACGGGGAGGCTCATTGAGGACGGATACCTCGAAGCGCCGGGAAGGCTGACGCCTTCAGCAGCGACAGGGGCGGGCACACAGTGTCTCACCCCTGCTGCAAAAACTTTGGTTATTTCTGACGAGATGGTCACGAACCTTCAGGCAACACAGGTGGTACGTGAATATATAGAGGCCGGCTACACCAGCCACGTCATCGCCCTGCATGATCATAGCAAGCAGCCGGCGCGCGATGTTCGTGAATTTGTCGCATCGCTGAACATTCCATACGAGATCGGATATGCGGTTGGAGGACTGCTCAACACCAGAATATTTAGTCGTGCAGGGCATGAGGTCGGAATCAGAAAGCCAACTGAGTGTGCAAGTACTCGTCTCAGATTTCAGCTTGCACTCGATTATAAGTCGATTTTGATAAACACGAAAAAGCACGAAGGATTCGGGTTTATTTACGTTGATAGGGACGGGACGGTATGGCCTAATTGGATCGAGTCAACGATAAATTTCGGCCACCTCTCTGAGTTTGGCGAGACATCCCCTGGCGACTCGAATCAAGCATTCAAGGAATTTTCCGTCAATAGCAAAGCGAAGCGCGACATTTGCATGGAGTGCGAGCTTCGGGCGGCCTGCGTTTGGAGTGTTTCACTCCGTGTCGAGCCATGCGACATAAGGAGCGCACCAAAAGGATGCAGTTACGATCCAGGGATGGAGGACTTTCAGAGTGAAAAATTCTGAAAAGCTCGTTTTGATCTTCAACGATGCAAGAGAGTGCGACCAAATTTGGATAAAGGACGCGGTGACAGAGCTGGGTGTCCGCTGTCTGTGGATTGATGAGAAAGACCCGTACCAAGGCAACATTAAGATCGAGATCGATGGGCAGGCTTCACGAATCCAGTTAGGCAGTGGAATCTGCACCATAGTCCCGAATTCAATCGTGGGGGTATGGCATCGCTGGCAGCTGCCGTCAAGCTATCCGGAGCCAGGTAGCCGGGAAGCCTTTATACGATCCGAGTGGAAGTACTTTTGGAAATTTTTTGCGCAAAGTATTACTCGACATCGCTGGATGAACGGGAAGCACAGCGTCGAAAAAGCAACAGACCGCCTGCACCAACTTGAAGTGGCGCGATCCGTGGGAATGTCGATTCCTAGGACACTAGTCGCAATTGAACCGACAGAGATCTTTTCGTTTATAGAGGATGTTGGCGGGTTCGGAGTGGTGAAAGTGCTTGGGTCGGGCCGGCCCCAGGAATCGCCGGGACGGAAGTTGATGACAGCGTCCCTAACGGCTAGCGACCTGAAGGCGCACGGTCGCTACGAGGCGCCGGCTTTAGTTCAAGAGAGACTCAATTTTGAATTGGAAATCAGATGCACCGTTGTCGATAGCGAGGTCTATTGCGCTTCGATCAAGCCGATCGCCGATCATGTCGACATCAAGCATTCGATTCTCGCGGGGACGAGATTCAAGCGTGCTTCAATGCCGCAGCGGGTAAAAAATCAGCTTATCGAAATAACTAATTCCTTGGGCTTGCGCTATGCAGCAATTGATTTGGGTATAACAAAACGTGAAGACCTAATTTTTATCGAGGTTAATCCGTCGGGCATGTATCAGAATATAGAAGTTGACACGTCGATGCCGATAACCGAAGCGATTGCACGAGCACTGACGCAGGGAGACCGGAATGACTCTTATTGAGTACCTGAGCCCCGATGCTCGTCTGTTTATGTCGCTGGATACATGGGAGAAAGAGGCGCACTCACGTGAGGCGATGCTGGCGTCAAGCCGATTCGTCGGTTTGATCAGCAGTCAACTCGAGCAGCACGGGCCAGCATTGGAGGAGCACAAATGATCGCGCCACAGTGGGACTGGGCCGTGTCAAATATTAGGAAAAACATCCTAGTAATGCTGGAAGCTGCTGCTCTTGTGGCGCTTGGCGTTGGGATTTCCGTCGCTGCCCTGTCAGTGCTGGTCACGATAGACCAAGACCCGATTCCCGGGCGAAGCACCTCGTTGTATTTCCCGCTATTTGATCCAAGGTCTGCACTTGAGGCGGCTACGGGCTCTGCGCCTCCCAACTCACTAAGTTGGATCGATGCCAATAATCTCGTCCAGGGCGGCCGTCCAGGATCTGTTGCAATGACCGCCGGTGGTACAGGAAAAGCAAAGACAGCAATAACGCCATATCCGACAAAGATGAATCTACGGTACGCGAACGCGGCCTTTTTTGGAATCTTCGATGTGCCATTCCTGTACGGAACTGGTTGGAGCGCTAAGGATGATTTCTCTCGTGCAAGGTATGCCGTTCTTTCCTCTGACGCGGCAGCTGAACTGTTCGGGGCCGCGAACCCGGTAGGTCGAGAAATCACGCTTGATGGTACTGCGTTCGTAGTAATGGGGGTGACGAGCGATTGGCACCCGATGCCCAGGTTTTACGATTTATCCAGGGGGGGATTTAATACAAGCGATGAGATATTCGTGCCGCTAGAGACAGCCATGGACCTGAAAATGGCAGTGGCTGGGAATTTTAGCTGTTGGGGCGACGGCTGGTCTCATCTCTCTGACCTCAAGGGCGCTGATTGTGGCTGGCTGACCGTGTGGGCCTACTTGCCGGAACAGTCTACGAAGAACGCATACTCGCGGTTCCTCGCAAACTACTATGCATCACAGCGATCGTTGGGAAGATTCGAACTTCCGACAAACGTCTCACTGATGAACGTCAATGAGTACTTGGCGGATGCCGAACTCGTCACCCCGGAGGTCAAGCTCCAGACATATTTGGCGCTTGGATTGTTGGTCGTCTGTTTGATAAACGCATCTTCACTTTTGCTATCGCTTTCGTTACGCAGGAGACGAGAGTTCGCATTGAGGCGCGCTCTAGGTGCTGCTCAGATTGATATCGTCAGCCAAGCGGTGTTCGAGGGGGTGTTAATCGGATCACTTGCCGGCCTTCTAGCAGCAGCCGTGTCCTGGGGCGGCCTACATCTGCTTGGAAAGCTGCCCACCCTGTACAGCGCAGCAATTCACGTGGACATTAAAACTCTGGTCATTGCGGTACTGCTTTCTGTCGCCGCCTCTGTATTATCCAGCCTCGCTCCTGCGTGGATATCCGCTAGAGCAAGGCCGATCGACTATTTAAACGTGGAGTAGCCAAAATGGGACCACTGATACGCGCTCTTGCGCGGCACAAAATAGTAGTTATTTTGATAGTGTTTGAGATATCGGCTTGCTTTGCCCTAACAGCGAACGGGGCGGCCCTTATATTTAGCAAAATCGGACCGATGGATCAGGTGATTTTGCCACCCGATCCAGAAAGTCTCTACATCGTAAGCCCGGGCGAACCTGACGAGCCTCTTACACTTGAGCAAGCCAAAACCCTTGCACAACAAGATATTGCGGCACTGTCTCGGGTGCCCGGCACGACCTTGGTGGGCCAGATCAACTCGACTCCGGTGGGCGGGCAAATGCAAACCGTATCGCTGAGTACGTTGCCGCAGCAACAAGTTCCGTCAGCGCAAGGTGTAGCGGTTTACAGGGGAACCCTTGGCGCACTCCGAGCGCTGAAACTTGATGTTTATGAAGGTCGGAGTTTGGGCATCGACGACGTTTCGCCCTACTCGAATGAAAGTGAAGCGATTTTGGGGCCCTCTGTGGTAATAACGGAGTCACTAAAGACAAGACTTTTTGGCAACGGCTCCGCCACTGGCAGGGCGTTGTTTTACGGGGAAACAGGGACGCAACGGGCTGTTGTTGTGGGGGTGGCTCGGGATATTTCAAAACCTGTACTCGAGGGTGGGGCAACCGCCAAGTTCAGCGTGCTGCGGTTGGCGGACCCGTTCGCGGATGGCGTCTATTTGGTTCGCAGCGAACGTAATGATGCAGTCTTCCTAGACTCGATCAGGGAAGCGTTGTCCGCAGTTGCTTCCAATCGCGCGCCCGCTACAGTTGAAAGCTTGAAAACTTCTGTGAACGATTATTTTAAGTACGAAATAGCGCTTGCTGATCTGCTGTTCGTGGTTTTGAGCGTGATAGTCGCCGTTTGCATTATGGGAGTCTCGGGGATTACTTCGTATTGGATCAAGCAGAGATATCGCGCCATAGGCATCAGGCGAGCGCTCGGCGCGAGTGTCCACCAGATATTCATTCACTTTGCCTTGGAGAGCGCGATCGTTTCGGCTACCGGCGTATTGCTGGGCGTACTTGGATACTTTGGGAGCAGCAGCATTCTTGTAGCAAAGTTCGGCCTTCCGAATCTGGAACTACAACATCTGATTTTGCTTTGTCTGGCCTTTGAGGTCGTCTGCCTGGCCTCCGTAGTTAGAAGTGTGATGACGGCTTCTCGCCTGTCTCCAATAGAAGCGGTGCGACTCTAGCTCCCACATCCGCTCGGGCTCTACGATATGAAGAAGCTCCCCATTGTTTTGCAGTCTGAGTTGCATGAGTGCGGCCAAGCCTGCATTGTCATGCTGGCGGCGTTTCATGGATACATCGTCGATCTTCCGTACATGCGTTCGCGATTCGCGACTTCGATAAAGGGAACCAGCCTGCACAGGCTCATCGCAATGCTTCGTGAGCTGCGATTCACTACCAAAGCGTATGCCGCTTCGGCGGAGTCTTTGAGTTCCGTACGCTTGCCATGCATATTGTTTTGGCGCTCGAATCATTTCGTAGTGCTTAAGGAAATCCGGGGCGAGAAGTACGTGCTTCATGATCCGGCGCTGGGGAAAGTAGTTTTGGAGAGGATGGAGTTTGGAGAGGAGTATTCGGGTGTCGCACTAGAAGCAGTCCCCGCTCAGGAGTTCGAGAAGGCAGACCTGAGGACCAAGTTTGGCTTGAAATCTGCTTTCCCGCACATCTCGAGATTCCGTGGCCAGCTGGCGAGCGCCTTATTTTTGGCGCTGATTGCGGAAGGACTTGCCATTCTGGTCCCGAGGCAAATCCAGTGGGCTGTAGATCATTTCGTGACTGCGGGTCGAGGCGAAATATGGCTCGTCACGATGGCGTTCGCTGCGATCGTAGCGTTGCAAGCAATCCTACTTGGCGTGAAAAGCTGGATGCTTGCTAGGGTGGGGACCGAATTAAATTTGGAGTGGTATCACAAGCTTCTTTCTCATGTTCTCAGGCTTCCGTCTTCATTCTACGGTTCTCGACATGTTGGTGACGTTGCAGCCAAATTCCAGTCATTGCGAGTGATCCAAAATGCGATAACCAAAGGCTCTGTCGAGGGAGCCTTATCTGGCATCTTCGGGCTGCTCGCCCTTGGGGCGCTCTCTCTCTATAGTATCCAACTGGCTGGTATTGTATGCACAGTTGCTTTTCTCTACTGCCTCACAAGATGGATTCTAGTAAGTCGCGTGATCGAGATTTCGAGGAGTGAAATCGCTTGGACGGCGATTACTCAGGGTGAGCTTATCGAAACAGTTGGTGGAATAGAGTCGATTTACGTGGGTAATCAACAGTCACGTTGCGCGAGTAGGAACTTGAGGAGCTTACGCAAAGCTCTCGAATTTTCACTTCAGGGAGCAAGGCTCAGCGGCACGATAACGCCATTTGGGCAAGGCGTCTTCTCGCTATCCCGAGTTCTGATCATCACTTACGCTATTTTGTTGGCTCGGGACCGAGCGCTTACGAGCGGTATGATGGTCGCTTGCGTAAGTTACGCGGATATTTTTTTCGCTAAAACGAGCATGCTAATGGAGAAGGTCTTTGAGTTAAAGCAGATGAGACCTCACTTCGAGGGAATAGCCGAGTACGCGCTAGCTGCACGGCAGGACATGGGCTCGGAAGAGCAATATAACATTGAACAGCTAACGCCCAACGTCACAGTACGAAACCTGAGCTTTAGATATTCCCAATCGGATCCATGGATATTCCGGAACCTAAATATTGAGATAACAGCTGGTGAATCGGTGGCTATTGTCGGCGACAGCGGGGCCGGAAAGTCGACTCTCGCCAAATTGATACTGGGGTTGATTCAACCAACTGAGGGGGAGATATTGATTGGTGGTGTTTCATTAGCGAAAATTGGGTTGGTTAACGTTAGGACGATGTGTTCGACAGTCTTGCAAGATGATTGCCTCTTCAGCGGTTCCATTGCAGAAAACATTAGTTGGTTTGATAAGAGCATAGATGAAGGCGCAATGCATTTGGCGGCAAAAGCAGCATCTATTCACGATGAAATCATGTCTATGCCAATGAAGTACCAAACCAAGGTGTCGGGACGAGGTGGCGGTCTTTCTGGCGGTCAACGTCAGCGTGTAATGCTTGCCAGAGCGTTGTACAAAGCGCCTAGGATAATTCTGTTAGACGAAGCCACTAGTCATTTGGACGCAGGTAACGAAAGCAGGATCAACTCTGCAATTGGAGCATTGCAGATTACCAGGATTATTCTCGCGCATCGGCAAGAAACGATCCGATCTGCTGGCAGGGTTATTCGCTTGGCTGACGCTCAACCGTTGCACGAAGGCGAGGTTCTCGTGGCCTAACCATAAATGGGGGTGGGGAGTGAACCGATTTTTGAAGAAAGCAGTCGCATTAATGGGGCTCGTTTGGGCGTTAAGTTTGCCCATTGTAGCTCTCGCATCAGAGAGGGGTTGGAAAGAGGGCGTCGACTACAAGGCCATTCCGCCGGCAAATGGGCTCAAGGCTGGGGAGGTGATCGAGTTTTTTTCTTACGGATGCATCCATTGCTACAATTTTCTACCCCATTTAGAGCGTATTAGGCAGAGGTTGCCAGAAAAGGTCTCGCTCCGTCTGATTCCGGTTTCGTGGTCAGAGTCGGACGAAGCTTTTGCCCGCTCGTACTATGCAGCGCAACAGCTTGGGGTTGCGCAGAAGGGACATGCAGGTGCGTTCAATTACGCTATCCTCACTCTGCGCGGTAAAGGGTCAATCGAGGATATGGCTGGTTTTTATAAAGGGTATGGGGCTGATCCAGCCGCGTTAATAGCTATCGCTAACTCTCCTATGGTTGATAGTATTCTAAACGAGGATCGGAAAATCTATCTTCGTATCGGCTTGAAGGGAACGCCCGCCGTGGTCGTTAACGGGCGTTATATTACTGGGGATGTCGAGTCTTACGAGGAATTGGAGGCTTTGACAATGTGGCTGATCGACACTTCGGGGATGTAGTTCATTCCGTTTTGTGCGTTCGGAAAACTGAGCTCAGATCAACAAGGACCCCGGTCGCTTTTGGCATTCTTTTAATCCGCTGGTCGATGGTTCGAATCCATCACGGCCCACCACCTTCCTGGAAATCGCGCGCCAGCGTCGCTCCTACACGCCCTTCCTGTCGCTGCGCAGGGCGTCGTTGAGCAGGTCTTCGTCCAGCGCCGGCCTGTCGTTGAGGAACACGCTGATCTCGCCGGTCACTTCCAGGATCGCGTATTCCACCTGCGACAGCGAGCGCGCGCCGCACAGGCGCAGATTGGCATAGAGCTCGTCGCGCGTGCAGCGCTCCTCCTGCAACGCCTCGGCATCCACCCGCCCCTCGCGTACCAGGATCCGCGGATGCGAATCGATGAAGGACCGCACCGGCTTCGCGTGCCCTGCGACGACATCCAGGGCGATGGTCAACCCGGTGATACCGAGCAGCACGATCGCGGCCACGCTGATCGGAACCTCCGGATAGAACAGGGTATCGCCGGCCGCGGAGCCGAGCGCGATCAGCAGCAATTGCTGCATCGGGCTGAGGTTGGCCTGTCCGCGCTTGCCCATCAGCCGCATCACCAGCAACAGCAGCACGAACACCATCACGCAGCGCAGCCCGACCTCGAGCAGGTAGGCCGCGCCGTGCTCGCCCAGCATCAGGCGTTCCCAGTTGAATGGCTCGATCGGGCTGCCCATGTCAGTCGAGCGGCATCCGATCCGCATCCAGGCGGATGGTGCGATCCGCGATCGCCGGCAGCGTCCGCATCGCCTGCCGGCTCACGCGCTCGAAGAACTGCACGAAATGGAGCACTTGCGGGTGGGTCATGGCCCTGCGATCCGGGTGCTGCGCCTGCAGGGTCTGTTCCTGCTGCCAGCGCCAGCGCGGCACCACGTCGAATCCGGGGCCCTGCAGGAACACCATGCGCGGCAGGCGCTGCCACAGCGGCGGGTAGTCGTCCGCCAGCGCCTGGTTGGACCAGCGGCGCCAGGCCCCGTCGGGGTCCTCGTCGCGTTCCAGCCGGTTGATCGGATCCTCGAGCGCGGCGGGATCTTCGGGCGGCACCTTGAGGAACCAGCCCTCCAGGAGGACAAGGTCCGCGTGCTCGACGGTGG
>Ga0196965_1001110_pt1 | contig 11154 bp, 7 predicted proteins | sample S1_20metaG_FD_148668 | JGI IMG/M metagenome (GOLD analysis project Ga0196965, IMG submission 148668) | Soil microbial communities from Anza Borrego desert, Southern California, United States - S1_20 | ecosystem: Environmental > Terrestrial > Soil > Desert | place: USA: California | collected... | reverse complement strand
TTCTTAATGTCTCCATTTTCCTCATAATCCACGGTACCCACTTCTCTTTCTTCCCACATATCAAATTGGAAAATCCCTTGGGATATAGGTGAGCCTTCATATGTTTCATACGGCCCTTCAGTTTTAGCCAAATCACAACTTGCAGTTAAAAAACCGAAATATATAGTTTCAAATATTTCTTTGTTGATTTTTTTAGCCTTTTCTGAAGTGAAAGGAAGTTTCAACATTGAAAATAAGTTAGCCATTCCTTGCACACCGATCCCGATTGGACGATGACGCATATTTGATTTTTTACCTTCAGGTATTGGATAGAAATTGATATCAATTACACGGTTTAAATTGTAAGTCACCTGTTTGGCAATCTCGAACAATTTATCATGGTTCACTTTACCTCTTTCTACAATTGCAGGCAAAGAGATACTAGCTAAATTACAAACCGCAATTTCATCAGGATCAGTATATTCCATAATCTCAGTGCAAAGATTGCTGGATTTGATAGTACCTAGATTTTTCTGGTTAGACTTCAAATTAGCAGCATCCTTTGATAGCATGTATGGTGTACCTGTTTCTAATTGAGAATCTTGAATCTTAGAAAGTAAATCAACTGCTTTGATTGTTTTTCTAGCACGACCTTCTTTTTCGTATTTCTCATACAGTTTGTTAAATTCTTCACCATAAGCCTCATGCAAACCCGGTGCTTCATCAGGACTGAAAAGTGACCAGTCACCATTTGCAATAACTCTGTCACGGAATAAATCTGGCATCCAAAGAGCGGTGAACAAATCTCTTGCTCTCATTTCTTCTTTACCTTGGTTTTTGCGAAGGTCTAGGAAATCCTCAATATCTGAATGCCACGGTTCAATATAGATAGCGAACGATCCTTTACGTTTTCCACCACCCTGATCAACATAACGAGCAGTCATGTCGAAATTTCTAAGCATCGGCACGATTCCATTGCTAGTACCATTTGTACCCTTTATGTACGCACCATTTCCACGAATTTTATGAATTGCAATTCCAATACCACCAGCGTTCTGCGAAATCTTAGCGCAATCGGCTAACGTTTTATAAATACCACTGATACTATCTGAATCGATATCAATAAGGAAACATGAACTGAGTTGAGGTCTTTTAGTTCCTGCGTTGAATAGAGTTGGTGTTGCATGTGTGAATTGTTTCTGTGACATCGCATTGTATGTCTTGATAACATTCTCCAAATTTCCACCTTTACCACCCCATATACCACATGATACACGCATCCACATGTATTGTGGAGTTTCGGCTACTTTACCGTCTATTTTAAGAAGGTAAGATTTTTCCAATGTCCTGAATCCGAAATAATCGATTAAGAAGTCTCTATCTGTAACGATTTCACTATCAAGTGCATCTTTATTTTCCATAATGAAGTGATAAATATCATCACTTATCATTCCTGCTTTCTTACCAGTTTTCTTATGTACGTAATTATAAAGTTCCTGAATAGATTCTGAAAATTTCTTTTTAATCGTGTTCTCTTTATATAAAGAGGTAATTGCAATTCGAGATGCAAGTTGAGAGTAATCTGGATGCGTTGAGATTAAACTTGCTGCAGTCTCAGCAGCTAAGTTATCCAACTCATGCGAACCAATACCATCATACATTCCATCAATTACTTTTTTTGCGATTTCATAAACCTCAATATAATCTGAGTTTAATCCATACGTCTGTTTATTTATTCGTGCTACTATTTTATCGAATTTTACTTTCTCTTTGCGACCATCGCGTTTAACTACTTGCATACTAAAAATCTTCTGTTACGTCTGAATTATTATCTGTTGAATTTATCTTATTTGCGACACCTGCCTTATTATATTCCGCAACACGCTTCTCGAAGAAATTAGTCTTTCTTGTGATTGCGATTTGTTCCATCCACGGGAATGGGTTTGGTGTATTGTAATGTTTGGCTTCACCTAATGAGATTAACAAACGATCAGCCACGAATTCAATATATTGGCACATTAAATCACTATTCATTCCAATTAATTTAACAGGAATAGATTCAATGACGAATTTCTTTTCTATCTCAACTGCATCAGTCATGATAGCAAGAACTTCTTTGCGCTCTAATTTATTTTTGATGTGCTTTGTGTAAAGATGACAAGCGAAATCGCAATGCAATCCTTCATCACGAGATATTAGTTCATTTGAGAAACTAAGACCCGGCATAAGTCCTCTTTTCTTTAACCAGAAAATGGATGCGAATGAACTTGAGAAGAATATTCCTTCTACGATTGAAAATGCAATTAAGCGTTGTACAAAATTTCCATTATCTATCCAATTTAATGCCCATTCTGCTTTTTCTTTAACTGCAGGAACGGTTTCAATTGCATTGAACAAGAAATCTTTCTCCTTCTCTGATTTAACATATGTATCAATTAAAAGAGAATATGTTTCAGAGTGAACATTCTCAATTGCGATCTGAAAGCCATAGAAAAATTTAGCTTCAGGATATTGAACTTCTCTGCAGAAATGTTCTGCTAAGTTCTCGTTGACAATGCCATCACTAGCTGCAAAAAATGCAAGTACATGCGTGATGAAGTGTCTTTCATTATCGTTTAATTTAGTTTCCCAATCAACTTTATCACCGGATAAGTCGATTTCTTCTGCTGTCCAATTCGTTGCTTGAGCCTTCTTATAAAACTCCCATATATCATGGTGTTTTATTGGGAATATCACAAAGCGATTCGGATTTTCAAGTAATAACGGTTCATTCATAAAAATTGTAATTTTTAAGTTATAAAAACAAAAATAAAATTTGTTGTTCTAAAAGACCTGATGTAAAATGATGATTCTATTTACAGGTGAATATAAATAGGAACCTACATTTGAAATGGTCTTATTTATAAAAAATAATTTGAATTTTTTTTCATCGATTTAATACTGAGTTAAGGAACTCAAAATCAGTCTCTTCTGAATTATTATTTTTTATAGTTTGAGTTGGTGGTGTTTGTACTGCTTCAGTTATCCTTGGTTGAACCTCAGCCATCACTGGTTGAGCCATCTCATTTAAATTGTTCTCAAGTACGTTAACATCGAGTAATTCTTCTTTAATTTTTTCACTGTTGCGATCAGCCTCACCGAATTGTCTTTGTATTGTCAAGAAAACATCTTCTGCTTCTAATGAAGATGTATCGTCTCTCATTGCATTACGTTCTTCATCTGTAATTTTAAACGGCTTGTCTGCAATATCGATAAACATACGCTTATTGTCAAACATTACGTCTTCATATGACAGACCGTCATCACCAACGCGAGATTTCAATATTTCAACGTTTGCACGTCCATGTGCTTTCTGTAAACCGCTTTTTGCGATTGACATCATAAAGTGTACTTTATGCGTCTTCTTAAAGTTACCTGAGATTTGATGTGTTTTGATGAATGTTGAACTAACACCCTCTCTATTTGATTGAACTGCACTCCATCCGGGAATTTGTAGCCTATCAAGCATTCCTATGAAGGACTTTATAACTTTCAATTCATCATCAAGTTTCTCTTTGTGTTTCTTATGTGATTCAACACAGTCGATATAATCGAGAACTATAAGGTCAAATCTAATACCTGTTTTCTTAGTGTAATCAGCAATCCATCTTTCTATGAAAGGAACTGTAATTCCTTCTTCAGGAAATTTAACAAGTACTAATCGACCTTTTAAATCACCTTGTTTTTCAAGAATCTTTTCTTTTACGAAATTTTTCTTATCACTCATTTCAGGTAATGGCACACCTGACCAAACACAATAATGTTTACGAATAATATCTTTATACGTATCCTCAAAAATAATCTGAAGAACGTTTTTACCGTGATTGAGAGCAGTATTGGCTATCTTTGAAAGAATAGTACTTTTACCAGTGCCCGGCCCTGCCAAAATCAACCCCATTTCACCTTTACCTAAACCACCATTCATTAAATGGTCAATTTTAGATATTCCAGTTGGAATCGTTTCCCTGTAGTCGTCAGCTAAGACATTATCGATATTTTTGAAAAGATCAACACCTTCATCACCAGTGTCGCCAATGATTGAGATTTTCTTAATCTCTTCTTCGATATCACTTACAAAATCATCATCAGTTTTTCCTTCGCGAATACGAGTGTCGATAAAATCGCGTAAGTTCTTATATTTTTGTTGTTTAATGAACTTATAGATTTTCTTTTGGATGATCTCACCGTCATGTGGGATTTCACCCTTGATAACGCCTAATTCCCAACCACTGATTTTACCAAGGATTGTTCTAATAACATCTTTTTCAACATCATCAAGCCTTACTTCATTTACGATTTCCTCTGCACTTCCATTTTTCAACGAAGGTGGACGACCATTTTTGTCGAAATAGTCACGAAGTAATGTAACAATCCTTTTATAGTGTCCATCATCGAAGTAGGACGATTCTAAATATGGAAGAGTGTTTTCAGCAAATTTTACGTCTGTAAGAATCTGCCATAATGTTTTTAATTGAAAGGTATTGCCGAGATAACCAACATTATCTTTAATATCAGTGTTATTATTCATTTAGTTTGTTAAATATTAGGTGTTTCAACTTCTTCCAACTCATTAGGGTTTGCAACTCTATATTCGAGTCTTACCCTCTTGATGAAATCATAATTTTTTAGATTTCTCAAAAGGTCTTGCCTTTTTTGTTTAGATAGTTCTCTGATTTGACCAATGTTTAAACCAAACGTGTTAATAATATCGTAGTCATCCCACATGTGTTTAAGATCAACATTGTAAAGATGATTCTGAATGTCGGAAACGATGTTGTTAATGAGATCAAGCAACTCTTTCGAGAAACGGGCAGATGTATTGTAATCAATAACACCAAAATCTCTTTCTACAATAGGATGATTGTTAATATACAATCCAATACGAAGTTGTGCTCCGTAAAATTCTTGTGAACCCTTTTTGAATTTAACAATCTCAGGCTGTTTCAATTTGTTATAGATTACCTTCTTTGGTTCATCATGTTTCACATGATTTCTATACCAATCAAGATTGTTATAGTCCTGAAGATTATAACTTAAACTTTTTCTTGAGAGAGTTTTGCTTAATTTGGAAATGATATCAGATATCCTATCTCTGATGTCAACAGAATATCTAACTACAGGATTGTAGTTGTCTGCGCTGAAAATACGCTCCATTACAGGCTCGTTATTCTGATATAATCCAAACTTAAATAAGTTTTGATGTTTTTTTTCTGTGGATTCACTCATAATTTCTAATTAGAATTTTTTCTAATTGTAAAGATAGGTTACACATATGAATAATGCAACTTTCTATTTCCCTTCAGTGAGAAATTTTTTCAATATTTGTTTTTCGCTGGTAATTATCATGTAGAAAGGCTCCACATACGATACAAAATTACCGTGATTCGAGTATAGAGATAAGAAATCATCCCGCTCAATCAATTTAAGAAGGTTTTGGCTACCTCTTGTATTATTACCCTGTTCATCGCTTTCAGCCAAGGGCATTTCCAATTCTTCCAACGCCTCTAAAGCTTCATCTGTCAGGATCGGTTGGGAAAGATTCATTAACTCATAGTTTAATTTTAATCTCTCTACACCATTCAATAAATTTTCAAAGACTTTTAACGGTTTTTTTCCACGAGCCTCACTTAATTCTCTAGTTTTTAATAAAATATCGCGTACCTTAACTTCTGTGGTTTTTATTTCAGGAAAATGTTTCAGAAGTGTTGTCATTCCCAATCCTTCTATTCCGGGAATATTATCCGAATCATCACCGAGCAAAATTTTAACCGTCAATGCGTTTTTATAATGGTACGGGAAAAACATAAAATAATTTCCAGAACTAACTGGAAAATCTAAATTATCATAATGGATATTTACTCCATAGTCTAACAATTGAACATAATCTCTATCATTTGTATATAGAATCATGTCTTCATTGTTCTGGTGCTGCATGATGTAATACGCGATCAAATCATCCGCTTCAATCTTTTCAACTTCAATCTGTCGTATATACAATTCTTCAGCGTATTGCTGAATTTTTTGCTTCTGAACTTGTAAAACTGCTTTTTCTTTCTGTAATAATTCCGCTTGCGCTTCAGTCAGATTTGTTTGAACACGCCATTCTTTATCACGATTGGCCTTATAAGCACGATCTATTTTATAACGGTAGAAACCACTATGTGCACCATCCCAAAAGAGGATGCACTTAGTGATTCCATATGTTTTTACTAATTTCCTAAGAGTGGTCATAAAGGAGTATAATCCTCCAATATCACCAGCCTTAGTATAGCTGCCTTTTGCACCGTGAATCGACCTCTTTAAAAGGTATGGTGCATCGACCAATAGCGTTTTATGATTCATTTAGGAATGATAAATTCTCACCTAGTTCATCTCTTTCGATATCGGCTTCTTCTGCATTATCGATACCTAACTGATCTCTGAAGTAGAGAATGTTTTTCTTTTTATATTCGTTGATACCATTAGGCCCATCTTTCTCCGAACTTATAAAGCCGTGTGGTGTCGATACTATTTTACCATCAAAGGCAATACCTCCCAACGGGCCATCTACTTGGTTTTTAACGATACCAACTTTAGCTTCAATACCAAATGCAACTTCTTTACCTTTAGAGGTAGCTTTAACTTTAGCAGTACCATGTGATTGAATTCCACCGAAATGATAAATTAATCTCGCACCGTAAAAGAATGCTTCACCGCCTTTATGTTTGATTGTTCCTGCGCCACTCATTGCATCAAACCAGATTTTTTGAACTGCTATCATAGATGCGTAATGAGTTCTATTCTCCTTACGTGTAGCTGGAATTCTGTTATTGATGATTGGTTTGAAATGCTTTTCGAAAGCACCTGCATTCCACATGTTATTGTCAGAAGTTTCAGCTTCCATTGCTTTAACTGATCTGAGACAGTCCAGTGTACCTAATGAGTCAATAGCAAATAGAATGTTGAATGGTAATCCTCCACTCTCCTGTTCATCCAGAATATCGTGAATGAATTCTGCCATGTCTTCGATACAAGCCTGACGTATTGTTGGGTTTCTTACTTTACCATAATTTTCAAGAAGAAAATCATTGTTGATATACATGTAGTTAGTGTTTGCTTCGTCGAAGCCCATCAACTTCAATCGAACCATACCTAAGTTATTTTCAGTGTCAATGATAACTACAAATTGACCTTTCTTTTGAGCGTCTACAATTGCTTCCATAACCGCCGTAGATTTTCCTGTATTTGAGTAGCCTCTAACAAGAGAGACATATCCCATCGGGAATCCCGGCAATCCTACTTCTTTCTGGAAAGCATCAGAAAGTGTTAACCATGTCAACGGTTTATCTTTTAATTCAAATCCCCCTTGGAATTTGGCTTTAAATCCTTCAAGTGAAAATTGTTTCTTTAAGGTTGGTTTTTTAACTCGCTTTGAGTTTTTTAATTCTTCAGATTCGTCCATTTAAATTAGAACATTTGCTAATTAGGTGATTGTTAGAGGTAAAAAAAGGCAGAAGAATATCTGCCCTTTCTTTCTCTGATAATTCAATTCTTAGAACGGTAAATTCTTAAGAATATCATCGGTAATGTTTACACTACCTGCTTGGGTAGGCACATTTGCCGGTGCTTGTTGCGTCGGTGCAGGGGCCGGAGTAGGTGTCTGTACCTGTGTTTGTGCAGCCGCAGGTGTATTCGAAGATAATATCGAATCCATGAGGTTGCTAGAGCCAGCAGTCACATTAACACCTTGATGTTGATTGATTTGCTGAGTCGTGTAGGATGACATTGTTACTTCCGCATCGTCTTCATCCACATCGGGAGTATAGTCAGATGTTTGGCCGTTTGTGTTGTTAGTTCTTGTGTTGGCTTTCAACTCAAGTTCAGGATTACCCGGATAAACCCATCTCTTATTTTTCTGATCACTATCATCATAATAAGGAGCCTGATTTTTAGTAATCAAAGTCAGATACTCTTCATAAGTGATGTGTGGAGGATTTTTCTTCGTGAAGATATCTCTCCAAGTTTTGGTTTCAGCAACTATCTGATCGAAGATAATTTGATCTTCATGGACAGCGATAGGGCCACGGTAATTGATTGCTGTTACACTCTTATAAGTGCGACCAGCGTTGTTAGGCATTTGCAAATCAGCAACCGTCAAGATAAGGTCGGCACCAGTTTTCAAATCCAAAGGATTATATTTGATGAACTGAGAGTATTGTTTCAATACTGGATCAAGTTTGTCCATCACCCCTTCTTTTTTCTTGTTGAACTTGAATCTCCAAAATTTGATACCATCTTTGATCATGGCCTTATCAACGCCTCTGAGGATGTAGTACTTAGCAGCCATCCACTTTTTCTTCTCCAAGTAGATTTTGGTGTTTTTATCTGCTATCTTCTTTTCGCCTTCATTAAGGGCAACTTTATCGAAGACCTTTTTTCTTACAGCACCACCCGGATCATTTTCGTTCTCGAATTTAACCAATGCATCAACCACTCCGCATAGAGCGCAAGTTGTTTTGTCATTGTGTTTCGGGCAGTAAAGTTTTTGGTAACGATTACCGACTTTAATGTAGTGAAAGTAAGCGATACTGAAGAATTCACCTGTTTTAGGCGTAGGTACAATTCTGAAGATTTCTTGTGCATTTCGCGGAGTGAAATAGGGTGCTAAAATTTCCGCTTGTGTCTTTTTTGTGAATTTTTGGTGCGCTTTTTCAGATTCATTGAAGAATGCTGCTAGGCCAGCGTCAAAGCCTTGTTGTTCATTAGTTTCCATACAAAATTTAAATTATTCAAAGTAAAGTAATACAAAGTTAGTTAATTTATTTTCTAATCACAAAAATTTCTAATTAATAATTTTTCTAATTGGAAAATCTACAAGTAAAGATAAATACGTTTAAAGAATAGAAAAGTTCTGATTTTCGCTCTGAATTCTGAATTTTATTGGATTTTTTACGACAGAAATTCCATCATAAATTACCCTCAATTCAAGGTAATAATCGCTAGGAATGAGCCATGAGGTGTCTAAATTGAACTCGTATCCATTGAGAATACGATCCACCTTGGTATAGTCGATGACCACTATCTCCATGTTCCCGCCCTGCTTAGTGAACAGTCGGTATTCAAGATCAAAAGCAATGTCATTATTTGCATATAGTTGCTTGTAATCGATTGATATTCTGCGTTTTACACCCCTTTTAACAATTTCACCAGAACCAATCCCGTGGAATGTAAAATGGATATTGTCTGGTTCAAACCTATTGATTTGATTATAAGCATAATACTCCGTAGGGTCTTTTAAAAAGAAGGATTGAACAATCTCTCTAGTTTTGCCACTGGAATCAGTCACATCCCAAATATCTTCAAATATGATTGAATCGGGATAGTCTTGAGAGTCAATGTTTAATGTGATACTATAAACGCCAGTTCTTTCCTTGGTCACCTGTCCCGGAGTGATAAAATCAATAACATCCCCATTGTGATTTTTGATTCTGACCGAGTTAACTGTAACGTCTGCGCTACTGCCAGCCTTTTTCGTGTATAAATAAATCTTGTTTGTTTTGTCTAAATAGAAATATTTTCTATCGTCGAGAACGAGATCATTGATAACAGTTTCCACAAACGGCTCAAAAAATGTATGAGTATATTTTGTATGAAATCCTACCGAGTAGCGTTCTTCAGTACTACCACTTTCGTATACCGGAAGGTATGCAAGTCCTAGCCCGTAATCAGTTACCCCACTATAAAGAATTGAGTTGATATAGTCAGTTATGTCAATTTTAACATTTTCATTCCCTTTGTCAAATGTCTGAGTTGCAAGTACCGTCGTGCCTGTTCCGATAATACCATCTATACTCCAATCGTCAGCCGTGGTTCTGTTGAACCAGTTGGATGCACCTGTGTTAAAAGGGAGAAATAAGTTGTTATTATAAACGAAATCGTATCCACTACCTTCATCCCAAGATTCGGGAATTACGAATAGTCTGAGTTCAAAACTACTTGCACGTCTAGTTTCTTCGTCAACCATAAAACCACCAATTAAATCACTTCTCACCGCGATGGTATTAGCAATATTTAACTCGTGTTTTTGAATCTTATCAATTGTTATACCTTCGGTTGATATCTTGGAGGTAATATCGCTTAAATCGATTTTGAAAATAAATCTGCTGTAAATACTATCTTCAGTACCGTATATTAACTCAGTAACAGGATTCTGTGAGTTATTGGTAAGGTTATCCTTGATAAGGGTATTATTCTTTTCGAAATATGATCTAAAAGTAGACATCTATAGATTTTCTTATAAATACCTAAATTTTATTCTTTCCCAAAAGAAGGTCTTTGATTTTATCAGGTAGAACACCTCCATTGATACTCAGCAGACGGTCAGTTTCCCTTTTAATGGATGGGTGATCAAGACTTGCACCCATTGCTATTTTATCTTGAATTCTTTTATAAAAAGCATCAATTATACCTTGGGGAACGATGTCATTTTCATTTAGACTTTTTTTTTAGAACCGTCTAACTGCTCGTTGATTTTCTTTTGAAGTTTTTCGACTCCCTCTGCGAATGATTTCTTAAGGTCGAAGTCGCTCATTGAGTTCATATCACCATAGGAAGCGATATACGAGCCATCTTCTTGTTGTTTGATTGCACCGTCTTGTTTAGGGAAAAGGTCATGACCACCTTGAAATACGTTACCATTCCAAAGGTCGTTTAATCTATATTTGAAAGGATAACTATCCTCCCATCTGTTTTCAATTTTTTCGACCGGGTTAGGCTCTTTAACTTTCTCAACTTCCAATGAATATTTTTCCATTTTATTATTGAGATCATTCATTTGTAATTCTATATCATCAAATTTGCTTGACATTTTTTGTAATGCGGAAATTTGAAGCTTTAATAATTCATTTTGAATATCGTCCTGCTTCGGTTGCATATCCATACCCATTCCACCATCCATGCTAACATTAGGGTCGTTAATGCTTTCTGGTGACTCTGCACCAGCATCGCCTAAAGCATTAGCCATTGGGTCTGCTTCCGGTTCAGGTGCTCCAACGGAGGTTTCACCAGAAGGGCCAGTGCTAGGAGGTGTTTGTGTTTGTTGTGGAGGTGCTGCACCTGTGGCTGCTAATGGATCGGCTTCAGGAGCGGCCTCTGGTG
>Ga0196965_1001109_pt1 | contig 11155 bp, 9 predicted proteins | sample S1_20metaG_FD_148668 | JGI IMG/M metagenome (GOLD analysis project Ga0196965, IMG submission 148668) | Soil microbial communities from Anza Borrego desert, Southern California, United States - S1_20 | ecosystem: Environmental > Terrestrial > Soil > Desert | place: USA: California | collected... | reverse complement strand
GAGAAAACATGAGTTGCTGCTTTGTTAAATCTGTTGCCATAGCTATCTTTATTTTTAAACAAAGCTAGGGCAGGATAAAGGCTGGAAAAAGATGCAGTTCACCGGATGCTTACGGCTGGAAGTCAGAAAATCTACATTTCACTAAAGTGCCTATGAAATGCTGCACTCCTTCCGAAGACTACCGCGCCTGCATGCGATGAACGCCTTAGGTCGGCACACTTGTAGCGCTATCCTTCTTCTCATTGTCTAACAAATTCCAAATGCGCCGGGCATGGTTTACAACGCTGGTGCATGCGTTGTAAATTTTTTTCTACTAAATTTACTAAAATTAAATCAATCCAATAAAAAATTTATAACGTATGCATTTTGTTGTGAGCCTGTGCCACGAAATTTTCTTACGAAGTGCAAATTTCTGTTAGCGTTCAATTAACGCACAAACTTCACTATGAAAAAAACATGATGCACGATGAGTCGCAGAGGTGCCGAAGGCTGGAAGTCAGAAAATCTACATTTCACAAAAGTGCCTATGAAATTTTGCACTCCTTCCGAAGACTACCGCGCCTGCATGCGATGAACGCCTTAGGTCGGCACACTTGTAGCGCTATCCTTCTTCTCATTGTCTAACAAATTCAAAATGCGCCGGGCATGGTTTACAACGCTAGTATATCAAGCGCGCCGGCAGCCCAATTAATAATTAAAAATCAAACACTGCCGGCGTGATTGATATACATTGTTAGCGCCTGTACGCCAACAGCGCACCAGTCGTGTTAAGCTCTTCTCCATTCCTTCAAATATTATCATAGCAATTTTGCTCAACAGTAGGAGAACCTTAATGCCTTTATGATTTGGAATATTGTCACGAAGTACAACACGTTCATCATTAGTATAGATAGTATCGTAATTTGCATGTCATGGAAAATATGCATATGAATCACATCACTAGATTCTATGTACATTAAACTCAAAATTAATAACGACGTCAGAGTAAGAATCAACCAGGTGATATTCTTTTTGCGTTTGAGCAAGCTCAGTATGTGTCCTGCAATTTGAACAACTAGTCCAGATAACAGTATTACAGTCCAGTGAGGTGAGTTCAAAATGAAAATCATGAATAACACTCCAATGACGACAACTATCCATGCCGTCAATTGAATATAGCCATTTAATTTTAGCAATTTGTCCATGGCGTATAGGCGCTAACGCTCAGGCTATACACTGTAGGGTTTTCGAAGTGAATAATTGTCCGCCGTAGTAAATGTAGCTAGAAATACAGACCTAACCTACACCACTGCACCCCCTATAGTGTATAGCTAATGTTATAGCACGTTCTTATTTGCCAGTCATCCGAACATAGCCCAGAGCATATCCATGATTTTATTAAAGGAGCTTCTTGTTTTTCGAGGTTCACAATATTTTGTGGATAAATACTTAATTGATTTTTTGTTCCAGTTTTTGTCAAACAGCTGATCAAGTTCAAGTTTATACTTTGTTATCTCATCGTTACTCAGTTGTCCTTGATTGGCTTTAAATTTAGTATCAATTAAGTTACTTATCTTCTTAAATTCTCCGTTTCTGAATAATTCTTTCTCTTCGGGGGTTCCGACATTCTCTAAAGAAGTTCTTTTGCCTTCATAAAGGTCATAAATATGTAAATGTTTTTTTGTCAGTTTCAATGTTCGAAGACTTGAATGTGCTATAACAACCAAATATACGCATTGCGTTTATTCCTTATTTACCTACCGGACTCCAATTTTTCAAAAAAAAAATAAAAGAGAATGCTTGAACGTAAAAACCATTAAATATCAATGTTTAAATTATCCAACGGACTTTTAACCTTACGTAAGTGCTTCGTACTAACGTGTGTGTAAATTTCGGTGGTCTTGGAAGAAGAATGGCCTAATAATGCTTGAATACAACGCAAATCCGTTTCATTTTCAAGTAAATGCGTGGCAAAACTGTGACGTAATGTGTGAACAGTGGCATACTTGCGCAAATTTGCCTGACGCATCGCGGCTTTGAGGATATTCTGAACACTCCGCGAACTATACCGCCCACCATGCTGTCCTTCAAATAAATATTCCTTTGGACGATATTCTAAATAGTACTTCCGCAATAATGCAATTGTTCTATCCGACAAAACAGTTGACCTGTCTTTTTTGCCCTTACCTTGCCGCACCACAGGATATTTTTATCACTCATCACGTCGGCAATTTTCAAGTTCAGCACCTCTGATAGTCGTAAGCCACATGAATAGATCGTGACAAGGATAGCTTTGTGCTTTAGATTTGATGTGGCGTGGATCACTTTTGCAATATCAACCTCACTTAAGACCGACGGTAATCTCTTTTCTTTTTGCGGTCGCCCAATATCATAAAACCGCTGTGGCATATCCATCACTTGCTCATAATAGAATTTAATGGCATTAATGGTCTGGTTTTGATGTGATGACGACTTTCCTTTTTTAACAACATGATGAAGGTACTGTTTAATATCACCTTCATTGATCTCCATCAGCTTTTTATCACTGAAATAGGCCATAAATTCACCGAATAAGCTTCTATAGGTTCGTGCAGTATGAACGCTATACCGTTTCGTTTCCAGCAGTTCTACATACTCTGGCGGACAGGGTGGAACACCTGGCTTAGACGGCGTATTTTTAAGCACTGAAAAATCCACCGGCTCCGCTCCTTCATGTATGGGCTTGTTCTTAAAAAAATACCGGCAATTAACCCAGGCTACACCTTTAAAGGTTTCAAAAATTATTGCCACGTTCTCTTTTGTGTTCTGAATATACATCATACTATATTCTGTCGACCACTGCGGCTCAGGAAGGCTCTTAACTAACTGCTCAATGGCAACACAGGGATGGTACTGGATACCAATGGATTTTTCGTTTTCCACCAACAATTGTCTTAATGTAATAACAGGTAGTTTTCTCATAAATGAATGTATTTTTTTTTACAATCCTCGCAAGGTTTTATACCTTAGCCGTGTTATTACCCGTGTAAATACGGATATACCCGAGTAAAACGTTAGCTAACATGGAAAGAAAAACATGCCCGGTGTGCCGGTCTGTCCTGACTGGACGGACAGATAAAAAATATTGTTCGGATCAATGCCGGTTTATTCAGAACAACAGAACTAAAAAGATCAATGAACAATCCATTCTTGAAACCAATAAACAGCTGAGAAAAAACAGAATGATTTTAAAAACCCTCAGTCCGGCAGGAAGGACTACCGTACGAAAAGAGGTTTTGGATGTGTTGGGTTATGACTATAATTTGTTTAGTTCGATTTTCATCACAAACGCTAAGCAAGTATATTATATATGCTACGACTATGCTTTCACACCATTGTTTGAAAAAACAACACCCAAGGTCCATATTGTTAAGTATCAAAAATACATGAAGGAATGGGATCCATGGAAGTACGTAAAATCCTTATGAATATTGTCTGTTTCTCTTAGCATTTAAATCCACCTTCTTACCCGCGACTTATACTCCTCATAAGCAGCACCGAATTTTTTACGCATCATTTTTTCTTCGTAAGGGATATACCAGAAGTTGGTAACCACAACAAATAAAATAACTCCCAACACCGAGAGAATACTTCCCAATATTATCCAGACGCCGATTAAGCTTAACGCAAAACCAAGATAAATCGGATTGCGACTAAACTTGAATAAACCACCAGTCACTAATTTTTCCGGACTTTTAAACGTATGTATTTCGGTTTCCATTTTTTTAAAATGCTTTCCAACGACAATAGTCATAGACAAACCCATAATTACAACAACGATTCCAAAATAGTGAATTGGACTTCTAAAAATTTCGGCAGATGGCAAAACCCAATCGAGTATAACCATCAGCGAAATGCAGAATAAAAACAAAAACGGCGGTATGATCTTTTTCATGTCTTTTATGATTTTAAAAGACAAAAATATTTCATCCTACGGCACACTGCATTAACCTAGGTTTATGTCCTTCCTTATCCGGCTTAATGCAATGGGCGTGATGCCCAGGTAAGAAGCAATCATGTGTTGCTTCAGTCTTTTATCTAAGTCTGCATGTTCTTGTAAGAATATCCTGTATCGGCTTTCAGCATCGAGTAATAAAAACTCCCGCTCCCGCTTTTCTTTTATGCTGTAACCTTTTTCAAGTAAAAAAATCAATAGTCTATCCCATTTGGAATCGCACTGTCTTAATTTTTGCCAGTGGTCATAGTCAATTTCAATCACCGTTGATGGTTCGATCGCTTCAATATTATAGCACGCCGGAGAGGCGGCGATCATGGCAGAATATGCGCTTATTACGTTATGCTCAGGCATAAACACTTTGGTAAATTCCTTTCCATCGTCGGTCAGGTAGTAATACCGGAACAAACCCGTCTGTACAATTCCGAATTTTTTTGGAATTTGTCCGGCACGAATGAAAAATTCTTTTGGGCTGTAGCGGTGCTCTCGCCCTTCACTTTTTAATTCGGAAATTAATTGTTGAATAGTTTCATTCATTGTGTATAAGTTCAAAGTCTAAAGTCCAAGGTTGCACATATTAATGTCCCTGAATTGTGACGGGTTGGAAATTATTATGTTGAAGTTGAAAATCTATACCTTTTTTCGCAAACAAACTTCAACCAGTTCCGCAAATCTGATTTTGAGCATAGATTTTCGATTCTACCAACGAATCGTTTTTTCCTTTGATCTTGGGGATCCTTCTGCATGCTTGTACTTAGCACGCGCGCATTACAATGACGGTAACGAAGGGATAGCTGCGAGTTGCGAGCTTCGAGCCGCGAGTTTGTGAGACAATAGATTAGGTGTTTGGGGATACGTTCAAGTTGTTTTTGCTTACGCAGAAGTTTTCGAAATCCAACCTCAAACCTCAGACATCAAACCATTTCGCTAACCCATCGCTTTCGAAAATTCAGCGCCAACCGTGAACCGAAAATTTTCACCGCAAAGGCGCAGCGGCGCTAAGCTACTCAAAGTAAAATTCTAATTCTGTAAACCAATCAAGTCAGTTTTCCGAAATCAAACCTCAAATAATTGGCACAAAATGCGTCGTTATGGAAATCCAACTTTAAACTTAAATGTTTGCCGATAAACTCCACGTTATTTTTGCTGGCCCAAAAATTTCCTCAAAACCAACTTCAAACATCAGACGTCGAACTTTAAACATTTTTCGCTAACCCATCGTTTTCGAAAAATCCAACGTCAAACCTCAGACGTCAAACCTCAAACGATTTCGCTAACGCATCGTTTCCGAAACCAACCTTGAACTTTGAACTTTGAACCATGAACCTTGAACTTTGAACCATAAAAAAAGCCCCTTTCGGGGCTCTTCATTATCGAACATTTACTTATTCACCTTTCTTTTCCTTCGAAGACGTTTTTGCCTTCTTTACTTTGATGGTTAAAAGATCGCCTTTACCATCGTAGTCGGCCATGATGATTCCGCCTTCTTCTACCTCTCCCTTCAGGATTTCTTCTGCTACCGGGTCTTCCAGGTATTTCTGAATGGCACGGTTCAGTGGACGTGCACCAAACTGGTGATCATATCCTTTCTCTGCGAGGAAGTCTTTTGCTTTATCGCTAAGCTCAACATTGTATCCCAACTGTATGATACGATCAAACAATTTTTGCAATGTGATGTCGATGATTTTGTGAATGTGTTCACGTTGCAGGGAGTTGAACACAATTACATCATCCAGGCGATTTAAAAACTCCGGACTAAACGCACGCTTCAACGCATTCTGAATAGTGAGCTTCATGTGCTCTTCTTCGCTCTCGCGTTTCGATGCTGTCGCAAAACCGATACCGGTTCCAAAATCTTTCAGATCGCGAACACCGATGTTCGAAGTCATGATGATGATGGTATTCCTGAAATCGACACGACGTCCTAATCCGTCGGTTAGGATTCCGTCATCCAACACCTGCAACAGGATATTGAAAACATCAGGGTGCGCTTTTTCGATTTCGTCGAGTAACACGACAGAGTATGGTTTGCGTCTTACCTTTTCAGTAAGCTGACCACCTTCTTCGTAGCCTACATATCCCGGAGGTGCACCAACGAGGCGCGATACAGAGAATTTTTCCATGTATTCACTCATGTCGATCCGCACCAGGGCGTCTTCTTTATCAAAGAGGTATGTCGCCAGTACTTTTGCCAATTCGGTTTTTCCAACACCGGTAGGTCCGAGGAAGATGAATGAACCAATCGGTTTCTTCGGATCTTTCAACCCTACCCTGGTACGCTGAATTGCCTTTACCAGTTTTTTAATGGCTTCTTCCTGACCGATGACTTTACCACTCAACTCGGTGGCCATATTCAAAAGCTTGTTACTTTCTTTCTGTGCAATACGTTTGGTTGGGATACCGGTCATCATCGCGATCACATCGGCAACATTATCTTCATTAACAGTATACTTTTCAGTACGTGTCTTTTCTTCCCATTTCGCTTTCGCGATGTCAAGCTGTTCGATCAGTTTTTTCTCACGATCACGAAGTTGTGCCGCTTCTTCATACTTCTGGCTTTTTACCACGCGGTTCTTTTCTTTCTTCACATCTTCAATCGCCTCTTCGAACTTCACGATATCTTCGGGCACATGAATGTTGTTAATGTGTACGCGTGCGCCAGCTTCATCCAACACATCGATGGCTTTGTCTGGCAAATACCGATCGCTGATGTAGCGGTCTGATAATTTAACGCACGCATCGATGGCTTCTTTTGTATAGATCACGTGATGGTGATCTTCGTACTTTTCTTTGATGTTGTCGAGAATCTGAATCGTTTCTTCCACCGTAGTAGAATCTACCATTACCATTTGGAAACGTCTGGCCAGGGCGCCATCTTTTTCAATGTATTGACGGTACTCGTCCAAAGTAGTTGCGCCAATGCATTGTATTTCTCCGCGGGCAAGCGCAGGCTTAAACATGTTGGATGCATCCAGTGAACCGGACGCACCACCTGCACCAACGATCGTATGAAGCTCATCGATGAAGAGAATAACATCTGGAGATTTTTCCAGTTCATTCATTACGGCCTTCATTCTTTCTTCAAACTGTCCGCGGTATTTTGTTCCCGCTACAAGTGACGCCAGGTCAAGTGTTACCACACGTTTACCAAACAACACACGCGAAACTTTCTTTTGAATGATACGAAGTGCAAGACCTTCGGCAATCGCTGTTTTACCAACACCGGGTTCTCCGATAAGGATCGGATTGTTTTTCTTTCTTCGTGACAGGATCTGCGCAACGCGTTCAATTTCTTTTTCGCGTCCAACGATAGGATCGAGTTTATTATCTTCTGCAAGACGTGTTAAGTCACGGCCGAAATTATCCAGAACAGGAGTCCGCGATTTTTCGGTACCCTTCTTTTCTTTTCCTGCGCCGGCACCGGCGCCAAAGATCTTCGATGAATCATCATCCGGATCATCCGTATCCTGCGATGCCATCGGACCTTCGTTCTGGTATTCAAGCATTTCTTTTACGGTTTCGTAATTAACGTCGAACTTGTTGAGTATCTGGGTACCGAGGTTATCCTGGTCGCGAAGAATTGAAAGCAACAGATGTTCTGTGCCGATAAGCTGCGCCTTGAAAATCTTGGCTTCGAGATACGTGATCTTTAACACCTTCTCAGACGCTTTGGTCAACGGTATGTTTGCCAGGTTCTTGATTTGATGTGTGGCTGTGCCCTTCGAAATTTTTTCAATTTCATTGCGCAGTTCATCAAGTGGAACGCCCAGCTTTTTTAATACACCAACAGCTACACCTTCTCCCTCCCGGATCATTCCGAGAATGAGATGCTCTGTGCCGATGTAATCGTGACCTAATCTCAATGCTTCTTCCCGGCTGAGCGAGATAACTTCTTTAACCCGGTTGGAAAATTTAGCCTCCATATTAAAAAATAGAATTAGATTATTGTAAATGTAAAGTTTTTTGTGTGTACTGTACTACCGATTCCTGAAGATTTAATACCAAGTAAGAAACACAGGCTGAATTATATTTGTTCATCCGGCGACGCTGGAACCTTGAATAATACGACCGGCTTCGGGCCCATTACAAAACATCAGGTCTATCACACTCAGGTTATCTGCAAATGCGTTGCCAAATACCTGGTAGTACGGTATTGGCACATACAATTGTTTGATATTATCCGGTTTCTTTGGTGTAATGAATGACCTGAAATCGTAAATATCTTCTTGCGTGTCTTTTTCATACGACAAAGTTTCCTTTACTGCCACGTCCCACTTCAGACAGGCTAGACACAATGTCAGCAAATTAAAGTTCAAATCGTACAAAAAATTATATTTCCTGAACAACACCTGCTCCAAATCTTCACTATAATGTTCAAAGTATGGCGCCTTGCCATAAGCCGAGGTGATGGTGCGCCAGTGATTATTCAACCACTTCTGTTTGTAATCAATCCGGACATCACGGGTCAACACACCACGATGCCTGGAAGTGAGCGGAATAATTAACGCTTGGCTTCCATGTACTGTATTAATATAGCAACGGTTCCGGTAGGTTTGCTTCACGAAATGTTCGTGCCGCTCTAATACAATCTCATCCATACCATATAGCGCAGTGAAATAAGCAATAGAGGGTAAGTACTGAAGGTCAATTAATACTTTCACGCAAAATGATTAAGACGGCAATTTATCAACCTGGGCCATCTTCCCATATTTTGAAATAAATTTTAAAATATGTAGAATTGAACACTTGCTTGGTTAAAGAGATCGCTTTTATGAATCGTTATGCCAACGTCCTAACTGTACTTACGATAGTAAGTTTGTTGTTCTTGTATTCCTGTACGGACGAAGAAATAAAAAAAATCCCCGAAGAACCCGTAGAGCCTGTGCCGCTACCATCAAATGCATGTGCTGCTGATGTTACCTATGGATATTGCAACCGGATGTCTTACTTCCCTGGCGAACAAGTAACCGCTTACCTTCAGGGGAAAACAACAGTTCCGACGTGTGCACTAACGATCTATGATCTGGCAGGGGACTCCATTTTTTCTGTACCTGCAGGGTTAAAAGTGCAAGCGATCGCTTCCAATGATCCTTCACGAAATGGATATGGCTTTCTTCCTTCCGCTGAATTTGCTATTCCGGCTGATCTCAAGAGCGGTGTTTATACAATTGAAAATAAAATTCCCTTTATCGTAAAACCAAAAGCCGATGTTGATGTTTTGGTTGTATACCCCAGTAATACAGCCAACGCTTACGCTACCAGTGGGGGCAAAAGTCTCTATACGACTGATCGTCCGCCTGAAGTTTCGTTTCATCGTCCGATTGATATTCAACACTTTTCAAGATACTGTTTGAATTGGTTTCACACTTTACCAGATATTTCAGTCGGGTATATTACCGATGCAGACATGGATGACTACAGTAACATCAGCCTGGGGAAGGTTTTGTGTCTTGTCGGCCACAACGAATATTGGACACGACAGGCACGCATGAATTTTGACCAGTTTGTTGCCTCCGGAAATAATGCCATCATACTTTCAGGAAATATGATGTGGTGGCAGGTACGTTATTCTGATGATGACGACCGATCAAAACTTGTTTGTTACAAAAGCTTCGAGAATGATCCAGTAGCCGATCCGTTACTAAAGACAGCCTTGTGGAATACGGACGCTCTTCAATATCCAATTATCTCTAGCATTGGCGCCGACTTCGACCACGGCGGATATGGTCTTAAGTCGGATGAGGGATGGAACGGATACAAGATTACGAACGCTTCTTCGCCCTTACTTGAAGGAACAGGACTTTCAACTGGTGATATTATTGCCTGTCCAACCACGGAATATGATGGCGCACCCATAGCCGGATGGGATGAAAATGGTTACCCCATACTGGACATTGAAACCATGAATGTTTATAAAGCCGAACTGGTGGGTTATGATATTGGGTTTCGCGTAACAAAAACATATCCGACGTTTGTTGTTCTCCAGCAAAGTATTACTTCCGGTATTATTGTAAATGCAGCGTCTACAGATTGGTGTTCCGTCAATGGCATGGGTGGCACTTCCGGGCAACAGATCAAAACGATTACCCATAATGCGGTGTTCAAACTATTGAACAATGAACCGGTCTTCACTCCGTAATTAGATAAACTTTTCAATTTCACCGGCTGCATGACGAATGATCACAAGTTCCGGACCTGTACAATCGATAACGGTTGATGGAACATTGTTCCCCGCACCACCATCAATGACAATATCAACATCGTGTTTAAAATCTTCGTAGATCTCTTCCGGGTCTGTGGTGTATTCTTTGATCACATCATCATCTTTAATAGAGGAAGTGATCAGTGGATTACCCAACTGCGCCACGATGGCGCGGGGTATATTGTGATCAGGAATACGAATGCCCACGGTTCTTTTGTTCTGATCCAAAATTTTTGGCACTCTACTGCTCGATTCAAGCAAAAAAGTATAAGGTCCGGGCAACGTTTTTTTCAAGAGCTTAAACACAGGTGTTTCCAGATGCTTCACATATTCCGCAATGTGACTGAGATCGTGACAGATAAAAGACAAATTTAATTTCTGCGGCTTAATGCCCATTACCGCACAAAGCCGTTCAATCGCTTTACGATTCATCAGATCGCAACCAATACCATAGATCGTATCGGTGGGATAGACCACAATACCACCTTTACGCAACACATCCACCACTTGTTGGATTTTCCGTGCCTCCGGGTTTTGCGGATGAATTTTTAAAAACGTCGCTGCCATATCAAAAGCGTACTACAAATAACGATTAAAATTAATTGCCTTAGGATGAATATTAAAAAGATCTAAATCTTTCCTCATACTACTTAAAGTAAACCAGGCACCAGGCACAGTTACTGGCGCGATTGCCGGAACTTCACTCGTTATTCGAAGGATATTAGTGTCAGGGAAAATTGGAGCTCTTAAAAACATCAACACTCCGAACCAAAAACAAACTATTTTCTAATACTCACCGAATGAGTGTACACCCACACCATGCTTCAGCATACTGGTCTTTCGCATAACATTATCTTTGGTCTGGAAGGAGATTAGTAACGGGAGAAGTAGTGCGGATCGCTTGATTCCGTCACAACGGGAATGTTCCGCGACAATACAGTATGCTGGGCACGGGAGGGAAAAAAACCTAAATGAAAGAC
>Ga0196965_1001108_pt1 | contig 11159 bp, 5 predicted proteins | sample S1_20metaG_FD_148668 | JGI IMG/M metagenome (GOLD analysis project Ga0196965, IMG submission 148668) | Soil microbial communities from Anza Borrego desert, Southern California, United States - S1_20 | ecosystem: Environmental > Terrestrial > Soil > Desert | place: USA: California | collected... | reverse complement strand
CAGATGAATAATGCTTTAAATGCGCAGGCTTTTACTTATGGAAGTGATATCTATTTTAATGAAGGGAAATATGAGCTCAATAGTAATAGTGGGAAAAATTTATTAGCGCACGAGTTAACACATGTGGTTCAACAAAAATCAGTGACAAAGCACAAACAAAACCATATAGTTCAGCAAAAACCCGAAAGCAATCCCAAAAAAACTGAAAGCGGCAAGAAAGAAACCGAACTTACTGCCTCTTCTAAAATATGCGGTCCAAATGTTTCATTTCCAGTGTCAAACGTATGGAGTCGGATAAAATCTAATTTTCGAGGTTGGTCCCCTTCAGATAAGTTAGCTGCGAGCTTATATTTAATTTTACCGTATGTACCTGAAGCAAGATCAAATCCAAGAAGCGCTGGAGGGACATCATTATTTGAAGGAAGTATGATGGAACCAATTATAGCTTTTATTGCAAACATCAGTCAACACCCGCTTTTTTCAAACTATGTAAATGCAACAAATAACTGGCAACTTAACAGGGATGCTTTTGATACCATTGGTTTATTTGTTTTATCCGCAGACTGGACTTTTAATGTACCCGATTGTGGAATTCCCGGATGTAATTCGTTAAGTTCTGCCGCTTTGCCAAGAGGCGTTTCTGATCTTTGTGAAGATCCTTCCTCATGTTCACTTTCGGTTCAAATGGGTCAAAATTGTTGGCTCTCCGGCACAGTAAATTATGGCACGTATGGAATAATGATGAAAGAGGCACACATCTGGTGTAGCAATCAGAGAGCAAGAATGTTTAGCCTGCTACCTGGCATTCTTTTGTCCTCCTTCGGTAATTTCTCTGTTGCTCTCAATGAGTTAAGGAGATCTATGGACGACCAAGAAATTGCAGCCGCTCTTTTAAAGGACATGTTCTCTGAGACAAGTCTCTTTACATATGTAAGCGAATATAAACTTTGGGATAGAGAAAATCCCACGGCTCCTTTAAGTTGGGCTTTGGCTACCTATAGAAATGGGCCATCGGGGAAACCTGGAGGATCAAATAGACCAGAATGCCAAACAACTTGTGCGCCTTTAGATCCTTCAATTTTTTCAGGGTGGGATTATGTATGGGAACCTATAAAGCATCGATAAATGGATATAAAACAATTGCTATAAAAATGAGAGCTGTTGAATCAAAGACTACGGCAACTGTGGCCAGAAAATCCACACCGTTTTTCAGTAATGAGAGAGGGAAGGATTTTTTTAAAACAAATGTCAGAGATCAATCTTTTTTTTCAAAGGGCAAATCAGCAACTCCATTTCTTCAACCCAAACTAACCATCAGCCAACCTAACGACCCCTTCGAAAAAGAAGCAGATGCAATGGCCGATAAAGTGGTGCAACGAATGGAAGTCAATCCAACGCTTCACACCGGTTTAGAGACAGCAAATTCTGTTGCTCCATCCATTCAGGCAAAATGTGCCTCTTGTGAGGAGGAAAAACTGCAGAAAAAGGAGGAAGAAAATAAAGAGTTAAAAGAGAAAATCCAGACAAAACCCATCTTTGAAAGCAACATTCCTCCTGAGGAGAACATCCAACGGAAATGTACCCATTGTGAAAAAGAGGAAAAGTTACAGGCAAAAGGGGAAAATACCTCTATTGGTAAATCCAAAAATCTCGAAAGCAACCTAATTCGAAGTAAAGGAAATGGAAGTCCACTTTCCAATGGAATCAAAAATCAAATGGAGTCATCATTTGGAAGGAATTTCAGCAATGTCAGAATTCATAACAATAGTTCGTCCATTCAGATGAGCAAAGACTTAAATGCTCAGGCATTTACGCATGAAAGCGACATCTATTTTAACTCGGGAAAGTATACAACGAATAGCACTGCCGGTAAACACCTATTGGCGCATGAGCTTACCCACGTTGTTCAACAGGGAGCAGCAGGAAGGAATACGGTCAATACTTCGTCAGATGACAATATTCAGAGAAAATGTGGAGATGAAAATTGTAGTTCAATAGATCCTCTTACGCCTGCCTGCCCCGACCCTGTAGATTTCATGATCAACTTGCAATTGGAGACCATTCGTAATTCTCTTTTTGTTTCTTCTGATAACCCTGCCGTTCTTAAAAAGGGGGACGCGGGAAATGGAGTAGATTTAATACAAAAATTATTACTGAATGTCGATTGCAGCTCAACGGAAAGAAATGGCATTCGCAGTGAAATGCGGTTGGGAAAATTCGGTAGCAAAACAAAGGCTGCCGTAAAGATATTTCAGGCAGGCCACAAAGATGGAAATGGTATTGCACTTGAAGTAGATGGAATTGTTGGACCGGCCACATTAAGCGCTATGGATATAATCATGGATGTGCCGCCAACAAAACCACCGCTTGCCCCGGAAGGAACAGGTGATTGCTTTGGAAAGGCAGTTCATGGACCAGGAGAATCTGATATTTTAGATCCGCTAAAAATACCCTTTATGCCTGCAGTTCAAGCCTGGGAGCTGTCCAATTTTGACATTGACAAGCATTTCTTAAAAACAGAACACCGTAATTTTCTGAGAAGCAAGGTGATTACCTCTATAAATACCCTAAAGAGTAGCTTGCCTGCCGGCAGACCCATAAAAATTAAAATCTTTGGAGAGACAAGTACAACAGCCAGTGATCAACACAATAAATTATTATCCGAAAGAAGGGCTCAGTGTGTTTTTAACACGCTTGTGGAAATGGGAATACCCGAACCTTTGATTATCGTTCAAACAGGAATTGGCGAAACATTGGCGCGGCTTCGGCTCCTTCTTAGCGGATCTCCTGTTTTAGATAATTTAGAAGACAGGACGGAAAGAAAGGTAACGATTGTCCTCGACATTGGCGGGGAAGCAGAATGTTCCACAACGGATAGAATCAGACCGTCAAAAAAGTTTGTCGCAAAAATCGCTTGCCAAAGCCCTGATACTTATTTCATCAATGTAGGAGACGTAAGTGATCTTACTAAACCTACTTACCGGGAATTCATGTGGGTGCATGATGGAATACGAAAAGGCTGCAGGTATGTTCCTGACGCAGCGCCGTCTAATCTTCTGGGAGTAGCGGCTTCGGGAGATTTACATCTTGCTTATGGCAATCCTGATAACCCTTTTGCGCATTCTGACTTTCAAGGAAAAGTTGAATTAAGAAGTCTTACAACTACTGCGCTTTTAAGCAGAGTTTCAACAGTAGGCGATGTTTTTCACATTGCTGTTCCAGGAAAGTGGACTGATCCTGATTGTGGAATAGATTTCGAAGATTTACCTGGCAGAATGAATCCAATAGGTACTGTAAAGTGCGGCAATGTCCCTGACCCACCGGAAAGCCCCAATTGTGAAGAAAGCGAAGAACCTTGTTCCGACGTTGAAAGGCAAAGCGCAGCTACAAAATTTGTAGGAAGAATGGCCCGGTTTTCAGGCGACCCGGCTGAAGTGCTAAGAAAAATACCCTTTTTAAGAAATGTAATGCGATATGTAGACAAATTCTTAGAGTTTATAGGCAAAAAAGCCATCGTCGGTGGAGCTTATGTAACCCTTTCTACAAAAGATTTAGCAACTCCCATTACCAGAGATTTTGTGTTTTTAGGCGCCGGATTAAATTCATCAGGCCGGACTTTTGAAGGCGATGTCTCTTATGCGGATGAATTCACCCTTGACAATCCAAAACAACTTGAAAATGCGACTTCCGGTCTTCTTCTTCATGGATCTGACTTTGAAGGCGGGTCGACATTAACCATTAAAGGAGGGTCAAATAAAACTGATCTGCATATAGGCGGAAACGGAATAAATAAAACAGTTTCTTTCAAAGGATTCTTCTGTAACTCATCCTCAGACAGGGTGTCCCACGGAAAATTATTACCTGCTTCCAATGCATCCTGCGATAGTATTTTCGTATTGTCCATGCCAGACAGAAATTGCAAAGGTGAAGAAGAGGATTGTCCCCCTTCACGAAAAGTGGATTATGGCAGACGTTTTAGAGTTAGAACAGGCAGGGCTGTATACTCTTCTTTGCCTGTAATTGGAAAACAACTGGCCGATCGCATTGGCGGTTGTGGAGCTACTTTATCATTCATAAACATTGGAACTGACACTGGAAACGACAAGTGGATATACAGAGAGTTTTTATTTATTGGGAAAAATAATGTTTGCCCTTTTACTGTAAGCGAGGGTGACTTTTTTATAGACTTTATAGTTCCCCGATTTTTATCATTGGAAAGCGGAGATGACCCTTATGCGTTGTCTCATTTTATCGGGCCTTCCACGTTGAATGCGGCAAAAAACTTCCACATCACCAATGTTCCTTCAGCAGATTTTAATTTGCCGGGAAAATATCTTCCTGATGCTGCAAGCTGTGGAGGTGCAAGCGTTAATGGGGCTACCATTCCGCTCAGCGCTGTAGAGTGCGGCGAGGTTCCACACCCTTTACATTTCACTACACCTGAGCCTTCAGATCTCGATCGCTGTAAAGATTTCAGGAATTCGAACTCATTTGTTTTAGGAGAGATTTTTAAATTAAAGATGGGGTACTATGACGATATAATAAAATCAATCGCAACACCTCCCGGATTACGGTATGAAAAATACCGCGAATTATCCAAATTGATAGGAAGCAGAGTTAACAATGGCGTTTTTGCCGGCAAAACCAGTTCAGGAGAACCGGTCATAACCATCGTAGATTTCGGAGTTGTCTCTATGAGCCGGGATCCTGTATTTGGCTATTTATTTAAGGTTCAGATCTTGTCAGATCCCTGTACTTATAATAAAGATGGTAAACCGGTGCTTTTGCGACCAGAAGGATGTTTTGAAGGATTTATAAAGAATGGAGGATTTTCGACTATTTACCCCATTGTAAAAATTCCCTCTACTCCCGATTCAGGAAGTAAAGACGATAGTAATACCGGAAAGAATAAAAAGATACTGACCTAGAACCTCCGACAGTAGTTATACTTAAGTCATTAAAAATATGAAAACATCAGCTACAATTTTTGATTATAAAGTTTTACCTGAAAAATATGATTACCTGGCTCCCGATAATTCCGAAATAAGACTTTTATCACAAACAAAATATGGAGGAATTGCCCATTGCATTTTGCCCCCTGGAAAAACTTCAATAGCTGTAAGTCATAAAACTGTGGAAGAAATCTGGTATATACTTTCTGGCATGGGGGAAATGTGGGAAAGATCAACCACTACTGAAGAGGTTATTAGCCTTGTTGCCGACACGAGCCTTACTATTCCTACAGGAAATCACTTTCAATTCAGGAATACCGGTTCCAAGCCTCTTTGCATTTTAATAGCAACTATGCCTCCATGGCTAGGGAAGGATGAAGCTGTTACAGTAAAAGGCTATTGGAATTAATAAATGAATAGTTGTTAAACATTCTGAAACATTAAATTATGCTTCCCGAAACAATAAAATGCCTTACTCCCCAATGGAATCAGCTTACGCTGGAGGCTATAAAGCTTACCCGAACCTCCCCTCCTCTTGCGGCCCGTGCGCTTGCTATGGTTCATACTGCAATATTTGATGGATGGAGTGTCTATAATAAAAACGCGATTAGTACCACCACTGCGAGATATATTAAAAGAAGCAAAAAAGATTGTGATGATCTGGAGGAGGAAATAAGAAAAACAATCAGCTATGCAGCTTTTTCAGTTCTAAACTACCTGTTCTGGTCTGCCTTGCCACCACAAAATAAGAGTATTTTCAGGGAGCTGATGATCCGCTGCAATTATAATCCCGATGATTGCTCTATAGATACATCTACATCAGAAGGAATAGGAAATCTTATGGGAAGATTAATCATTGACTCAAGAAAAGGAGACGGTGCAAACCAGGAAGGTATGGAATGCAACTTTTCGCCTTGGGGAGATTACACAGGATACAAACCTCAAAATCCTCCTGAGCCGGAAAAGATGAAAGACATTAATCACTGGCAACCATTACTCATAAATGAAAAAATTCAAAGTTTTCTCACACCACACTGGAGCCTGGTAAAACCTTTTGCGCTTCCTTATGCCTGGAGATTTCGTCCCAAAGAACCCTTTGGATATCCTTCCTATGAGTTCAACACTCAGATAAAAGAAGTTTTGGAATACAACCGGAATCTTACTGAAGAACAAAAAGCAATCGTAGAATATTGGCTTGATGGCCCAGGCACATATACTCCTCCCGGACACTGGTGTGAGATTACACAATATGTAGCTTCTGAGGGTTGTAAAAATTACAATGAAACCGAATGTATTCAGTTATTTTTCGCGGTAACCAATGCTTTACTGGATGCCTCCATCTCTTGCTGGGATTCTAAACGACATTATGATTCTGTCCGGCCAATTACTGCCATACATAAATTGTATTATGGAAAAAAGATAGAGGGGTGGGCTGGACCTAATTTAGGCACACAAACAATTTTAGGACAAAACTGGAAACCATATCAGCCCCTGGACCTGGTTACACCGGCTTTTGCTGAACATGTTTCAGGTCACAGTAATTTTAGCCGGGCTGCTGCAACTATTTTAAGTTGTTTTACGGGAAGCGATGACTTTAATGCCTGCGCTACGTTCAAGAAAGGGGAATCTATTATCGAAGAGGGAAAACCTTTAGAAGATGTGGAACTCAGGTGGTCTACATTTACAGAAGCCGCAGAACAAGCAGGGTTATCAAGATTATATGGAGGAATTCATTTTAGAAAAGGGAATGAAGAAGGTCTAAAACTGGGCGAAGAAGTGGGACGATGTGCTTGGGAAAAGGCGTTGTTTTACTTCAATAATAAAAACCAGTAATGTTGAATTAATGTCATTTGGTTCAACTTTTTGGAGGGTTTAAAACCCTCCAAAAATTCGCTAATAACTGAACAGCAAACCAATAGCTAAACCTCAAAACCATGTATATTCAAACTTTTAAAGAAGGGTCGTCTCACACTCCTTCCCGCATTGACCATACAATGTCTCCATCATTTTTTACCTCCTCTTTTTATGAAAGTGCACAAAAAACACAAAATCCATTTTTTCAAACAAAGCTCACCATAGGAAAACCGGGGGATAAATATGAAAAAGAAGCAGATGCTGCCGCTCAGAAAGTTGTTGGCGGGAAAGGAAATCCTTCGATCCAGCAAAAAGCAATCTCCAAAATTCAAAAACAAGATATCCCAAAGGAGGAAGAGAAAAACAACGTCCAAAGAAAATGCGCCGGATGTGAAAAAGAGGAAAAAGAAAAGGTGCAAACAAAGTCAGATGGCAATGCAACACAAGCGCCTTCTTCCATGGCTTCACAGCTTCAAAACTCAAAAGGCAAGGGATCCAATCTTTCAGCGACTACGTTATCTGAAATGAACCATTCCTTTGGACATGATTTCAGCAACGTCAAAATCCATAATGACCAGGATGCGGTCAACATGAATAAATCCTTAAATGCTCAAGCTTTTACCACCGGAAATGATATTTATTTTAATTCAAATAAGTTTAATCCCGGAACAACCAAAGGCAAAGAACTGCTTGCACATGAATTAACCCATGTAGTGCAACAAACAGCCGCTCAACCACAAAATCATTTACAAAGGTCTTGTAACGATGGCGCTTGTGATAGTTGCTTCGGAGGCGTGCGTGATTTCTGGATTACTTTCTTCTTCCGAAGAAGGGCCACAGCCAGAACCATGCGGTATTTAAGGCAACAGATCAATGAGGCAAAAAGAATTCTGGCAAACTGCTGTCTGAGATTAAAAGCCAATTTCAATTGGAGGCTTCTTGGGGGAGGTGGAACATTTAACTTCCTGCAAAATAATGCTGATGGATCCTGGCAATATTCAAATGATGCCTCAACTTTAGGAACAGGAAATACTTTCAGCGGTAGCAGAGGAATACCTGTACTGGTAGTGGATGATGTACCAAACTCAGGAGGAGGTGTTACTGTAGATACCCGATTCGATACCAATTACACAGGCCGAACCTATGCGGTTGTTGGAGTTAATCAAACCAATCCTAATCCCGGATGTAATCATCTGACACATGAACTGTGGCACGTTTCCAGTGGAATAGTAGGACATGACGTAGCACATGGGACCCTGGCAGCTTGTTCGGGCAATGATGTAAGTCCGGAGTACTGTTCAGGATTAAGAAATATTGTGGCTCCGGTAGGAGATTTTCCTATACCTTCCGGAGATACTGCTGTAGCCTGACCAACTTCTAAAAACAACCTAAAACAAAAAATGGATCAGCAAGAAAATAATATTTTACAGGAAAATGCTACACTGCCGGAGTTTGAATACCTGGAACAACTGATCAAGCATAGATTGAATAAATATTTTCCCTCAGACAATGACATCTACCCTCCTGACTTCACCGAAAAAAGTCAATGGTCTCCTTATATATATAAATTCATTGAAGAGAATAATCTGAATGAAGACGAATCGGTTTTATTGCTTATTTCCCTTGCACCCCATGTTCAGCCCGATCTTTTTGACCGGGTAATTGAAAGTAAACTTAAAGGCTCCGGCGATTTCCAACGATTGGGCGGAGTTAGGGGAAAAAATTTCAGAGGGTTCCTACCCACAGGAGAAACGGCCCTCTTCATGCTTGATGGAGAAAGTTGGGATAAGAGGATTGAAATTCAGAAGATTTTCGGAACGGACCATCTTTTTTATAAAAAACACATCTTATGGATTGAAGAACTGCCAATCGGAGAACCGGCAATGAGCGGAAGAATTATTCTATCTCAAGAAATTATAGATTACCTGATTACGGGAAAAATTTCAAAACCAAGGTTTGGAATGCATTTTCCGGCCCAACTTTTACAAACCAGGCAAGAATGGGAAGATCTGGTACTCAACAATGACACCATGAAACAGGTAAAGGAACTAGAGCTTTGGATCAGGCATGGAAACACTTTGCTTAACGACTGGGGAATGGGAAAGAAGATTAAACCCGGATTCCGTGTCCTGTTTCACGGCCCTTCGGGAACAGGAAAAACCCTTACTGCTTCCCTTCTTGGAAAATATACGGGAAAGGATGTCTACAAAATAGACCTTTCGATGGTGGTGTCTAAGTTTATAGGAGAAACAGAAAAAAACCTGGCCAACCTATTTGACCTCGCCGAACACAAAGACTGGATCTTATTTTTTGATGAAGCAGATGCACTTTTTGGAAAAAGAACCAGCGTAAGAGATGCTCACGACAAGTATGCCAATCAGGAGGTTTCCTTTCTTTTACAAAGAACGGAAAACTACGATGGGCTGGTGATCCTGGCAACAAACTTTAAAAGCAATATTGATGACGCTTTTTCAAGGCGGTTTCAATCTCATATTTACTTCCCGTTACCGAAACCGGACGAACGTTTTCTATTATGGCAAAAAGCGCTTCCTCAAAAAGCCGAATTGGATGAAGTAATGGACCTGTATCATATAGCAAAACAATATGAACTAACCGGTGCACATATTATGAATGTGGTTCAATATGCCTGTATCCAGTCTTTGGCGCGGAGTGAAGAAAAAATTATGTATAAGGACCTTATTGAAGGTATTCGAAAGGAATATGCTAAAGAAGGAAAAATACTGTAAACCAATGCGTTAATTTAACACAATACATTTTTTCGCTTATATTTCTTCTTTGCTACCCACTGTTTATCAACCTGTTAAAAAAAGACACTTTTTGCAAAAAAATTATATTTAAAATACCTTGGCATATCTCGTTTATATCATTTTAATTTGGATAAGCAATTCACTTTCAACTAATAAAATCAATACTTTCTAAAAACCAGCAATTTTTTAGAGACTATTAACTTTTTAAACTACCGCTATGGAAAGACTTATTCGTATCATCAATTGCCTTAGAGGCAAAGAAATTCATTTTCTTAAAAGTTTTTACAAGGAAAGAAAAGAAAACAAAAGGCTGGAACTCCTTAATCTGATTCTGGAAGGGAAGGTTTGCCTGAATAGTGACGCTTGCGCTTCTGTTTGCCGGGAAAAACACAGCTCCACGCTTAGTCAGCTAAAAAAACGGCTGCGACAGGATCTCCTGGATATTTTTGTATTGTCTTCGTTTTCAGAAATCAAGGAAGAACCTGTTAAGGCAGAACTGGAGTGCTACAAATCACTTTTACTCGGAAAAATTTTAATCTATAAGGGGCTAACCGACGATGGACTGGAAGTATTGGAAAAAACCTCAGAACAAGCCGGAAAATTTGAACTTCATAATATTAAGCTTGCCTGCGATGATGTATTGCGGGCATTCAGGAGTCAAAAAACATTTGGCAACCAGTCCCATTTGTACAATGACCAGATCAGACAGTCCGTTCAAAGCATCAGAAATATTCTTTATGCCAAGGCAATAAACTACCCTTTTATTTCTTCAAAAACATTCTCCTACACCTCTTTGTCAGGAAATCCAAACTTACATGAGCTGGAAGAAAGGTCCAGGAAAAGCAACTCCCGCAAGGCTGTGCACTGGTACACCATGGCCATTATTCATTATTATATTCAAGAGGATGATTTATTGAAAGCCAGGCATGCCTCCTCCAATCTGGTTAAGAAGTTAAAAAATGAACCCGACCACACCTCTGGATATGAGGTAACTGAGTTTTACTTACAATTTTCCAGAATCCTTATCTTTCTTCAGGAAACAGAGGACGCCATCTGGACTGCAGAAAAGGCTTTAGAAAACCAGGACGAAAACCGATCTGAAACCCTTCCCGGTCTGGAAATGGTTTTCCTGGCCTATCTGAGAAGCAATAATTTATGCAAAGCAGAAAAAATAATTGATACGGCCGCTAAAATCAGAAACGATCACATGGTTAAGTTGAAAGATGTTTGGTATTTATACAAAGCCTCTTTGCTCTTCTCTCAAAAAAAATATAGAGAATCTGCCAAATGGCTTGTCTCTAATGAAAATATGCTTAATGATAAATCTTCACTCAAACTCTCCTCGAAACTTTTTGAACTGATCAATATCCTTGAAATGGAGGATTACGAGTGGTTTGAATATAAACTGGAAGCTTACCGTAAAAGGCTCCAGAGATTCGGTGCAAAAAGGATTGAAAGAATTAACCTGTTCTTCCGCCTGTTGATTGCCCTGTGTAAAAACAATTACGACTACAACTTAACAGCCATTAAAGAACAAATCATTTTAAAAAGGTTTCAAAGCAGCGACAAAGCTATTTCCTGGGAC
>Ga0196965_1001107_pt1 | contig 11159 bp, 10 predicted proteins | sample S1_20metaG_FD_148668 | JGI IMG/M metagenome (GOLD analysis project Ga0196965, IMG submission 148668) | Soil microbial communities from Anza Borrego desert, Southern California, United States - S1_20 | ecosystem: Environmental > Terrestrial > Soil > Desert | place: USA: California | collected... | reverse complement strand
CGATTTGAATTCTACGCAATTCATTTTGTGCTTGCAGTGCTCTTTGTTCTGCTTGAACTTTAGCTTCTACAGCCTGAACGAATTGATCTGAGAATTGAAAGTCAGTTATCGAGATAGTATCCGTGACGATATTATAAGGTGTCAGCCTAGCCTCAATTTGTTCTTGTATTTCAGATTTGACCTGATCTCTTTTTGTAATTAATTCTTCTGCATTATATCGGGCCGTTACTTGTTTAACGGATTCTTGAATTGTTGGGACTATTACCCTGTTGGAATAGTCTAGACCAATTTCCTTGTACAAAATCGGTACCGTATCAGGGTTTATACGGTAGTTCAACGCCACTTCTGTCGCGACATTTTGAAGGTCTTTTGATGCGGAGGTAGTACTTTCAACAATTTTTTGGGTTCGAACCTCCATAGGTACTATTGAATCCCTAAAAGGCAGCACAAAATGTAAACCTTCACTTAATGATACTGAGGTATCTACAGCACCAAATTTGAGCAAGACACCACGATTTCCAGCCTCCACAATCTTTAAGCTTGATGTCAAAACTACGAAAATTATGATAATAGCTATTATTGCAGGTATAGCGATCTTTAGTGGACTAGAAAAACCAAAACCACCACCACCGCCAACATCTTCCAATGGTTCTCCATCAGGAGTAATTCTTCTATTACGTTTAGATTTAAAAAAATCTACCATGTTTATATTATTTTATGATTATACGTGATTTAAATATTTACAAATAAGTTCTCGGATTTTATAATTTCCCAAAACGCTCAACAAATTCCTTAGAAAAATTAGCAGTTTCAGAAAATTTTGAATTTTCTTTCAAGTTGTTCTCTTTTATCCATACTATATTTCCATCCAAGTCTATAATGAGTCTATTAGATCTCTGCAAGTATTTTAAGATGGCATTAATCTTATCCAAGGATAAGGTGGGAGCCAAAAGCCCTCTGAGATCTCGCATTTTTGGAAACGGTTTTACGTCTTTTATTTTATCTATAAAATAGTCTACTTCTGCATCTGTATATACATTTAAGGCTTCAAGTCTCCTTTTCTTATTTACTCTTTTCTTTTTTATACTCTTAAAGATCGCGGGAAAGGTCTATTAAATATTTAGGAAAGACTTCGTATCAATTTGGCAAGGATGAAGCTTTTTAAATCATGTATTTGTGACCTAAAGAATGAATTAGTCATTACGTAAATTAATTCAAGTTACTTGCCTGAGATGAAATTAAAACCGACAGGATAGATGCTTATATTGAATTATGTGTGAAATAATCTTGGAAGAGGAGGAGGTACTACTGCCTCCATTTCTAAATATCAATGTGAGTTCACCTAGTGTGACAAAGATGGCAAAAAACTGGATAGAATTCATTATTTAGTATATGAAAAATACAGGAGGCTCCGTCGCACTGGAAATGGAATTAGCATCGTCAAGAATATCCATGAGAAACATAGTTTGTTTGCTGAATTTCGAAAAATGATCGGAGTTGATAAAGAAGTAGTTCACTTAGATGTAGAAGGCATAGGACATCGTCCACTTCCTCAAACTAAGAAAACTCGAAAGATTGATATGAATGCTAAAGAGAGTCAATCCAAATTTTATTAAAGAGATGTAACAGATTAGAACATACTATAGTATATTATTCTAAGGAAAGGGCAAATCTATGTCGATTTTAAGATATGATATATCAACAATCCCTTTGTTAAAAGAGTCCGATATTCCGTTTAGATTGACCTTGTTTTCATGTTTACACAAATTCAAAAAATCACAGTTATCATCAGTGGTTTGATTTATATTGTATTTTTCGACAAGTGTTTCAAAAGAAGATTCAGGTTTGATATATGAGAAGGTATGATTAGAGTCATATATTGGCATAGTTAAAAACAATAAATACAGACCGGCAAAAGATAGTATTTCGAGTTGACCCATTTCTACCAAAATAATCTAAGGATTAAATTATAATTGCATTTCCGCGGATAGTGCTGTTAGTTTAATCCTAACTGATTTACTAGAAAAAAGATATAAAAGTTAACCAAAGTAATACGAACAAAGTCTATTTCAATTATCAAAATAATAGATATTGAACTTCCTCACCTACTGATTAATAGATACAATTTTGATTAGAAAATGCAAAAGGTTTCTACATCTTTGTATCTATGTATATAAAAGATGCTTTAGATTCCCAAAAAGAAACAACAATATTTTATTGATTTGTATAATTTGTATACTTATAGATAAACAGTTGTCCATCTTATATTAATCACATAAATATTAAAACAGGCAGCTCACAAATTATTCAGAGGAAATTGATCTGGATTTGTCATTTCACGATCTCACAAATTAAGAACTATTTTTATGTTTTTCCAATCCCTCTGGTAATGAAAAAAATTGATTAATAAATTCACAGTTACAACACGGTCATAAGCATGAATAATTCCATTTTGGTCATTGGCCATTATACAAAAAGTAGCACGTAATATTTTGACGGACGAATTAACAAGACTTTTATAGAAATTTATAGGAGAATTATAGAATAGTATCGTTGAAAATACATAATATTAACAGTATTACTACTAATAGGAAAGATTAAATGTTTGATTGAGTAAAGGATTCTAACAGGAGCGAAATAAAGAGCGTGATGACACCTATTTCGAACTGGAAACGTTGGATAATTTACAATTTGATTGGAGAAGGTGTACATAATGTTCTCTTTTACGACCAGTTAAAAAAATTATGTGGAAATAATTATGATGAAAATTTTGAAACTGCTCTCAACAGTCTAGTCGATAATGGCATATTACTTAAATTAGAGACCCAAAAGAGAAAAAAGATCATAGTAAACTATGAAAATCTACATGAGGCAAAAAAAATATTAAATGATAAAAGAAACTGGAAGTTGAGCAAAGAGTATGACCAGGTAGATAGACAAGAACCAAACGTATCAGATAGCATACATCGCTTCTATTCAGAACCTGAAGGATACAGTTTTTGGTTTAATTTAGAAGAAAATCCTAGAAAAAAGAAGAGCATATACAACATTTATAGAAAAAAAACAGATGATTTAGAATTTGCATCCCAAATCTTGACTCAAAGGCATTCAAAAATATTATATTTAGGATCACTGCGACAAACAAAATCTATAATTTCGATATTGTGGCGTGCATGTGTAGAACTATCAACTGGATCTATTACAGCGGATATTACACCCAAAAAATTTATTCTACAAGATTTGCAAGATAAAGAGAGAAAAGCTTGTGGGAACAATCGACAAAGAGGAAAAATTGCTCTAGTCATTTTCAAAAAATTGGGGTACATAGTTGAAAAAGGAAAGAAAGGCAATTCCACAATGTTTGTGGTAACAGGCAAATCTCCGCCATTTTCTACTTTAGACAGTATAATCAAATCATGATTTACCGAAGAATGATTAAGAAAGACGATAAATCGTAAGCCTATTATTAACTGAGAGATTAATACTAGTATGGAAATTCTGGAGGAAAAGTCCCTTGCAAAACAAATATTTAAAAAATATTCTACAAATCCTAAAAATTGGAATTTTATAATTTCTACTAATTCAATAAAAGATGGATTTTACGATGCCACTATTACAAATCAAGAGGAGTCTTGGCGGTTGAAAATAGACTCGATTTATAAACCATCACCAATTATCTCAGGAGCTAGATTAGATAGTGATCATAAAGTGATCAAAAGAGATTATAACGATAACATAATTCCATTTGGTTATCGGAAGATAGACCCTCCTGCTTTTATTAATATATTTAAAAAATTATCAGAAGAGCAGGAATCGATAGCCAGAAAAAACAATGACTATCTTAATTATGAGTTAAACTCCCTTTTAAATTCTATTGAACCATCGGTACCAACAAATGGTATAGATTACTTGTATGGACCTTTTATGTATACAAGTAGAAACCTCATAGGAAAGACTAGATATGATGACATGGTTTCAGAAAAATTGTCACAGAGTATAAAGAGAAAAATCAAAGAAAGATATCCAGGGTATGGATAAATAGATTGAATGGAAAATTAGAATATCGACTATTTGAAAGTAAAGTTTTGATAGACAATCCACTTGGAGACCCAGTTAAAAGAGAAATTATCGTATATACGCCCGAGAATTATCGGAACAGTAATTCAAAGGGATATCCAACTGTTTTTATGCTTCCAGCCTTTGGTAATGACAGTTATTCTGCGTTGAAGCATGATCCTTTCTCCGTTTCAATCTATGATAGATTAGAAAGGTTAATTCAAAATCGAGCGTGTGGGGAGATAATTTTAGTTATTGTAAATTGTTTCAATAAATTTGGAGGAAGTCAATATATTAATTCAGTTGCTGTTGGAAGATACGAAGATTATATTATTGATGAAATTGTTCCCTTTGTGGACTCAAATTACAATGTTTCAAAAAGAGCAGTACTAGGCAAGTCTTCTGGGGGTTATGGAGCTCTCTCTTTGGGAATGCACCATCCGGATTCATTTAGTGCAATCGCCGCCCACTCGTTTGATTCTTGTTTTGAGTATTGCTATTTACCCGATTTTCCTATCGCTTTTAAGACATTAAAAAAACACCAGGGACCCAAAAGTTGGTTGAATGAGTTTTGGAGTAACGAGGCGAATCGGATCAAAGATGATTTTACAACTCTCAATATTTTATCCATGGCTGCACACTATTCTCCCAATTTTAATAACCAAGAATTGTATTTAGATTTGCCATTTGACGTTCATACAGGTAACTTTGAAGAGAACGTATGGATGCAATGGAAACGCCATGATCCTATAAATTTGGTATCAGCATTTAAAAAAGGGTTGAAAAAAATGGACTTGTTATATCTTGATTGTGGAATTTCGGATGAATTTAATTTACAAATTGGAACGAAAGTATTTAGTGAAAAGTGTAAGAGGCTAAATATTAGACACGAATACTTGGAATTTAACGGTGGGCATTTTAATACTAGTCATAGATTTGATATTTCTTTGAGAAAAATTTACGAAGCTTTGTCCTAAGAGATATAATCTTCTTAACCTCCATACTAGTCTTTAAATTAAAATTTCTGGATTTATTTGATTAGTAAACTATACTAGTTTATGTATTTTCTCTGACAACTTTATTACCGCTTTATTTACTATGTGGATATATAAAGGAGAATTACAATCAAATGCCATCTGCATTTCAATAATGTTAATAAACAATAAATTTCAGATTGCAGACATGCTTCTGCTTCTGCTTCTGCTATCGTCATTTATGATAAATAGTTTTGCAGAGAGGCTTGGTTTAGATGTTATAATAGTAATATCAGATTACTTTTCGTTGATTGATTCTTAATAACTGTAGTTTATCTTATTCATATAGTTGGCAGGTTTTTACACTTCTCTTTATTAAAGGTTGAAATAATAAAGTATCTCACAAAAATGTCAGCCACTCTGTACGCTCCTTATCCTTTCCGCGCACGATATCGGTAAAATGATTTCTAATTTTGGATGTCATAGGCCCAATACCACCGTTTCCTATCTTTCGATGATCAATATATCCCACTGGTACTATTTCAGAAGCTGTTCCTGTTAAAAATACCTCATCAAAGTAGTATAGTTCATCTCTAGAAATATTTTCAGTAATCACTTTGGTTTTATTTTTCTCAGCTATATCGATAACCGTATCTCGGGTTATGCCTTCTAATGCTCCACTTGAAAGTGGAGGTGTATACAATTTGCCATTCTTAACTAAGAAAATATTTTCTGCACTTGCCTCTACCACATGACCGTTTGAATTTAACATAATTGCCTCATCAAAACCAGATTTTAATGCTTCCATTCGTGCGAGTGCAGAATTGGCATAGTTTGCTACTCCTTTTGCATGAGTGGGCAGGCTCCGAGAGCCCACCTTTTCCCATGAAGAGACCACAAGGTGAATTCCCAGTGTTAAATCTTCTTTTCTAATGTGTTCAGTCCACTGCCATGCAGTAATTGCGATTGAGACTTTATTTGGTAATGGATTTACACCTAGTTTACCATAACCATAAAAAGCAATAATTCGAATATAACAATCACCTAACTTGTTTGCGTTAACAACATCTATAGTGGCATTTTTTAGCTCAGCGGGAGTATAAGCGAAATCCATAAAGTACGCCTTTCCACTATTGTAAAGCCGTTTTATATGATCGTCTAACCTAAATATAGCATTTCCATTTGCAGTAGCATAAGAACGAATTCCCTCAAATATGCCAGTGCCATAATGTAATCCATGGGTTAGAACATGTACCTTTGCATCTTTATAGTCAACTAACCGACCGTCTATCCAAATCTTATCACTTTCCAGCATTAAAATCCCTAAAATATTTTATTAATTAATTAATTATCGTGCCTTTTGAGTGTATTGATCTAATAACTTCTTCTACATTATGATCTTCTACAAGAATCAAAATTCGCGAAGTTTCTTCTTGGGCATCAATATTGAGTATATTGATATCCTGCTGACTAACGATGCTGCTTGTTTCAGATACTATTTTGGGTATTTTCCACATGGAATCACCTATCAATGTGACTACACCTCGACCATAAACCATTTCAACTTTTGGATAAAATGATCGAAATATTTTTTCGTGTCTCCTAACGTAATCTCCGTCCAAGAATAGAAATCGAGTCATTTCCAAATTATCTTTCTTATATGGGGACAATTTGATAAAATCATGATATTGTCGTTGTTTTTCAAATAAGGCAGCAATGTGTGATGCAGCAATAGATTCCATTCTTACAATTGCACAATTCTTTTTTCCAGTAACAATTTTTATTTTAGGTTCTATCTCATTTTCGTCATCAGAGACCTGTTTTACAATTTGAGTATAATTACTAGGCTTGGATATATTCGTTACTAAGATAAGTAAACTTAATTCATGATCATCAATGTCCTTAATAGCTATAGGATCTAAAATCTTCATTCCAAACATGCCTGCTAGTTTAGCTTCGTTGTATGAAAGAGTCTTTACATTATGTAGATTTTTAGAAACTACTTTTGGATCTGCGCTCAAAACAGAATTGTCTTTTTCAAAATCAAGGCTAACATTGAATGTTGAGGACAACAAAATACCTAGATCGGCAGCTGATCTGTCGGAACCGCCTCTCTCATAAGTAGTTTCTAGCCCGTCACTCGTCTTTCCAATAAATCCGCCAATACATACGACATCGTTATTATTGACCAAACTAACTAAATTCTCCAATTTTTTTTTTGATTCGTCTAACAAAAAACTGGCTGCTTCAAAGTTATCGTCTGTTACTATGGGCCAATCATCAAGGCTCACACTTGAAGAGATGATATTGTTTGTTCTCAGAATATAGTTCATCAAACTCGATATTACAATTTCACCACTGTAAGCAAGTATACGCGATCTGCTCACATCAACGAATCGCCTGTTTTCTGCAACTTGTTTTAGAGAAATGAGGACGGTTTTGTTAAATTTGTCTAACTCATTTTCAAATTTCTTTTGGTTCTCAATTGAAAGATATTTTTTTGATATTTCAAGATATACGTTCTTTAGCACATCGATATCTACAGGATTTGAAGTAGCATAATTACGAGAAATTCGGATTGCAACATCAGTCATTGAGAGATTTTTTCCTTCATAGTTGGTAAGTGGAGCAGAAAAGACACAAATTATTTTAGAATTCTTTCTCAGCTCTTTAATCCTCTCTATAATTACCGGAATTTTGACTCCATCTACTCCTAAAGCAGAGCCGCCAAATTTTGCGATCACTAGTTGCTCCAACACTGAAATTTATTATAATACCCAGTTATTATTCATTCAGATATTTAGAAATTATTCTGGCTGCTTCAGATGCACCATCACCACTATTATTATTTGCTTTTCTATTTTTTCTATTTTTAATGTTAGACAAGGATTCCTCCACTATATCAGACAATCTATAAATATCCTCTGATACAAATCCCAACCTCTTTGCCCTTTCCTCTTGTTCAAAATGATTCTTGATTGGAATAAAGATTCCAGGTGTACCATATACGATGCATTCATCAATCGTAGATTTACCAGCAAGAGAAATTACAAGGTCTGCTGCAAATATGTATTCATGAATATTTGGTACAAAGCCTATATTTTTTAGTTTAGAGGCTTTAAATTCTTCTAGATTTAGACCATATGGATATGACAAGACCACGTCAAAATCAAACCTATTCTTTAACGCAAAAAGAACTCTAAGTGCACTTTTGATTAGGTAGTAGCCGGCTTGGGTTCCTCCCGTAGTTATTAGAATTGTCTTTTTTTTGTATGAAAATCTACCTCTAAGCTCATCTCTATCTGTTAGTATCTCTCTGACTATGGGACCGACATAGACTATGTTATCTTTGTTTTCTCCAAATTCAGGAACAATAACACAGTCACAAGATGATATAAGTTTACACATAGTTTTATTAAATAGCTTTTCCAATCCAGAGAAAAAACTAGATCCAATAAAACTCGTATTAAGAATGTCAGTAATAAAAAGACTTTTTAATCCGACCTCCTTTGCTACAGAAATAGAAGCCAAATCCTCGTCAGAGATTATCACACTAGCATTGCTATTTAAATTGGAAGATGATAAAAAACTTTTTACTATGGTTTTTGATTTTTTGTAATATAAAACATACCTTAATAACCACAAAAGATTTTGCTTTAGTTCTCCATTTGCAATTGAAAAATCTGGAGACCTGTACAAATTAAAGAGTTTTAAATTCATACCACCCAAATAAATTTTAGAGTGTAAAGATATTAATTCAAAGGCCTTTAATCCAGTAACCATATTGATATCGACATTTTTTGATGTAATGGTCATTTTTTCTAATATTGCAATGTCACGTGTAATATGTCCAAGTCCTATTGGACTGGCGAAGAAAAAAGCCATAAATCTTTCTTAAAATATTTGAAAAGAACCTACAATATTAAGATTAATGTGACTTTAGTATTACTTGGTAAAAGTAGCCAATAACTACAATTCCCAAAAGAATTTATCGAATATTACTAATATGAATAAAAAACGGTCTTGTCAATATAAAGTAGTTTTTTTTTAGAAGGTTAGGGACATCCTTCCATTTTTTGGATATAGTATCCAGTTTTTTCAATATCTTTTGCAACTACTGGTGGAGCCTCTTGAATATGACAGAATTGACATTCCTCTTGGGTCATTTTCTGGCCACCTTGATCGACGCTATTAAGATATTCCTTGCCGTATTCGATTGCTTTTTCGTGGGGTGTATTTGCCTCGACAATGACATCAAAATGCATTATTCTTCCATCTTTTTTTGTAACATATGTATCATATACTGCACATTCCATATTTTCTTTTAGTGTTAAGCATATTTATTTTATTACATCGTTATCAATAGAGAAATTGTATATCATCAGCAGTTATCTACACATACACATATCATAGTCAAGAAAGGTTTTAGGTTAATACTCAGACCAAAACAAAAATGCTACGTTAGCTCCCTTCTGTTCTACGGATTTATTCTTGTCATAATATCCGCCTTAGAGGGAATATCTAACGAATATATCAATGGCTCTTGATGTTTATCCTGTCTATCTTCAAAATGACCAAGACTTGCGCCTGCACAGGCAGTATTATATGGGATGCTAGAATTAACTAGTGCAGATATTATCTGTTCTGAAGGAGCATTAGGAAAATAGCTCTTGTATAAGGCAGCCTGACCAGCCACGATAGGTGCTGCCATACTGGTTCCGCTATCTAAAGCGTATCCTTGACCTATATAAGTAGATAATACATCGACACCAGGAGCAGCAAAATCAATACTATTACCATAATTACTAAATGAGGCAACATAATCGTCGGGACCACCGATTGTAATATTTCCTCGTCCTCCACATTCACCATCACTGTCTGAAATTGCAGATACAGTTATTACTCCAGGGATCCTTGCAGGAGAGGTCATGGATGTACTTGTATTACTGTTACCAGCAGCCACAACATAAATAAGGCCCTTTGAAATTGAATCGTCAATAGCCTTATCTAATTTATCAGATTGAGGATTTTCAATACTTAGATTTACAATATCTATTTCATCCGCATTCTGATTTACATATTGAATAGCTTGGATTTGGGATGAAAGAGGACAATTTCCACGTACGTCACAAACTTTGATCGCCCATAGCTTTGCACCAGGCGCTACACCTAATATCCCAATCGAGTTATCCATCGCAGCAGCTATTCCTGCAATATGGGAACCATGACCCAAATCATCATTTCCATCCGCTGCTCCTTCAATAAATGAAATATTTCTGTATACATTAAGGTCAGGATGATCGAGACTTATTCCAGTATCAATTATTGCTATATCAACATTTGAGAAGTTTATATTCTGATTCATAGTATTTACAGGAGTATTTTCAAGCTGACCGCCAGCACCGCCGCCGCCACTACTACTACTACCAGCAGCAGCGGTGAAATTTATTATATTTGCATTTATCCTTTCAAGACTAGTTGGAATAGTTTGGTTCTTATATTTTAGTGAAGCAATTTTACCATATAGATCCTGATTAATTACAAATATTCTTGGATCATTTGCAAGCCTGCTAACAAAGTCTCTTTCATTAGGTAATCCGCTACCATACATGTTAATAACAAATCCAGGGGGATCTTCAAAGACATACACTATTTCACCATTTTGAGAATATTCTTCTGACACCTTATCAGCATCCGAGGTAACGTTCTCGTTCAACCATACAATATATTGCGACGGTATAGGATCATATCTCAAATTCGGCTCAAATATTTTATCAAACAAGTAAATAATTGGATATGGAAGGTCTTTATTTATGGATATTTCAAAGCTTTTGTTGTAATTTAAATTTTCATTATCAAAAATTTCTATTTTGTACCATCCAAAATTCAGTCCATCTAAGGATATTACTGAATGATCAGAGACACAATCAAAATAATCATTATTTACAAAATAAAGCGATTCTCCATCTCCGTAAGGATTAGGAGTAATCTTGTAAACGTGTGAGAAACTTTGATCAGTAGATATTGTCAAAACGCCTTCGTTAACAGCTTCGTCGGCATCGTTACATCTCCATAGGTTTGTTTGGAACTCTATTGGCTCGGGTTGTGGTTGTGGTTGTGGTTGTGGTT
>Ga0196965_1001106_pt1 | contig 11163 bp, 8 predicted proteins | sample S1_20metaG_FD_148668 | JGI IMG/M metagenome (GOLD analysis project Ga0196965, IMG submission 148668) | Soil microbial communities from Anza Borrego desert, Southern California, United States - S1_20 | ecosystem: Environmental > Terrestrial > Soil > Desert | place: USA: California | collected... | reverse complement strand
CTGGTTTATGTAAAACTAATAATAGGGGAACATAAAATATTATGAACGCCAATATAGCACATAATACTAAATATTTCATTAATAATAAAAATTCAGTCATAACCATAATTGAATATATATATATATTATATATATTGATGTCCTGCACACTTTATTCGCACTTTTTTATTAAATTCTTTTTTTATTTTTTTACCTAATTCTTTTTTTATCTTTTTATATATTTTTATTTATAATCTTTTTTATACAATAAATATATATATCGTACTATATACCTGAACTATATAATATATAACTCATAGTATTTGAGTTAGTTAATTAATAGTATATATACTATAATTACATATTATAATTATGCAAGGTGATATGTATAATTATATTTGAAAACCATTTTCTTACAAAGACATTATGCTATTTTGAAGATTTGTCTTATATAACCTATTATCCTATATATTTTAATTTTTTTATTGCCAGGACTAGGATCTGTAAACCCGTGCCTCCTATTATTTTTCCATTTATACCAAATTTAGTTATTGTAATTTTCATGTTTAGTTTTTGTTATTTTTATACTTTGTAATTAATAATATTATTACTAAAAACAAAATATTATATTTTAAAATAACCTAATTTTATTCAATCACAATTTAATAATTTGCATTATAATAAATATACATAAATTAATATTTATTATTTAATTCATTATATAAAACTGCTATTATTATTAATCAAATACCATTAATAAAATATAAATCACTATTTATATAATATAAACTAATTATATACATAATTAATAAAGAAAAAAACATTAAACCTATATTCAAAAATACCATATTAGGCATTTTCCTGATTTTAAAACTTAAATTTTTAAACAATCTATATAAGCCCACAGGGCCTAAAACTTCCAATAAACCTTTATCTAACATTTTTGTATGAATATAATAAGAATTTTTGAACAATGTATAAAAAATATTATTATATATAATATTGAAATAACCTGCATTATAAAAAAACGCAGACATAGAATTTATAAAATTAGTAATTAATTTTATTTTTAATATATACTTTATATTATTAAAATAATATATATATATTATACTTAATATAGTAGCCAATATACTGATTAATAAAGGCAGATTACGTAATAATGGACCAATCAACATAGAATTTATTTGAGAATTATTATTTGGCAAAATAAACAATGAATCATTAAAAAAACTGGATGCATATCCCACAAATAAATCATTAAAAATAAACCCTACAAAAATTGAACAAATTAATAATATAAATAAAGCAATACTCATTTTTATACCTGATTCATATGGTTTATTTATTTTATAAAAATTCGCTGGTAATAAAAATACAAAAACTATTAGTCTAGTTGAATAAAATGCAGTAAAAAATGCTGCAGTTACAGCTAACAAATAGAAAAAAATTGAATCTATTATATAACTACTATATAATAATTCTAATATCAAATCTTTTGAATAAAAACCAGTTAAAAACGGAAAACCCATTATTGCTAACGAAGCAAAAAATATACATATATATGTAAATGGTAAAAAATTTAATAAACCGCCCATTTTTCGCATATCCTGTTCGTCATTCAACGCATGAATTATAGAGCCAGCGCTTAAAAATAATAAAGCTTTAAAAAATGCATGATTAAATAAATGAAATATTGATAAATAATAATAAGAAAAACCACACACTAAAAACATATAACCTAATTGACTACAAGTTGAATAAGCAATAACTTTTTTTATATCTCATTGAAAAATTGTTAATATAAAATATGAATATTCAAACAAGGCTGAGCAGCGCAATACTAAAAAAACACCTGCTGTAACCATTGTAGCAGCATGTAATAAAGAACTTACAGGTGTAGGACCTTCCATAGCATCAGGTAATCATGTATGAAATATTAATTGAGCTGATTTACCCAAAGCCCCAAATAAAAGGAAAAAACAAATTACATTTAAGGAATTATAACCATGATTTGCTAAATAAAGTATATTGTTTTCATATTGTATAATATTAAAAATTATTAAATAATCTGTTGTTCCATACATTATTAATAATAAAAATATGCCAATTAAAAAAAATACATCTGCTATTCTATTTACTATCATAGCTTTTAATGCAGCTTTATTTGCTAATACTCTTGTAAACCAAAAATTTATTAATAAGTATGAACATAATCCTACACCTTCTCATCCTATAAATAATTGAACTAAATTATCGGCTGTTACAACTATCAACATAAAAAATGTAAATAAAGATAAATATGATAAAAATCTATTTAAAAAAGGATCATGATCCATATATTCTATTGAATATACATGCACTAAAAATGAAATAAAAGTTATAATTAATAGCATTATTGATGTTAAACTATCAAAATATAATGTAAATTTTATATTTATTAAATCAATTGATAGTCATTCATATAATGGCAATATTGTTATCACATTATTTATTCCCACTTCAAAAAAAATAAAACAACTTAAAAAAAAAGATAATCCTAATAATATTATAGATAAATAACTTACTATTATTCTTCCTAATATAAATCCAAAAATACTTGCTTGTATAAATGATAATAAAGGCAAGATTAATATTAATATATACATAATCTATATGTTCTAAAATCAAAACCTCCACTAAAAATTAACCAAGCCGAAGATCATACCAGAAATGCTAAAGATATTGGTAATATAGATTTTCATCCTAAATTCATTAATTGATCATATCTATATCTTGGTAAACTGCCTCTAATTCATATAAAAGTAAATATTACTAATAATAATTTTATTGCAAATCATAAAGTTGTACTTATATTTATTAAGCTTAGTCAAGGCAATCATCCACCTAAAAATAATATTACTATTAAACAAGACATTAATATTATATTTGAATATTCGGCCAAAAAAAATAGAACGAAACCCACTGCGGAATATTCAACATTATATCCAGAAACCAATTCAGATTCTGCTTCTGGTAAATCAAATGGAACTCTATTTGTTTCCGCTAACGCTGAAACAAAAAATAATAAAAATGATGGAAGCATAGGACATCAAAAAAATATATAATTTTGTGCTAATACTATTTGCGTTAAATTTGTACTTCCTGCAGCTAATAAAACTGGCATAGTTACTATACCCATTGATACTTCATAACTTATTAATTGGGCAGCTGATCTTAAACTTCCTAATAATGCATATTTTGAATTACTAGCCCAACCAGATATTATTATACCATAAACACCAAATGATGAATTCGCAAAAACAAATAATAATCCTATATTTATATCTGATACTACTATTCCAAAGTCAAAAGGTATTACACCTCATGTTAATAAACTTAATAAAAAAATAAATATTGGAGCTAATATAAATAAAAAATTATTTGAAGCACTTGGTATTACTGTTTCTTTACTTAATAATTTAAATGCATCTGCAAATGCTTGTAATAAGCCGAAAATTCCTACAACATTTGGTCCACGTCTACGCTGTAGACTAGCTAATACCTTTCTTTCAAAAACAGTGAAAAATGCTACACACAATACTATCGGTAATAATATAGGTGCTACTTTCAAAAAGTCTATATCTAATAATAATAATGAAAATATTATTACAAATTTTGTTAAAAATAATATTAATTTTATTATATTAATAAACATAAATTTATAATTTTTTTGAAAAATGCGAAATAATAACTTTATTAGAACATAGTGACATTAATTTTGACATTTTAATAAAATTATCACTTGAATAATAATTATTATTTATATTCCTTGTTAATAAATTATTATTTGTTTTATTAGCTATTAACATGAAATTAAAATTTTTACTATTTTTATAATTGACACTTTTTAAATAAAAATCGTTTAATGAACGTAAACTAAACCCTGAGTGCATTTCAAATGATTTAAAAAATTTATTTAAATTGCCAGCAAAACTATTGTCATAATTTATTAATTTACAATTATTTTCGATATTTACATAAAAATTTTCTAAAATTGAAAAATTATGTTTAATAATTTTATTTTTTAATTTATATAATAATCTAAATACTTCTACGTCAGTTAACACATGTCTTTCACTTGAAGTAGCTATTTTACTTAAACGTATTCGCATTTCTATATTCATATATGTATTTATACATTCTGTATAGACTGCTGTTGGCAAAAATACGTTTATATTTTTATTTATTAAAAAAGGTCCTTGATAAATGCTAAAATTATTTATATTTTTTTCAGGTTCACTATTTATATAATAATTTATTTTATTCCCATTTTTACTTGTTTTGCACCTGAAACCTAATTCATTATACGTTATTTTACCTAAATAATTATTTGTTAAATTATATATAGGGTATTCTGGTTTAATTAATTTATTTTCTATAAAAATAGAAAATTTATATAAACTTCGTAAAATATTATTACTATCTTTTCTATTTAATATATTACTACCTATTAATAACACTGGATTAATTTTATTAGGTATAAAGATATTGAAATTTTGTAAACTATTAAATCCTGAAAAAGTAAATTTTTGAAATTTATGTAATTTCCATTGACATAAACTAGCCAAAGTTTTTATACTATTACCTAAATTTATAATTGGAAATGTAGTATAATTTACAGATAATCCAAAACTATAAACTAATAATTTATTTTTTTTTAATCTATTGTTAAAATTTTTGCGTAATCGAGAATTCAATAAAGGATTTTCTAATCTTAAATTTATATCTACCATTATTACAAGTGATACATTTTCTAAATTAATTATACGCATATTCATCATATATAAATATCTATAATCTGTTATAGAGTTTATATTATTATAATTTATATTATCTGCACCTATAGAATTAAAAAAATTTTTTAAAGCCCAACCAGTTTCTAAATCTAGATAATTATTAACATTTATTTCTAATAATTTCAAATCTATACTATTTATTTTTAATAAAATTAACGTTAATGCTTTTATTCAACTAGTGTATATATTATTATTATCAATATTTATACTTGGCATTGTAATTCTCTGGGTATTTAATACATCAAATGAAAATCTAGCTTTATTTGTTAATCAATCTTCATTTATTGATTCTGTTAACACTGGTAATACCCTAATAACATTATTATTTATTATATCTAATCTGATAGAACTTGCAAGAGAATCTAATATATCAATACTTTCTATAGATTTTAATTCTCACGGCCTAGCTGAAAACGCATAGGGCATTGATGTTAATGCTCCTACTGGACATAAATCTATTATATTACCACATAATTCGTCATATATAAATGAATCAATATATGTATTTATTTTCATAGATCCACCTCTATCTATTATTCCTAATTCATAAACATCACAATACTCATTTAAAAACCTAACACATCTTGTACAATGTATACAGCGTGTCATAATTGTTTTTATCATTGGTCCAAAACAATTTAAATTATCTACTGATCTTTTTATTTCATAAAAACGACCTCTATCTAAACCAAATGTTTTCGATATGTCTTGTAAATCACATTCTCCACCTTGATCACAGACTGGACAATCTAAAGGATGATTCGCTAATAAAAATTCTAATACATTTTCTCTGGCATGTAAAAGTCTTTGGCTTTTTGTAACAATTTGCATTTTATCTAATAATGGCATAGCACATGATACAACCATAGCATTATTAGCTTCTACTAAACACATTCTACAATTACCTGCTATAGATAATTTTTCATGATAACAAAAACAAGGCATTATAATACCTTTTGAATACAAAAATTGATAAATTGTATTCATATTGACTCTATCTATTGCAAATTCAACTCCATCTACTGTAACCATAATATATGTATATACTTTTTTATTTATATAAATTTATTTATTTATTTTATTTTACTTTCGCGATTTAATCTAATTCGCAAATAATATAGACGTGGCTTTTTGTAATTAAAATTTTTTCGTTTAAAATCATTAAACTCTAATTTATATGCTCGATTCATATAATATGATATATTTAATTCAACACCAACGCCCATAATTACGTTTCTTAATAAAAATGTACAATTTTTGGAACCAAAATTTTTCTGATGTATAGATAAACAAATTCCTTCAAATATATGACCTATAGGTCCTTTTTCGAATCCTAATTTTACAATGTCTCCTGCGATAAAAAATAAACCATTATCATTTTTAAATCCTTTTATATTTAATCTTGTTTTAGAATTTAATATTATTAAATTCTGCTCTGAATTTATTATATTATTATCAAAATACATATTATTTTTTATAACAAAAATATGATATTAATTTGATAACACTATAATTTATTTTTGCACCAGCATTTACTCAAATAGCTAATTTTTGACCATTTATAAAAAATTTTCGTTCAGATAAATTAGGATTAAAATATCCTAATTTTTCTATAATAAACCCTTTATTACTTTGTCCGTCACTTACTGCAATTATAAATGTAGGATATTGTTTATGGCCTTTTCTTAACAATTTTATTATTTTTCTTTTATACATATATAAAAAGTGGTAATATATATATTAATTCTAAATAAATAAAAAATGTTATCATATTCAACATAAATAAAAAAGCTATTACATATGCTATGTCACTAGGTATACTTTTAAACGTATCTATTGACTTGTTACTTAAATATGTATCAAATAAAAAAAATCTAGATAATCGTAAATAATATGCTGAACTTATTAAATTACATGCAAAAATTATAGCAAATATAAATAAATCATTTTGCATATACAAACTAAAAAAAATCATTAATTTCGGTAAAAATCCTGGGCCTGGTGGTAATCCTGATAAAGAAAATAAAATTCAGGCATTTGATAATGCTATCAAATATCTTGTTGCATGTAAATTTATAAATTTTATTAAATTTATAATAAATTCATATATAGTTAAATCATTTATAACGTTTTTATATAAAAAAATTACAATACATCATATATATGTAGTACATATCATATATATGATAATATAAAAAAAAGCTATAGTGTGGCCAATAACACCACCCATTAATATTGCTAATAATATGTAACTTATATTAGTTATTGAGCTAATTGCTCAAAATCTTCTAAAATTTAATTCCGTTAATGCATAAATACTACTTAATATTATCGAAACAATAACTACTAATTTTAATGCACTAATTAATATATCTGATATTGGTAAAAATGCTATATAAATTATTTTACTTATTAATACTAATATAGGTAATTTTGTTACAATAGCAAAATACGAAGCTACATAAGCAAAAGATCCTTGAAAAATATCCCCAACCCATAAATAAAATGGTCCTAATGTTAATTTGAATAATAAACCAAATATTATTAACATACAGGCTAATATAATTATATAGTTATCATTATTAAATAAAAAATTATTTAAAAAAATAAATGAAGTTGTTCCTGTGGTAGCATATAATAAACTGACTCCGAATATGAAGCATACAGACGAAAATGCAGAATAAATAAAAAATTTTATAGCCGATTCCATTGCTAAATTGGAAAATTTTTTTAATCCTAAAAATACATATAATGTTATAGCTTGTAATTCTAATGATAAAAATGCTAAAAATAAATCATTACATGAAATTATTAATAGCATTGATATTGTTAATGTTAATATAATTATTGAATATTCTATAGTTTCAGAAACTTTTACAAAAAAACGTTTATGTAAAAGTACTAATATTATTGTAAAAATTATTAAAACTATTTTTAATAATGTTAATATTGGTATACTTATAAATCTATTGCTCGAATAAAAAGGTGCATTTGTAACATTCAAATGTCATCACATCTCATTAGACATAATTAAAAATAACATTATCATTAATGTTATAATTAATCAACTAAATATCATATTGGCATAAGCTGCTATATGTCAATTACGTTTAGTTAATAAACTAAAACTTAATATCAATATTATTGATATTGATGCTATTAATTCTGGCATAAAACAAAAACTATATCAAGATCCTGTTTGCGTTCAGAAATCCAAATTAAACGTAGGAGCCATTGAAAAAAATTCGTATATAGTATATAAGAAATTTATAAAATTTTCATTTGTTTTCATATATTAGTTATTGGTGTTAATAATTTTTGTGAATGGTTTAATGGTTTTATATAAGTTTTTATTCCATATAAAGTATTATATGTTGGATGAACTTTAACCAATTTTTTTATTTTTTTATTAATTTTTTTTAATTCTAATATATTTTTTACATAAATATATTGTTTGAACAATTTTTGATTTGCTAAAAATATATTAGAGTTTTTCGGTGTTGTTAATATTTTTTTTATATTCCAATGTAAATTTTCTGACATTATTGCTTTATTAATGTGAAAATTTATTTTAGAATATCATTTATATATTAACTTTTTTTTTTTAGTTTTAAATAAATTTTGAATGTTTCTTTCATCTTTTTTTAAACTTATTATACCTCTTTTATATGTTAAATGATTATGAACTAATTTATCATTTATTTGTAAATTTACTGGCAAAGATGAAGTACGTGTCACAGAAATTATATAGTTTCTAGCAATTTTGCGGATTTTTTTAAACAAAAGTAATCTTTGTTTATATTTTAATTTTCGCTTTAATTTTGCTTGTAAACTTAATTTTTTATATTTTTTTTTTTCTCTATTTAAAACTATTTTTTGCATTAAATTTATAAATTTTATTTGAAAAATTTCAGATAATATATAAATTTTTTCATAATTTATATTATTTGAATAATTTATATAAATCATTAATCAATTGTATTTATATAATAAATATGAATACTTTTTAACATTAAAACATAATATTAATCAATTAGATAAACTTAATGTTGTTTTTTTTCATACAAATATTAGTTTATCCAAATCATTATTAATTATATTGCTAGCATCAAATGATAAATCATTGTCAGTTTTAAAAAACACATTCAAGTAATATGATAAATATATTAAACTTTTTTTTAAAAAATTTTTTAATATATTTATACAACTATTATTTAATATATTAATTTTTATTTTATTATAACCAAATAAATCATATGTTTTATAAGTTTGATTCAACACTTGTCAAGTATTTATTATCAATTCTTGTACAATTGTTTTATAATCAAATACATTAGTTATATTAAAATATTTTATAAAAGGTTTTGCTATCATTTTACATAAATATTTTTTTAACTTTTTAATGTTTTTTGTTAGCCATTTTACATAATATTTACTTAGACAATCTATCACCTTTTTTTGTGTTATGATTTTAGAAAAATCCATCATTAATTTTTTACTTTTTATTAATAATTTCTTTTCATTTAATACTGAAGGTTTATTATCATTTAAAAACCTAGCATTTACATTACAAGCTTTTTTTCATGTTATGTATAATCTAGATAAAATAGAAACATTATAAGGATTTGTATATTTAAAATATTGCATTACATGTTGTAGTTTACTCAAAACATAACTATTATTTGTTGGATCTAAGTCTGTTGTTTTGTAATCTAACCACTTTAATAATTTACTTTCTACTAATTCTTTATTATAATCTTGTTGTTTTGAAAAAGCAATTTCACGAAATTTTATAATATTATCTGCAATATTTATCCATATTTCATAATGATCAAATAATCAAGAATTACACTTATCATAAATTAATTTATTGATGTATAACAAATCATCTTTACTCAATTTATCTCTATAATTATCTATTATAAGTTTAGCTTCATTTTTTTTTTGTTGTATTATTCTTTTTAATACTATTTTTGGAATTATAGATTTTTTTGATAAATTTTTGAACTTTAAATTATTTGATGTTTCAAAATAATTTAAAAATTTTTGCTGGAAAGTATTATTAAAATTTATTGGTTTTATATATGAAAAACAATGATATATTGTTTTATCATTAACTTTTACAAATTTTATCGAATTTAAGATAGATTCTATTTGTTGGTTACTTATCATATATAACTCAATATTTGTTTATAAATGTATCTAATTTTTTTGGTTTAACAACTGTATCATACAAATGTTTGATATAATCATTACCATATTTTTTTTTTATTTGTTCATTATTTGGTATATAATACGGTAAATTTGTGTATTTTATACCTGCTCTTCTCATTCTATCCATGTAACTAAACCATATATTCCAATAAGAAATATCATTTTTACTGATTATACAATTTTGATTTGGAAACCGACGGTATACTGTTAATTTATCACGATATAAATATTGATGTATACGACTCCCATAAAAATTTGTTAATAACCGCAATAAAATATTTTGTTGATTAATACTATATATATTATATATATCACATTTAACATTATTTAATATTATTATATTAAATAATAAATTCATTTTTATTGAATTTTTATATATTTTTATATATAAACTGGTTATAGCATTATAAATTAATCAACTAATTATTTTGATTTTTGGACCTCAATATACAGCCTTTTGCCAATGTCAAAATTTTCTATATTCGATGTGTTTTTTATATAAATTATTTGAAATTTTTAATAAATACCTGAATAACATTCATACATTTAGAAAATTCTTTTCATATAAATTATCTAAATCTATTTTTGTTAAAAAGTATTGATTATCTAAACGACCATTACCATTATAGATATTTTCACTATCAGCACTTAACATTCTTCAATTGTAATAATCTAATCAAAAAATATTTTTTGTAAAAAAATTATCTACTGCATAATAATTGCCCAAGAATAATAAAGGTTTTATTCATGTACCTATTAGATATGTAAACATACTTATTTCTGCTCAAGTCAAGAAACCCTTTGGACCCCTTGTTGATTTATAGAAAAATTGATTACTTTGTTTTACCCAACTTGTGATTCAATGTGATATAAATGTATCTATAAAATCATTTATATATAATGATAAGATATCATATATAAATCTGGATTCGTACTGAATTTTTATTTCATTGGATAAACTGTCACATAAAAAATAAAAATCTAAATTACAATTTTCTAAACTTTCTGTAAATACATCTACACCTATATTTAAATAATTTAATTCTCTCCATCTAGTTAAATCAGGATATCTATTTGTTAAAAACATTATATTACTTTCTAAAAAAAATTCCCAATCTAATCGATTTAACTC
>Ga0196965_1001105_pt1 | contig 11167 bp, 6 predicted proteins | sample S1_20metaG_FD_148668 | JGI IMG/M metagenome (GOLD analysis project Ga0196965, IMG submission 148668) | Soil microbial communities from Anza Borrego desert, Southern California, United States - S1_20 | ecosystem: Environmental > Terrestrial > Soil > Desert | place: USA: California | collected... | reverse complement strand
CCAGACCCAACTGCGTCGATGTGCGCCTGTTTGGGAAGTAGAACCGATCTCGGTGAGCACGAGTGGTTTGTTATGTTTTTGCGCGGTTCGTTCCAACTTCTTCACCCACCGCTGCCACTCTCGTACTATATCGTCCTTTGTGGCATTCGGTGGAGTGTCGAGCTCCAGAAAAATATCAAGACTGATGAAGTCTAGAATATCCCAAGGTATTTGGTCCGAAATATCACGATTGGATGAATACGTGATCTCACCGCTGAAAACAGAACGAATGTTTTTGATTAACCTCCGCCATTTGGAGGCGTGCTTCTCCATAGACACGAGTTCCACGCCGACGACCAAAATACTGGCTTTTTCTTCCTCCGCCAATCGGGCGTATTCCATCATAAGCGCGCCATAGTTTTTAAACCATGCCACGGAGTCTTTGGGCAAAATGGTACCGCGCCAAGCTTGTTTGTTTTCAGCCACGATCGCTTTCTCATCAAGAATCGGGCGAATAACAACCGCCAAGTTCCGCTCAGAAGCTTTCCTGATCATATACCGAAGCGCTTCGTTGGAAGGTGTCCCCTTTCCTTTATAAACCCGATTGGACCGGATGCCGTCGGTATATATCGGCCAATTGACACTCACTATGTTGACGTGAGCATTTATTAGCCGATCATATAGATCATTTAACTTCCAATCTAGATCCGCCAGATCTATATAATCCATACTATAAAGCATAACGGCGACACCAGCTTGGAAGTCTCCTTGTTTATAACGATTTTCTTCTTTTACGCGGATTGGAAAAGACTGTACTGAAACAGTTTCTTCTTCAGTGATCTTGTCCGATATGGTCAACCGGTCGCCCGTTTGTACCACCGACATATCTGTATCATTAACAGTGTTGGTAGACGATACAGAAGAAGCTTCTGCTGCTAGCGTGTAGTCCCGGGCATGCCAGAGCAACACCGAGATTCCAATCACTGTCCCGACCATAAAAGAAGCGGTGAGTAGTTCTCTTGTCTGACTCATATGTCAAGACTCCTTTCTTATAACCTCGAATGAGAGGTCCTTTTTTATGAATCGCGCAAATCCGCACAACGCGGCGAACCCTTCGACTAAGGCAAAAAGATAAATAAGCGGTATAAGTGCCAGAGAAAGCAGAAAATAATGTTCCTGTTGTTCTGACACTGCCATATTTATCTTTAGTCCCTCAATGTACTGCCAGACGGAAAACGCTAGGCTGAATGTCCAAGGGAATATTCCCCAGAGAACCACCGGAGAAGTGTTTCCGGTACCTGATAGCCAGGCGACTATCAAAACAAAACCCACGAAGTGGAAGGGTCCGCACACCCAGCAGATCATCATATACATCAGCGGCAACTTCATCCGGAAAGAAATATTGTTTTTCCCCCAGATCAATCCAAAAAGTCCTGCTGCCCAGCGCCGACGTTGTCGTATTAGGTCACGTATGGTTCCTGGAGAAGCACCGTAAGAGAACGAGTGCAACACTCGAGACTTGTGAGGATAAAGTTCTGCAAACCGGAGCGCGAAAAAAGCATCTTCGACCAGAGTATCGCCGAAGTCCCAGCCTATAATGTTTTCGATATCCGCTCTGATAAGCAGATGTTCTCCGTGCAGACCGGCCAATGGAGTTCCTAAGTCTCCAGTGAAGAGTCCACAACGAGTGACATCGTCAGCTGGACGGATGGAGTCCGCCAGACGACAGAATACTGACGGAGATAATTCATGCGGAAAGGTCAAAATACCTTGCGCCAAAAAATACTTACCATGATAGCGCCTGATGAATTCCGCTATCGAAGCTGCAGTATCCTCTCCGATATGAGTATCGTCATCGAGATGATAAACATATACTTTATCGGTCGCGTCTCCTTCCTGACGCCGCTGTTCCGCAGCGTAATGATTAGCACGAGCTTTGTATTTGGTGTCCAGTTTAGTTCGATATGAACTCGGGACAACCAGTATTCGCACTTCTTTAAAACAGCTGACGAACTCTGCTAGATCTCCGACTGCTTCCGCGCCTTCATCAACTACGATATCGACACGCCAAACCAACAGATTTCTGGGCGCGTATTTCACAATCGAAACAATCACCCGCTTTAGAGCCGGCAGCGTGTTTTGTCGGCAAACGGTCGGGACCACGAAGATCACCTTATGGCTGGTCATCCCGCGAAAATTAGATTGCACGACCACACTTTTACCTTTTACCAACACCCTCCCGACACCTATTAGTGCGGCCGGAAGATAAAGAGACCACATAATGGAAATGTACCAATTCAACCATCGGTCTGATGGAGAAGTGATAGATATCCATAAGACGGTCATTACAGCGTATATGAATACGAACTTAAAGGGACTAAGCCGTGGCAGTATCCCTACGTACTTTTCTACACGCTGTGTTCGCGTCACCTTAGAAAGTGATGCTACAGATAGCAGCTCAGGACTGGTCAACGGTAGTCTCCCTTGTGTCTATGGAGTAGTTGTCAAAGAACTCTCCTCTTGAACTTTCAACTTTGTACTTAGAACCTTCTATCAGCAACGATAGAGAAAAAGAAATGAAGCAGAAATGAAACCTTTATATTGAAGTGCCACCGGCATTTCCTTAGGCTCCACTTTGAAAATCAAAAACCGCACTTACGTGCGGTCAAGATTTTCTAAAGTGGACCCTACAGGATTCGAACCCGCCGCCTCCTCAGTGCAAATGAGGCGCTCTACCAAATGAGCTAAGGGCCCTTTCTAACAAACGCCCAACTTGGGCGATTGCAGGCAATATGATACTTATTCTTTCACTGATCGTCAATGCGCAGCCATTTGCCAAGGTGTATTGGCTGAAATAGACCAATATCCCGGCAGAGACAATCGACCATCTTTCAACCAGCCTGACTCTGTTGTTAAGTCAGCTAAAACAGACATTTGATCTTCGCCATCTTTAACTCGGTAGATCACATCCTCGTCGAAAGCATAGATAAAGTTAATGCAGGTATCTGAAACGGAAGTTGGCTGCACACAATAATGAATAAAGCGATTATCTGGTGAAACAGAAGCCACCAGAACATTGTAATGAAAACCATCTGCTGCTTCTGCCCTATCTGCAAAAACACTTAAGACACGTTCTTTGTCATTTTTTTGCGCGTACAGGTTACCTCCTTTCACCAAGACCTCTAAGTTGCTCATCATTTCGTATCCAGGACCTTCTGACACAACTATGGTAGACCAACGATTATCCACTGCTAATTTAAAGGCAATGAAAGCAGTAGTGAACCCGATTATGTATGCCAAAACAACTAAGATGGCTTGCTCGTGTTGTTTTATCAAAGAAGAAGGCGTGATAGTTCTGGCTGATGTGGTTGTGGTTCCGCGCGATTTTATACTTGTTGTTTTTGCCTTCATAAGAACTAAATTAGAAACATTGAAATGTTATTTGTATTATCACGATAAATATTTTTACTGTCTAGTACAAAGGTGTGACTAACGTAAATATTTTTTTGTAAAAAATTATTTTTTTATAGCCGTGCGCATTAAGTGCAAGATGAAATCATCAAACGAATGTCCCACCGCGGAAAGCATCTGCGGAAAAAGTGAAGTTTGCGTCAGTCCAGGCAAAGTATTTGTTTCTAAAAAATAAACATCTTTGTTAGTCACAATAAAATCACTGCGTGAGTAATGCGACAAACCTAAAACACGATGCGCGGCAAGCGCTACGGCCGTCAGTCTCTCCTTTTCATCTCTAGAAAAACGTCCGGGACAAATCTCTTCAGTTCGTCCATCGTATTTAACGTCAGAAGCAAAAAATTGATGTGACGGTGGAGGTATTATTTCCGCCACCGGTAAACCGTAGAGTGCTTCACCGCGCAAACCTTCAACCACACCAACCGTTGCTTCACGACCGCTAATGAACTCTTCTACTAAAATTTCATCACGACGTGAAAAAATATCATTCAAAATAACACCGAGCTCTGCTGAATTTTTTGCATAATGTGTATCCACTGACGAACCGCCAGTCACCGGTTTTACAATGTATTCTGGACCAAAAAGTTCTGCAATTGTAGCCACCATTCGCCTCACATCGGTGCCGGCTTTAGTTACTCTCAAATGAGCTGGTGATTTAATCTTATGGTCTCTTAAAATTTCTTTGGTGAGAATTTTATTCATCGCCAACGCTGAAGGATAGGCACGACTCCCTACGTAAGGCACCCCAAGACGATCCAACAAACGCTGTACTGTACCGTCCTCACCATACTGACCATGAAGCGCGATAAAAACCACATCCGTGGCAAACAAAGCATCCGCTGGAGCACGCTCGATACCATGCAATAACCACTCTCCACGACGATTAATGACAATGTCATTATGTGAAATAGCCAAATTTTGTAACGCCTCAAGGACCGCCGCGCCGGTTTTCATCGACACTTCGTGTTCCTCACTTGGACCACCTCGCAAGACCGCCACCCGAAGGTTTTTCATACCAAGATTATAACGTGGGTTATAAAATATATGTAACGCTCTAAAGACGTAATAACTTTTCCTCTTCTTTAAACTAGTTTTCGCTTGGAACGATGGTATTCAATTGAAAATCGGTGCGCCTCAGCGTTAGCCAATAAAATGGCATCATGATGCTTCTTGAGAATACTTTGTGGACCAAGTACGCGCACCGGACGGTGACGATCGTCTTTGACGACCGCCACTACTGGAATCGCCAACTCTCTTTTATTCAACACTCGTTCGGCGGCGTTCTTTTGCGCCGTACTGCCGTCTACTGCGATAATCTGCGGCAAAGGCCACTCGGTGTGATAAAGTCGACGCTCCAGTATTTCACGAAGAGCAGCTGGATCATTCGCACCTGAGACACTTTGTATTTTAAATTTACGGTACTCACTGCGCTTTATTTCTCCTCCTTCGACCACTGTCATAACGCCGACCATATCTTTTCCCTGCAAATGCGCGACGTCATAAGCCTCTATGCGTACAGAATGTTCATCACGATAAATCCGACTATCGTCTTTAATGAGAGCAATGTCGTGTATATGTTGCAAGGCGAAGATTTTTTTCTTAGCGATGTTGGCATCTTCAAACCGTTCTTCTTTAGCAAGCTTTTTCATTTCCTTGTTCAACTCTTTGATGATCTGACCTTTTTTACCTTCAAAGAAAAGACGAATGTGTCGAATAGCTTGTTGGTATTCAGTTTTGTTTTCTTCAGTAGGATACAGACCAATCTGTCGATTGAAATCTATCTTGCCACGAGCCAATTTGGATTTTTCATCACCAATTGGATGTTTAGTGTCATAAAATTGAAAAAGTCTGCGTACTATTTTCAATGCCTCGCGGAACAAGCTACCGCTTGGAAAAGGGCCAAAATGATAAGTGTAATCATAATCACCCAAATCTTTTCCACGCACCACCAAAACACGTGGCCATTCTTCGTTAGTAATAACCAAATGGTTATAGCTCTTATCGTCTTTTGAGATCGTATTGAAACGAGGCTTGTGAGTGCGGATTAGGTTGGTCTCCAAAATCATTGCCTCAAGCACTGAATCCGTCACGGTGTAGTCGACACTCTTCGCTTCCAATACCATTTTTTCGATCAACGCGGAACGTTTAACTTTCAGATCCGGAGCAAAATAGCTGCGCACGCGATTCTTCAAAGAAGTAGCTTTACCAATATAAAGAATCTCTTTGCGCGCACCCAAAAAGAAATACACCCCTGGTGTATCCGGTAACTTCTTTTTAATTAGGAACTCCTTGGTCATAACGATATGGAGACACGTCTTTGATGTGGCACCGATCTATTTTTTCAGTACTTTGCGTAAGTATTGGCCAGTGAACGATTTTTCGTTATTGGCCACTTCCTCAGGTGTGCCTTTGGCAACCAAATTACCCCCACCTTCTCCGCCCTCTGGTCCAAAATCGAGAATGTAGTCGGCTGACTTAACCAAATCAAGATTGTGCTCAATGACTACTACAGTATTGCCACGACGTACTAGCTCCTGCAAAATCTCAATTAATTTTTTTACGTCCTCATAATGCAGGCCAATGGTTGGCTCATCGAGTAGATAAATTGTCTTCTGAGTATGTGGACGATAAAGTTCGCTAGCAATCTTTACTCGCTGCGCTTCGCCGCCGGAAAGCGTGGTCGCGCTTTGTCCTAACTCTAGATAACCAAGACCCACATTCAATAATGAGTTGAGTCGCTCTGCAATTGACGGAACATCTTGAAAGAAGTTGTAGGCTTCTTCAATAGTCATGTGCAGTACCTCATTAATGTTTTTCTTGCGATAAGTGACCTCTAGAGTCTCTTTGGTGAAACGTGTTCCGTCACAAACATCACAAGTCACATACACAGTCGGCAAGAAGTGCATCTCAACTGCAATTTCACCATTGCCCTGACAAGCTTCGCAACGACCACCTTTAACATTGAAAGAGAAACGTCCTGGCTTCCAGCCTCGTGCTCTGGCTTCACCCGTCGCGGCAAACATATCGCGAATATGAGTAAAGGCACCGGTATAGGTAGCCGGATTAGAACGTGGGGTCCGACCAATTGGTGACTGGTCGATAAGTACGGAACGTCCAAGGTACTCAGTACCAGTAATAGAAGAAACGTTATATGTTTTCGCCGTGCGATAGCGACGTTCCAATCTGGCCAAAAGATTTTTATGCAAAATCTCGTACATAAACGTCGACTTACCACTGCCCGATACGCCAGTAATAGCGATCAACCGGCCGAGCGGAACATCCACGTTAAGATTTTTAATATTGAAGGCCTTTCCTCCTTTTACTTGAATTTTGCCCTTCTCACTATCGCGACGCTCTGGCAACTCTATTTTTCGTTCTCCTCGCAGGTAATCGAGAGTAACTGAGCCGGATTCATTTTTCTTATCTGATAGCAGCTTTCCTAAATAATCAGCCACTACCACTTCGCCGCCGTGCACGCCGGCACCGGGACCAATGTCAATCAGATAATCTGCCGCATAAATAGTATCTTCATCGTGTTCAACCACGATGATGGTATTGCCAAGATCACGAAGAGAAGTGAGCGTATTAATCAAACGATCGTTGTCCCGCTGATGCAGACCAATAGTTGGCTCATCAAGTACGTACAATGCTCCGACTAGTCCACTACCCAATTGTGAAGCTAGACGAATACGTTGGGCTTCTCCACCTGAAAGGGTATTGGCACGACGATTAAGCGTTAGGTATTCAATACCCACGTTTTTCATAAATTCCAATCTTTCGATAATTTCGCGCAACGCCGGCCAAGCAATATCTTGTTGTTTTTTTGAAAGTTTGAGCTTGGCAATGAAGTCCGCCGCGTCTTTGACCGACATATTGGTAAAGTCAACTACGTTCTTTCCTTCTTTTGGACCCCCGCCTAAATACACGCGAAGTGCTTCTGGTCGCAATCGAGCCCCTTTGCAAACAGGACATTCATCCGACTGAAAAATTCCCACCACACCTAGACCGTTACATTCCGGACAAGCACCGTAAGGTGAGTTGAAGGAGAAAAGCCGCGGCTCAACTTCTGGGAAGCTTGAGCCATCGATCGGACAAATAAATTTGGCTGAAAGCGTGCGGTCGGTGCCGTCTGGTCGCTCCACTTTGACCAAACCGTTTGATTCCTTGAGCGCCAACTCAACCGCTTCTGAGAGACGCTCACGTGAGCCTTTAGGATCGTCAGTAAACTCACTCACATAAATTGCGTCGATCATCACGTCGATGTCATGGCGTTGATTTTTCTTCAATTCGATTCGTTCGCGCAACTGCTTGACCTGACCGTCAATTTTTACCGTTTCATACCCTTTATTCAACAAATCATAGAGCAATTGATAGTACTCTCCTTTCCGTCCTACTACCAAAGGTGAAAAAATCGCTACCTTGCCTTTGGAAACTTCAATTCCTAACACTTTTTCTTTTTTTGCATCTTTTACTTCATGTTCTTCAATCGACTTCAGTACTATACCGAGTATTTCATCCTGAGAAAGTTTTTCGATAGCAACGTCTTCGGTAAGACAATACGGCTGACCAACACGCGCGTAAAGAATACGAAGATAATCATAGATTTCAGTAATAGTGGCCACGGTGGAGCGTGGATTGCGGCTGGCTGATTTTTGATCAATGGAAATAGCCGGTGAAAGACCGCTGATTTCATCAACATCAGGTTTCTGTAACTTATTAAGGAATTGCCGTGCATAAGCAGAAAGAGATTCCACATAGCGGCGTTGACCCTCAGCAAAAATGGTATCAAAAGCCAATGAAGACTTGCCGCTGCCAGAAGGTCCTGTAATAGCTATCATCTTGCCGCGCGGCATCTCAACTGTAATATTTTTAAGATTATGGGTACGCGCGCCGCGCACAACGATTTTTTGATCGCTCTGTCCTTCTCCTTTAACTTCCCACTTTACTTGGGTTTTTTTATTAGCCATATAGCACACTAACCTCCGGTTGGAGCCGAAGGTTTGGTTACGAAAGCGAGTATATCACAAACCGCTTTTTATGACATTGATTATAAGTAAGTTTCGTCTGTTCTTGACGTATGCATGTCTAGAGTTCATATTTCTGACAGACCGTTCCTTACAACAAGTGGAGACTCCGATGAAACAAGCTGTGCAAGATACTTTAGACAGGTTTAAGAGTGAGGAAGTAGCCTCGAGCTATGGCTATGCCTCTGGTTACGACAAGCCAAAATCTATCATTGACCAGATCACCGCCTTGTCACAACTGTTCCCAGACATTAACTTTCCGGATAATAAACTGGTTTTAGGTAAGATTCCTGAAATCGCAGAAGGCTGGTTTGTCATACCCAGATACGAAGCCATAGCTCCTGCTTACAATGAAGCCTTGGCGGTGGTGCTTGATCAGCTCAGGCTGCGTTACAGCGACAACTTCAGTGACTATCGTGAAGAACCTGGAGTACTGCGTCAAACCGAAAAGTCGGCAAACGCATGGAGAAGAGTTGGACGAAAACAAAGAGACTGTGACACTCTGTTGGTTCCGGCTCAATTTGGTTTTCAACACCGCGGACAATCTATGCGTCGCGCACGTCAAACATTCGCTTCAAACGAATTCGGGCTCGGTGTATTTATGGTCGGAATAATGATCCTCACCCATCCGGAACGGATCGAACAGCATGACGATCTCTGGATCGACTGTGCCGGAGATGAGTATTCTCCGAGTGGTGATGGAGTTTTTTCCTGCGCACCGATCTTCCGCCGCTACAAAAATCAGCTAGAGTTGGACTTTCGTCCAATCACCAGAGCCGGCGGCAGTTACGGAACGGCGTCCGCATTCGTTCCTTAAGAGTTCTATGTTCCACAATCAAAGCCTTTTCGTAAACAATAATTACGAAAAGGCTTTTTATTTTCCGGTTTTACTTTCCAACACTCTTATTTCATCTCGTATGATGGCAGCAGTTTCAAAATCCAACGCCGCTACAGCTTCATTCATTTGCTGACGTTTTTCTTTTAAGACTTTTTTAGGATTCTTTTTAAACAAATCCATATCAACGGACAACAAAGTATGCACCGTTTCGTCGTGCACAGTCCGAAGCTGATCAGCGATTGACTTGATTTCTTTCTTGATGGTTTGCGGAGTAATGCCGTGTTTCTTGTTGTACTCCAGTTGAATACCGCGACGACGATTGGTTTCGCCAATGGCAAATTCGAGAGCTTTGGTGATTTCATCGGCATACAAAATCACGCGACCGTTTACGTTACGAGCGGCGCGGCCAATAGTTTGAATTAGAGCCGTTTCGCTGCGTAAGAATCCAGTTTTATCGGCATCAAGAATAGCCACCAGCTCCACCTCCGGCAAATCAAGACCTTCACGTAACAGGTTTACTCCTACCAAACAGTCAAACTCTCCTTTGCGGAAATCGGTCAAAATTTCAATTCGTTCCAATGTCTCTACATCACTATGGATGTATTTTGTTTTAATACCTTTTCCTTCCAAAAATTCAGACAAGTCTTCAGCCATCTGCTTGGTAAGTACAGTCGTCAAAACACGAGCGCCTGCCTTGATCACTTTTTCGGCTTCAGCAATGAAGTCTTTTACTTGTCCGGGATAACTGCCCTTTTCTACAATCGGTCGCAAATCTATTTCCGGATCCACCAATCCGGTCGGGCGAATGATTTGCTCAATCATCGGAAAACCAGTGCTTTCGGCTTTTTCAAACTCGTATTTTCCAGGAGTGGCTGAAGTATAAATCCTTTGCCCCACCCGCTTTTCAAATTCATCAAACTTAAGTGGTCGGTTATCTTTTGCGCTTGGTAAGCGAAAACCATAATCTACCAAAGTGTCCTTACGAGCTCGGTCTCCTGCGTACATACCGCCAATCTGTGGAATCGTTACGTGTGATTCATCAATGATCGTCAAAAAATCTGCCGTCCCATCAGCCTTGTGTGGGAAGTAGTCGAGCAAAGTATAAGGCGGTTCATCAACTTGGCGTCCATCGAAATGTCTCGAATAGTTTTCAATACCATTACAGTAACCGATTTCACGAATCAGAGCCAAATCATGGTCAGTACGACGCTTTAGGCGCTCCGTTTCAAGCAGCTTTCCTTCTTTTTTGAATTTTTTGAGCTGCTCGTCTAGTTCTAGTTTTATGTCTTCTATGGCTCGCGCGCGTTCAGCCTCAGGTGTTACGAAGTGCTTGGCTGGGAACAAAAAGAAGTTCTCAGACTCTTCTATGATTGCTCTTGTTGTAGCATCGATTTTGGTGATACTGGAAACGGTATCTCCTGTAAAACTGAGTCGATAGATCGCTTTCTCATTGGTTGGCATTATTTCCACAGTGTTGCCAACAGCACGAAAATGACCAGGCATCAGATCTGCCGTGGTGCGTTCAAAATACATTGAAACTAAAGTACGAAGCAGTTCCGCGCGATTGGTTTTGAAACCTTTCTCAAACTTCTTGTGTACTTTTTCGTACTCAATCGGCGATCCTAATCCGTAAATACAAGACACCGATGCCACAATGATCACGTCTTTGCGAGTCAATAGTGCCTGAGTGCTGGCGTGACGCAAACGATCAATTTCTTTATTGATCTGCGCCTCCTTTTCTATATATGTGTCCGACACCGGCATATAAGCTTCCGGCTGATAGTAGTCGTAATAAGAAACAAAGTAATGCACCGCGTTGTTAGGAAAAAAATCACGGTACTCCTGCGCCAATTGC
>Ga0196965_1001104_pt1 | contig 11168 bp, 9 predicted proteins | sample S1_20metaG_FD_148668 | JGI IMG/M metagenome (GOLD analysis project Ga0196965, IMG submission 148668) | Soil microbial communities from Anza Borrego desert, Southern California, United States - S1_20 | ecosystem: Environmental > Terrestrial > Soil > Desert | place: USA: California | collected... | reverse complement strand
GGTTCACGAGCAGACATTATTTCACTTACTGTGCTCATATCCTCATAATAGCCTATATCAAATAAATATAAATAGTTTGAACCCAATATTTAGATTTATTTATTTTTTGAAGTGGTCAAAAATGTTTATAAGGGTACCAGATTCTAAAGTAATGTTCAAATCTAATAGTTGAAGCATATTATCTATTATCAATGCTATTTTTAGAACTTGCTCAGACTTTTGAAAGAATGGAGAAAACCAGTAGTAGATTAGAACTAACCCAGTTTTTAGTAGATCTCTTAGAAAGAACACCTACAAATTTAATAGATAAAACGGTATATCTTATCCAGGGAAAACTTGGGCCGGATCACAAATCAGGAGAATTAGGAATAGCGGAAAAAATGGTTACTAAATCTTTATCACTAGCAACTGGGATACCTACAAACGAAATTAAATTAAGGTTTGCTAAAATTGGTGACTTGGGAGATGTAGCCTATAGTCTAATTGTTAATAAGACACAGAGTACATTATTTCAAGAACCCCTTACAGTAGAAAAGGTGTTTGATACGTTACTAAAGATAGCAAGTGTTACCGGAGCAGGTTCTTTGGATTTAAAAATTAGATATATTACAAGCTTGATAAACAATTGTTCAAACTTAGAGTCAAAATATTTATTGAAATTGATTCTGGGAAATTTAAGATTGGGTATAGCTAACTTTACGCTAATAGATGCTTTAGCTATCCGTTTTACTAATGATAAAAAAAATAGAAAAGTATTAGAAAATGCCTTCAACCTTTCTAGTGATTTGGGAAATATAGCACGGATTTTGGCACAGGGTACCGTAGAAGATGTCAAGTCAATATCAGCATCTTTGTTTATCCCAATTAGACCAATGCTTGCCGAAAGAGCAGCGGACCCAGAGGATGCTCTAAATAAAATTGGGGGAAAGTGTCTAGCTGAATATAAAATAGATGGCGAGAGGGTCCAAATACATAAGAGAGGACAACAGGTTAAACTTTTCACCAGGAGTCTTGAAAATATTTCACTAAATTTCCCCGAAATTGTGAAAATGTTTGCGGATTTTAATACAAATGACATGATAGTAGAAGGAGAGGTTGTTGCAATCAATCCTGCTGATTCAAAATATTTACCTTTTCAAAGCCTGATGCGAAGAAGAAGGAAATATAATATTCAAGAGGCGATGGAAACATATCCTGTGTTACTAAATCTGTTCGACGTATTATACTATAACGGCCAAGATAAAATGGAATTACCTTTTATAGAAAGAAGGAGATTATTAGAAGCTACTTTTGGTGATGTTACTAATGATAAGCTCAGATTGGTAGAGCAAATGGAAATATCAAGTGCTGATGAAATTGAAGAGTTTATGAAAAAGGCTTTAGAATATGGGAGCGAAGGATTAATGCTGAAAAATCCTAATAGTAGATACCGTGCAGGAGCAAGAGAATGGGCATGGATAAAGCTTAAGAAGGAGTACTCGGGAACAATATCTGACTCTGTTGACTTAGTTATCCTAGGTGCATTATATGGAAAAGGCAGACGGGTAGGCAAATACGGAGCTTTATTACTAGGCTCCTATAGTAAAGAAGATGACACATTTTATACTATTTGTAAAGTAGGGACTGGTTTTAAAGATGAGGTTTTATCTAATCTGTATGAGAAATTAAATAATCTAATAATTCATAAAAAACATCCAAGAGTACAATCTGGAGCCTTGTCAATGGATGTTTGGTTTGAACCAAGTATAGTATTGGAAATAATTTCTCCTGAAATCACGCTAAGCCCGATTTATACAACCGGCAAAAATAGGATAAAACCGGGCTACGGAATGGCTTTAAGATTTCCAAAATTTTCAGGTAATATAAGAGTGGACAAGTCTCCCGAAGATAGCACAACAGTAAAAGAAATTCTGGAAATTTATCAGAACCAGATAAAACAATGAATATAATTGCAATAGATCATAGTTGTGGATATGTGTTGCAACTAAAATAAAAAAAATCTAGTTAAAAGCAAACTCAAAATAATTCAATTATGAAAAACTCAATAGAATTACATATGTATTTATCTTTTTAATATTAAATAGATCTTGAGATAGTATTAATTATTTATGATAACTGAAAAATTTTAAATTTATCTCAGTATAATAGGTCCTGTGATTTCTCGCAACCGCATTTATTGTGAAGATTGTGTCGGGTTTATGGAGAAGATCAGAACTAATGGCACATTCAAAATCGATGTCATAGTAACGTCACCTCCTTATAACATTGGTAAGAAATACAATTCATACGATGATAACAAGAAAGATAAAGATTATCTAGAATGGATATATATTGTAGCACAAAAAAGTTACTCAATATTGAAAACAAATGGTTCATTTTTCCTAAATATAGCGGGTACGTCTGTAGAACCTTTGCTTCCATTTCAGGTCCTAACCAAATTTTTAGATGCTGGTTATAAACTTCAAAATACTATACATTGGATCAAATCAATATCGATTGAAAAGGAAGATATTGGCAATAACAATCCGATCGGTAGTGAGAGTTTCTCTATTGGTCATTATAAACCAATAAGAAGCAAAAGATTCTTAACTAATACTCACGAATATGTATACCACTTTACTAAAATGGGTAACTCACCGATAGATAAATTATCAATAGGAGTTCCTTATCAAGATAAATCTAATTTGAGGAGATGGAAATCAGCAAAACAAGACAAAAGAGATAGGGGAAACGTATGGTTTATATCATATCCCACAATTCAACATGGAAGATCTCACCCTGCAGTATTTCCTGAAAAGTTAGCTAGACTTTGTATTAAGTTGCATGGATTTTCGGAAGAAGATTTCATAGTATATGATCCTTTTATGGGAATAGGTAATACGGCTCTAGCATGTTTAAAATTGGGGGTAGATTTTGTTGGTACAGAAATTGATCAGGAGTATATAGAATATGCTAACCAAATCATTGCAATAAAAAAAAATAGTACCAGTAAACAATAGTTACTTGTAAGACTATTTGAATAAACAATACATCAATAAAAAGTGAAAGGGATGTTATAATTTAGCAGGTACAAATACAAATCTGAGGTATCCACTATCTTCTCCTTATAGCTCTTAGAATCCCCATACCCATAATTATATAGCCAATGATTATTATTCCAATAAATTGTGGAGCCAATATCGGTATTTGATTTGTGTCGGCAGAAGCAGTCTGGACATTATCATCTGTTGGAATGAACAACGACGACAAAAGAACTGTAGTTCCCATAATAGCTCCTCCCAATATCAAAAGAACTGTTAAAAGTCTTGAAGGTATATTTATACCAATTCCAAATGAAGCAATAAATAATATGATTGATCCTCCTCCAAATATCATTCCTCGGTCTTTCTCAGATAAAGGCAAAAAGCCATCTGATTGATTTATCATTGAAACTCCTACATCAAGGATATAAACTACCAGTAAAACAAATGCTATAGACACAAGAATTTCGGATGTGATTTTTCTGATTCTTTGCATAACATACGTTCTAGCTTTGGTTATTTAATTTTTATATATTTTCTAATTATCAATTGAAATGAGTTTAAATAGATATTGAACAAATAGAAAGAGGTAAAATGAATTTAGGGTTAAAAGTCCTATAGATAACCAACGCTCAATAACATGAACACGACAAATTGCAGCAGTTCTAATTTAGGTATATAGAGGAAGTGATACAAGATTATTTCTTTAATTTTAACTGAATTAAATTTTGTAATATTCTTAATCCAATCTAAACAATAGCAAAATGAAAGGATAAGACAAGATGTTATACATTCATAACTGGTGGTCACTTGATTAAAGTTATAACCATATCAAAGATACACGTAACAAGATTGCCTTGAAAATTTTACTTGTCAGAGGTCCAGTAATCATAATTGTTTACGGTGAATGTAATATTTTAGGAGTAAAGGTTAAAGATCAAAAAATATTTTGGAATAGCACAAAAATATTGCCCATAGAAAAAAGAGATAATACAAAGGTCCGTTTTATAGGAAATCAATACGTACTGTATGGCAGTTTTAGCAATAACGCAGGTTTGGGTATGGCAATTTGGGAAGATACTCTACGACAGATTATGAATCTAAAATATAAAACAATAGTTATCATAGGCGCATCAGACTCTGGAAAATCTACCTTCTCACTATATCTAGCAAATAAATTCATTGAGGATAATCTCAGACCATATGTATTAGATGCTGATGTAGGTCAGGGAGATCTGGCTCCTCCAACATGTATCGGTTCGGCGATCTTAATGGATCAAAAAATAGATCTATCAATGACAAAAGCCGACCATATTAGTTTCATTGGCGATATTCAACCAGGAAACAACGAATTCAGAATAGTCAGATGTATCAGCAAATTAATAAGCAAATCAAAGTGCCATGATATATGTATAGTTAATACGGATGGGTATATGCATGGAAATGGCCTTTACTATAAATTAAAGTTGATACAAAAAATTAAGCCAGATTGTATAGTTTGCTTAGGTAATAATGATATTTACAAGATTCTAAAAAAATATTCAAAGGAATCAATCAATTGGAAATCAAATATAATAAATGGGCGTAAACCAAATCCAATAATAAAGAGGTCACGTCAACTCAGATCCCAAAAAAGATTAAATACTTTTTTAAGATTCGTAAATCTAAAGGAGTCAGAACCTTTTCAGATACATCTTAACAACGTTAAGTCGATTTATTATCAAAACCGGTTTTACCTAAACGAATATTCACTCAAAAGTTCCTTTACTCTGAACAATTTTAGACACTTTCTAATTAAATCTGCAAAATACAATTTGCTTAATAATCTATTTATAGGCCTTGGATTTTCAAAAGAAAGAGACATTGTCTATGGATTCGGGCTTGTAAAGAATTTTGAAAATGATATTCTGACTGTTTTGACTACATGTAAGAAGTTTGACTCAATTTATATGAGTGATATCCGGCTTGATTACCCTACTAAGACGTTGCAATAGTCCCAATTGAGGCCTAATTGAAATATTTTAAAACTTTATCTCTGTGTATATCGGATATCATAAAATGATATCACAAAATGAAACATTAGGCCACTGTATTGTTTGCAAAGATGAATTGAACAGTATTAATACAAAGGTAATTAGAAATCCAAAATACTCTAAGTATAGAAATTTAGTATGTAATAGGTGCTTCGATGAATATTATCCTCAAAGTCATTAACAGAGAACAGGAGAGATGAATAGCTTGACAATACAATATTAAAAAAAATATGAAACAAATATTACATTCATCATAATAAATACTTCGTATTCTATTTCCTTAAGAATTCAATTAGAATAGAATAGAGTAAATTGAATTAACAAGTTTTTTCAATAAATATTATAGCTAATGTCTTATTCCTTGATGCACGCTGTTCTTCACATTATTAATAGAAATAATAGCCTCTTTTCCCACTGAAAAATTTTTGCTTACAATATATCCTGTTTATATTGCAACTTTTGGCATTTCATTAACTGTATTTAACGTTACTTTAGATAACGGGTTACCACAAGTTATAAAGAACGTAGTTTCGCTAAGTTGATTTGATCGTTCAATTGAGTCCTTAGTTAACCTAGACATTGTTTGCAACTTCAGAGACTTATTTTGACGATGATGATGTTTCCGTATTAACTGGATCTAATTTGTTTTGTCAATATCTATTATATGCTCATTGTCGGTATCCCTAAATGTAGGTTGAACCATACATTTGGATTAAAAGATATAGATTTAACATGTATTAACGACAGATAAGTAATAAACCAATAGAAGGATATGACATCTCAAAGTAGGGTAGCCTACTAGTACCAACATGAGTAAGAGGCCCCATTTCAAATCCTCCTAAATCCACCACGTAGACGTAACAGCACGGCTGCGATGTCTTAGGGTTGCTCCCTCCCGGACCTCACCCATTTCAACAATTCACAGTCAATATTACACCTTCATGTAATTCGCTGTTCATAGCCATCCGATACGGCATGATTTCATACTAGGAGAATAAGCGGGTATCCTCCCATTCATGAATTTACCTAATAGTTACTGATCCCGACATAAAGCCGATTTCCGGTATGGGGCACGGCTAGCACCCCGATCCTACCTACCCTACTCTTATTACTACAAAATCAAATATAATGTTATTGGAATTTAGAAAAAAGAGATGATTAGAAATTTATGGTATGAACTAAAAAAGATTAATTCGAGAATTTATCGACTACATCATGCCGTCCATTCCACCAGGAGGCATGCCACCCATTCCACCAGGAGGCATGCCACCCATTCCACCACCTGATTTGCTTGAAGCGATTACATCATCAATTCGTAACAACATTGACGCTACCTCAGTGGAGGACTTTATGATCTGCTCCTTCACAGATAATGGTTCAAATATCTCAATCTTGGACATGTCTGATATCCTTGAATTTCGGGCATCAATTCCGGCCCACTTTGATCCTTTATTCTGCTTAGAACGCAATTCAGCGAGGGTATCGATTTGATTCATCCCAGCATTCTCCGCTAAAGTCAACGGAATGATTTCCAGTGCTTCAGCGAATTTTTCAGCTGCCAGTTGTTCCCTTCCTGTTAAAGTATTTGTCCATTCCCTTAACTTTCCAGATACATAAGCCTCAGGCGATCCGCCGCCTGCTACGATGAATGGTTTCTCTAATACATCCTTTGTAACCATCAGAGCATCGTGAATAGAACGCTCGGCTTCATCTACTACTCTTTGAGAGCCACCGCGGATTAAGATTGTTACAGATTTAGGGTTTTTACATCCCTCTACAAAGACCCACTTGTCTGTCTCTACTTTTCTTTCTTCAACCAGATCAGCAGAACCCAAGTCCTTGGTTGTCAGGTCGTCTAAATTATTGATAATTCTTGCTCCAGTAGCCCTTGACAACTTTGTCATATCACTTTCTTTTACACGTCTAACAGTCAACACATTAGCTTTTGCCAAATAGTGTTGTGCTATGTCGTCGAGACCCTTTTGACAAATAATAACATTAGCTCCAGTTCCTGTAATTTTTTCAACCATTGACTTGAGCATGACATTTTCCTCATCCAAAAATCTTTTCATTTGCTCTGGAGACGTAATATTCAGTTTTGCGTCAAATTCGGTTTTTTCAATTTCTAATGCAGAATTAATCAGTGCAATTTTTGCTTTTTCTATTCGCTTTGGCATACCTCCGTGGACAACCTCCTTATCTAAGACTATGCCTTTGATGAGTTTAGTATCCTTGATAGAGCCGCCAGATTTTTTTTCTACTTTTATATCATCTAGATCAACTTTAGTAGAACCATTTAATGTTTCAGCCACTTGTTGTGATGCTGTAACTACTATATTTGCTAGATCATTTGATTCCTTTGAAACTAATTTAGTTTGCATTGAGGTCTTTGCAATCTTAATCAATTGCTCCTTTTCGTTATTTGTTACCCTTATGGCTATATTATTCAAAAGCTCAATAGACTTTACAGCGCATTTTCTATACCCATCGACTATTACGGTAGGATGAACATTCTTTGCAATCAATTCTTCAGCCTTTTCTATTAATGAACCGGCCAAAACAACAACTGAAGTAGTTCCATCACCCACTTCATTATCTGTAGCTTTACTAATTTCAACCATCATTTTTGCTGCAGGATGTTGTACATCTATCTCTTTTAGTATTGTTGCTCCATCATTAGTTATTGTTACGTCCCCAAGTGAATCCACAAGCATTTTATCCATTCCTCTAGGACCTAAACTTGTTCTTACTATTTCCGCCACAGTCTTTGCTGCATTAATATTATTCTTCTGTGCTTCCTTTCCTTTTGTTTCACTAGCTCCTTCCTTTAATATTAATACGGGCATTCCGCCAGCTGAACCTGTTTGAATTGACATACTTTCATCATTCACCTAAAATTATAATTTAACTTGCTATTATTGGGATATTTTAAACTTACTTTAACAAAAAAATTAGAGTAAAAAAATTTCAATGTCATGTAAACAACGAGTCATATTTTCCAGAGTCGACATCATCATAAATTTCATTTGCTACTTTATCTTCAACCTTGATTCCCAAGCTAAGGCATGTACCTATGATCTCCTTGGCAGATGATTTTGTTGATTGAGCATATGAGACATCTAATTTCATCTTGGAAATCTTGACTATACTATCCATAGAAACATTTCCCACAAAATTTGTGCCGGCTGTCCCCGATCCCTTGTTGATTCCAGATTCTTTAAAAATTAAAGCAGCGGTAGGTGGAATTCCTACTTCAACCATAAATTGCTTTGTCTCAGAATCAACTTCAACTTTCACAGGAACTTTCATTCCCGGAAAATCTTTAGTTTTTTCATTAATTGTATTTACCACCTGAAGAATGTTAATTCCCAAAGGTCCAAGAGCTGGTCCTAGAGGAGGACCTGCACTAGCTTCTCCTCCGCTAACCAATGCGTTTACTACTTTTTTTTCACCCATATATTATTACGTCGTATCTAATACTAGATCCATTTATAATTCTATAAAGATTTTTTTAGATAATTAGCATCAACCGTAACAGGAATTTGATATGGCGAATCTAATAGCACTACTGTTGCCTCTTGCTTTTCGTAATCAACCCTAGTTATCTTAGCTTTCATCGATTTGAATGGTCCCGCTATAATTTCTACAGTATCATCTATTGTTAATTCGGTAACTACAGGTTTCTTTATTAAATAGCCTTCTAGATCTTTGAATGGAAGTTCACCTCTAATTTGACCTCTGATATGACGGATTCCATGCAAGGCTTCATATGCTATATTGGAATCAAGAGCTTCGACTATTACATATCCCTTGAAATTTTCAAGAAACAAGACAGAGTAAATCCCTTCAATTTTTTTAGTGTTCAGTCGAGTTTGAAGCATTGAGGCAATCATGCTTTCTTGTCCCCCGGCTACCCTGACTACGAAGAATTTTGAATCATCATCGTTTTCATTCGTTAAATCGTCAGAACCATTTTCTAATTTATTTGTTCTAATAAGATCATTTTTAGAATTGGAAAATTCATCGGTTTGATTGTTTTTGTTTTTTGAGTCATACTCTGAATTAATCTTTTCTTTACCATTACCCTTCTTTGAAAGCTTCCTAGGATTTGTAACTTCAAACTCATCAAAACTTTCCGCATCATTGGAATCGGTTTTGTTATTGTCAGAAATTTTATCTTTAGTATCACTGTTAAGATCTAGCATGTCCAAGTCTTCTTCGTCATATTGGAGGTCTTTAGGCATTTAATAGAATCAATAATGGTATCTGTTTTGGAATTTATAAGTTTATAATATACAAGGCTAGTCAAATTGTTGACGTGCTTTATAAAACAACAATTAAATTTTGACAGAGAATCATGATTTTTAGGCTAATGAAATACGTTTTGTTGGCGTCTTCTAAGGATCAAGCTAGTTGTACAATGAAAGATTATTTAATTGAGTATGAAGATTATGCGCCATTGTCTTCAAATTATTCCCCGGGATTCAAAAACAATAATGAAGAGAAATCAAACCCAGGGAACCCTACACCTAAAATAGAATATGAGGTTTTCAGATCAAAGAAACACGAAAATGTTAATCTACTTGTATTAAACGAAGAATTAGTTAATCTATCTAATCTTGATAATCTAGTTTTTGAGAAGGGCTTACTTATCTTCCTATCCAAACATGCTTCAAAGAGCAAAATACCTGCTCTAACATCCCATTTTACAGGAAACTTCTCCTCAAATGCTTCCCTTGGAGGAAGTCCACTTGAATTGGGAAGTACATATCCTACATTTCAAAAAATGTATATGAAAAATCTAGTTGATATGAATGGAGATCTCCCGCAGTATGATTTGACTATTGAAGCAACACACCATGGCCCTACATCATCAGCTAATCCCCTAATGTTTATTGAAATAGGCTCATCAGAGAAAGAATGGAAAAATAAATTGGCTGCCTCGCTTGTATGTAAATGCATATTACATACAATTGACGAAGATTTTAAGCGTCAAGAAAAAAAAGACTCAAAGATTGCTATTGGTATTGGAGGAAATCACTATTCGGACAAGTTCAATAAACTTATTCTTTCTTCGGATGTTGCTTTTGCGTCAATTGCAAGCAAGTATAACTTACGATTTATAGACAAAGAAATGCTAAAGCAGATGAGAAATAAATCTATCGAACAAGTCACAGAAATATATTTAGATAAGAAATCATTAGGTTCAGAAAAGCATCGACTGATCTCATTGGCAGAAGAGGAAGATTTAGCGATTAATTTTGTTTAAATCACTAATTTATTCCGTATAATTGAGTCGGGTTATGTTTCGCTCTAAATGGTTTTAGAAAGAGCAAAGACAAATGTAAATTGAACAAATTAACCAGATACCTACTTTATGACTTACACCTTATTATGAAGTATTGCAGACAGGAATCATGAATCGATAATGAAAAGACAAAAAAAGACTTCTTTGATTGTTACTTCAATTTTGAGAAATGGCAATGAAATCTTAATCCTAAAAAGAAGTCCGCGTACAAAGACAATGCAAAATCTATGGGCAGGAATTAGCGGTTATCTCGAACCTTCAGAAGATTTGATTTCGCGGGCTTTAGTCGAGATTTATGAAGAGACGAAAATAAATGGAAAAGAACTGATATTAGACAAAATATTGAATCAAATTACTATAAACATTAAACCAGATTTAACATTAATAATACAACCGTTTTATTTTTTATCAAGTACGCGAACTATACTATTAAATTGGGAACACACAGAGTTTAGGTGGATAAACTCATATGATTTAGATAATTACAAGTTTGTTCCAATGCTTAAGGAAATTTTAAAATTCTGTTTCGACAGATCTAACTAAATTTTAAAGATATTGGAATACTGCAAAAATTAAGACAAATATTAGTGTGTTTTTGCGGTTTTCACTAATTCTCTTAAGTGAGCCAATGATCGGACCTGCGCACCATTGACCTTCTTATATAATGCCCAAAACTGCTCGTTGGTTATATCCTTTCTTTCTTTTAATATTTTCAAATGCTTTCGCATAGATCGTACCTTAATAACATAGACCTCTTTCTTACCAACACGGGCAGTCTTTTTACCTTTTTTTGAACCCGGCCCCGTA
>Ga0196965_1001103_pt1 | contig 11169 bp, 8 predicted proteins | sample S1_20metaG_FD_148668 | JGI IMG/M metagenome (GOLD analysis project Ga0196965, IMG submission 148668) | Soil microbial communities from Anza Borrego desert, Southern California, United States - S1_20 | ecosystem: Environmental > Terrestrial > Soil > Desert | place: USA: California | collected... | reverse complement strand
TGAATATATCCCATACTTTTCCGCGAAAGGCAACCGACGTAAATGGTGCTATAGCTTTGTGAACCGCAAGTGCCAGACCATGCAGCCCGCCCCAGATTACAAATTTCCAGGAAGCGCCATGCCATAACCCACCCAACAGCATGGTGATCATCAGGTTGATGTATGTTCGGACTTTTCCTTTCCGGTTTCCGCCCAGGGAAATATAGAGGTAATCGCGGAGCCAACTCGACAATGAGATGTGCCACCTTCGCCAAAACTCCGATATGTTCAGCGATTGATACGGCGAATTAAAATTGATATTGAAATGGAAACCCAACAGCAATGCAATGCCTATGGCCATATCAGAATACCCGGAGAAATCGCAATAGATCTGCAAAGCATAACCATACATAGCGACGAGATTTTCAAATCCGGTATAAAGTAACGGCGCATCGAAAACACGATCCACAAAATTGATGCTGATGTAATCAGATATAACAGCCTTCTTAAATAACCCCGTGAAGATGAGGAACACACCCCTCCCCAGCATCTCTTTTGACACAAAGGTTGGTTTATGAATCTGTGGTAAAAAATCGGCGGCCCTTACAATCGGACCTGCTACCAGTTGCGGAAAAAACGAAAGATAAAACGCATAATCAAGAATGTTGTTCACGGGTTTAAGATTGCCGCGGTACACATCAATGGTATAACTGAGTGATTGAAATGTGAAGAAGGAAATACCAACAGGGAGAAAAATATCCATTGGTTCATAGGAACCACCTGTTAAACCGTATGCAGTATCAAATAAAAAATTAGTGTATTTGAAGTAAGCAAGAACGCCGAGGTTAATCGAAAGACTGGCTATTAACATCAGCTTTCTTTTTAATTTATCCTTTGTGAGAAAGATCAATCCGGCCAGGGTGTAGTCAACTACGGTTGCACTTAACAATAAAACGAAATATAATCCACTGGATTTATAGTAGAAGTACAGGGAGAAAAGTGTGACGAAAATAATTTTGGGCCGATTGGTAGGGCTAAGAAAATAATAAACGATGATGAATGCCGTGAATAAAAATAAGAATAACCCACTGCTAAAAATCAGCGGTGCGTCCGGATCATAAAAGAACTGTTGTACTATTTTATGGATATCGACCTGAAACATACTTATTATAACTCTTCATGATTGCCTCAAACAACAAGTTTCCCTGATAAGCATATCCTTCTTTTGAAAAATGAATTCCATCCGGGCGAAGAAAACCACGTAATCGCCAATCGCCCGCCGAATCTTTGCCACCATTAACCTTAAACATATCCCAAAATCCATGTCCGTTTTCAACAGCATAGCGAATGATTTCATTGCGAACTTGTTCAATGCCAGGATTTGGCTTTACTTTTTTCAGAAAAGCGTCCGGAGGAGAAACAAGGATAAAAGATGCCGCAGGATTTTGAGCTGATAGAGATTCTACTAACTGCGTTACATGCTGATAGAGATTTCTATCGAGATAGGGATGATCAACCGATTCGTTAGTACCCAGTGAAATAATAAAAAGATCGGGTTGTAATGCGCGTGTTTGCTGCGCAAAAAGTTTCGCCGCATTATAATGTGAGTACTTCGCACCATTAACACCGATCGCGTGATAAAGGATTCCGCTTTGCCCGTTTTCAAAGCTAACACCAAAAAGGGTAGCGAACCGTTGCGTTTCAGAAGCTTTAACGGTTTGTATTGAAATTTGATTGTACAATTCAGGCAAGGTCACCGTGGAGAAGTAAGTACCTGAATCAAGCTTCGATGGCATGATCATCCCAAGTTCATTTGATAGGGAGTCCTGAACAGACAGATTGAAACTTGCGGGATCATACTGGAAAAAAACAGCTACTTTATTAAAGCGATATTGATTGAACGGATCATTCATCCTGATGTTAATCTTTGCGCCAGTTTGTTCGGTATTGATCGTTATTCCGCCAATGCCAATGGGTAGTGGCTGCTTAACATATATCATTCGCTTAGACGACCAGTTGTCGGCCGACGATGTGCGGATGTTTAATGGTTCATTGGTACCTGCCACTTTTCCAGGGACGATCAAACCTCTTCCGGCATTACCAAACTCACGTTGTAATTTGCTTCGTACCACCGCGGTAAGAAAATCTGCCTGAATATGTGAGTCACCCAAGTGCACAATGTTTACCCATCCCTCACCCGACTTCTTTAGTTGATAAAGTTTTTCAAAAAAAACATCGAGGTGAACTTCATTTCGAATTACGTTTTGTTCCGCGGGTATGAAGGAAGATAAGGCAATACTATCTGGCACAGGTTGCCCATGCAGACAGTTCGTCAACATCAATATCAATCCGATGATCGGCAGTTTAATCATTCTTCTGTGCCTTCGTTTCTTTTTCGTATTGTTCCAATTCAAATAGTAAGCTCTTCACCAGTTTTCCACCTAGTTTCTTTCCACCTTTAAAAGTAAGATGGGTATAATCCTTAGCCGCAAGTGCAGGTGTTGATTCAACAAAGCGAACCATACTGTCTTCACCACCCATAGCTTCAAACAAATCCCAGAACGCAATACCTGTTTGTTGTGCAATATAACGCTGTGCGTTACGCAGTGCAGGAATTGTGTTGATGGTATGAAATTCACCTCCTTCGTTGGTTGCCCTGTCACTCACGCTAAGCAGTAAAATGCTTGCTCGGGGAAAGACTTTTTTCATTTTGTTAATCACGGTGATCATGCGATCTGCATACCAATTATAACGCGCAGAGTCAGCACCTACTACGTTTAGTCCATACTGCAGAATAATTAATTTGTAATCGCGATACGAATTAAATTCACGGAACATTTTATCAGGAATAGCGTACAAGCCGATCCCTGAATTTCCCCGCATAGAGAAATTATCTACATAAACGCCGTGTCCATTCTCAAAGCTGGCACCATACAGATACAAACTGTCGAAGGGCTCGAATTGATAATTGATTCTTTTCGCCTTCGGATTCCATAATTTCCATTCCTGTAGTTTTAATCCTTTCTTCAACATGCCTGAAGCTGTCACCGTATCATTGATGCTATAATGCAAAACAGCATTACCAGAGTTTTTATAGTACAATCGCATCACAGAAAACTCGCGCATATAACGCTGACGGGAAACCCTATATGTCACCCGGTTGCCCTCAAGCGGTCTGAACGTATATCCAGCTGGCCCGAAGTCAACCACATCCGTGGAATCTTTCTTACTTACGATTGAATATGTTTTGTAATGATCAAATTCGTGCTTAATCGTATTTCTAAATCCTGTAACATGAGAAGTGATGGGCACAAAGCCTACTCCGCGACCGCCAAACAAGGTTTGTAATGTATCCCTTACACTACCGCAAAAAACGTCTCCTTCAATAAATGAGTCACCATAGAATGCAATCCGCATGGTATGATTATCTTGTTTTACCTTCACAAGGTGGTCAAGAAAACGGGTCAACGCGGTACTGTCCGGGCTGTAATCTTCGATGCAGGTTATCCCAGCCCTGCAAAACTCCTGAGATTCTTCTGCCACAGAATCAATTGTTGCCTGTAACGAATCTAATTCCGGGAAATCCACTTCGATCAGAGGTTCACTTTTTTTCTCCTGGCGTATCGCTGAAAGCAAATCAATTTTATCGAAAGTTTTATCACCTATTGTGAAAGGAGGCACGCTTGAAAAAATTCCGAGGAGAAGAATAACCATCAAACACAATCCAACGGCGTATGATAAAAAATTAGTCTTCATGAGTGGGTAAATATAAAAATTCCCGAAACGGAAACGAGCAACACAATTTTACGCTTCATGAAAAGATTTTTTGGCCCATCACTGTAAAAACGGATTAAATATGCCTTCCGATTACACATAATGATATTACATGCCAAAGTTAGGAATGATTAATCCACAGGAAAATGCAATGTAATGAAAGACTGTTTTTAAAGGTATCAGGGCGGGCAACTGCTAAACAGCCCCCGCTTTGATTTCATCAACGACGGCTGGGTCCAATAACGTCGTTGTATCGCCGAGATTTGAAGTTTCGCCTTCTGCTACTTTACGCAGAATCCTACGCATAATTTTTCCGGAACGTGTTTTCGGTAAGCCACTCACAAATTGAATCTTATCTGGTTTTGCAATCGGGCCAATTATTTTGGAAACTGTTTCCCGTATTTCAACACGAAGTTTATCTTCATCTTCAGGTGTTTCATAACAAATAACAAAAGCATAAACACCCTGCCCTTTGATATCATGCGGGTATCCTACTACAGCAGTTTCGCATACGGCTGCATGTTCATCAATAGCGCTTTCGATTTCAGCCGTACCAAGATTATGGCCCGAAACAATAATAATATCATCTACCCTTCCGGTGATTCTGTAGTATCCTTCTTCATCGCGTTTGCATCCGTCACCGGTAAAGTATTTCCCCGGGAAGGTGGAGAAGTATGTTTCTCTGAATCGCTGATGATCACCGTAAATCGTACGCGCCATGGCTGGCCATGGAAATTTGATGGCGAGTTTGCCTTCGATATTATTTCCCTGGATTTCCAATCCGCCTTCATTCATGATCGCCGGTTGAACACCTGGTAGGGGTAGCGTTGCATAAGAGGGTTTTAATTTCGTGACATGCGCGATGGGAGAAATCATGAATCCTCCTGTCTCTGTTTGCCACCACGTGTCAATGATCGGGCATTTCTCCTTGCCTATATTTTTGTTATACCAATGCCACGCCTCTTCATTAATCGGTTCACCTACCGTACCCAGTATTTCAAGAGAGGAAAGGTCATATTTTTCAACGAAACTTAACGGAGCTTTTTCCAGCGATCGAATCGCCGTCGGTGCAGTATAAAATATATTGATTTTATGACGTTCTATGGCTTGCCAAAATCTTCCCCAATCCGGCCATGAAGGAATTCCTTCGAACATAACCGATGTGGCGCCGGCCAAAAGCGGTCCATATAAAATGTAAGAATGGCCCGTTATCCACCCAATATCTGCTGTGCACCAATAAACCTGGTTTTCACGATATTGAAATGTCGTCACAAAAGTGTAATACATATACACCATGTATCCGGCACAAGTATGTACCATGCCTTTCGGTTTTCCGGTTGACCCAGAAGTGTATAAAATGAACAACATATCTTCCGCGTCCATTTCTTCTGCCGGACATTCGGCGCTTACGTTTTTGATTTCATCGCCCCACCACACGTCACGATCTTTTTCCATCGCTGGTTTAGATTTCGTATGCTCGTACACAATAACACGCTCAACGGATGGTGAAGTTTTCAGCGCCTCATCGATGATATACTTTAGCTGAATGACTTTTTCACCGCGATAACTGCCATCAGAGGTAATAACAATTTTACAACCTGCATCATTTATCCGGTCTGTTAATGATTTGGCGGAAAATCCTGCAAAGACTACGGAGTGTATTGCACCAATTCGGGCACAGGCCAACACCGTATAAGCCAATTGCGGAATCATTGGCAAATAGACACAAACACGGTCACCTTTCCGCACGCCATTCGCTTTGAGCATGTTGGCGGTTCTGCATACTTCTGCATGAAGTTGTTTGTAGGTGATCGATAATGCTGGATCAGCCGGATGATTAGGTTCCCAGATGATGGCGACCTGATTTCCCCTTGATTTCAAATGCCTGTCGAGACAATTCTCGGTAATATTTAGTTTTCCATTGGCGAACCATTTCACCTCAGGTTTATGAAAATCCCATTGTAAAACTGAATCCCATTTTTTCCTCCAGGTAAAAGTTTCTGCTACTTCGGCCCAAAATTCTTCTGGTTGCTCCAGGCTTTTGCTGTACTGTGTTTGATAATCCCCGGTTGATTGAATTCTTTTCATGATGACTAAATCGTAAATAATATAAGGGAATAAAATTCGAATGTTTTTGCTAAAAAGCAAACGAAAATTATTCATGTGTTCGCACACACTTAATATTTTACCAATATTTCTTGAAAACAAGCAATAATATCCCGGCGTGACACACGCACCTCAATTTATATTTAAAGTTGGCGATAATCTTTAATCAACTCCTTAACTTTATTGGGCATAAAATTTTAACCCTTTTTACAAAGTTGATTTACACTTTTTCTCTAGGATGGCTGTACCTTTTGATCATATCGCATCTGTATACGAATCGGTTTTGTCTCGCAGCGCAATGGGTCAATTACAGCGTAAAGAGGTCTGGAAGTATCTGGAAAATGTGATCCCACATCTCGAAGGGTTAGAAATGCTTGAGTTGAATTGGGGCTCGAACGAAGATGCCATGATGTTCAGCGATAAAGGGTATAACATCATTGCAACTGATGTGTCGATCGAAATGGCTAAAGTCACACAGGAGAAAGCGCACCCCTATTCGTCAGTACACAACAGGATAAGTTCACAGTATCTTGATTTGGATTGTGTTAATGAAATCCTTCTTGATAAAAAATACGATCTTATCTTTTCGAATTTTGGTGGCCTTAATTGTATTAGTCCGGAGTCGCTTAAGAAATTCTTTGCAAAACTCCCAACACTTTTGAATCCGAACGGCCGCTTTATTGGTGTTATCATGACGCGATTTTGCATGACGGAATGCTTGTATCACTTGATCAAGTTTCAATTTGGAAAAGCGTTTCGCCGGTGGAGTTCTAAAGAAGTAAGCGTAACTATACAAGACAACATATTAAAGACTTGGTACTATCGCCCAGCGACCCTTCAAAAATGGGCGACTTCATATTTTAATATCGTAAACGTTATTCCCGTGGGCGTTGTGATACCGCCGATGCACCTCAGTAGTTTTTTTCTCCGGAAGAAGGGCATGTTGCTTCGATTGACTAACCTTGAGAATGCACTGAGCCGAAATTCCTTTTATGCCGAAGTGTCTGATCATTTCATTTTGGATCTCCAGCTAAAGAATTAATTATCAATGTACTTCGTAGATTTCGATGAGCCTAGCCCTTAAGGGGAACGCATGTTTTATTCACCGATGAACTTGGTCAAGGTGTGTGATGGAGATGCACTAATCCGATCAAATAAATTGTTCTGTAATTACAGCTATTGCAGCACCGAAGAGTGCCACCGCCATTTTTTTACCATTGAAATGATGTTCCGGACTACTTTCAAATACAATGGTGGTCGAAATGTGAAGGAAGTTTCCGCTGACAAGCGCATACAACAATACCATTCCTGTCCCTGTAAGTACTTCTATCGATGTTAGGTATGTACTTAATAATAATCCAACCGGAGCCGCCACAGAAAATCCGATCAGATAGGGGATGACTTTTTTTCGTGATCCAAGTTGAACGGTAAGTACAGTCATTAACGCAAATGCGGCAGGGGCGCGATGCAGGCAAATGCCAATTAAAATAGCATCGAGGTCATATTGAACACCATGATGGTGATGCAACGGCTGGGCTAGCATACCGCCTTCGAGAAACGCGTGAACACAAAGCGCAATGAGCAGTACTATGGCAGATATTGTACGCGGTGCATGATGATGCGAGTGTGCCTGGTGAGGGCCGGAATGATCATGCGCATGGATATGGCCGTGTTCTATCCCTGAAGTAAAGTATTCGAGTAATTGTTGTAAGAAAAAACCAGCGAGAACAAATAATCCGATCCATTCCGCCCCGGCGGTCTGATGGTACAGTTCGGGAAGAATATGAATAACAGTGATAGAAAATAAATATGATCCGGCAAAAACCAGTAGTAATTTAAAATTTGTATTCCTGCCTTTGGGAACCAGGTATATCAATAAGCCAGCGATCAATGGCGTAAAAAATAACAACAGAAGTTTCGACGTCATACAAAATCACTTATTTGGTTCAATATTGATATAGGAATTTGCGCCCGGCGATATATAGCTTTCCGGCTTTCCATCGGGGGTTGAATAAATGAGAAGCACATCTATTTCCGGATGATCCTTCAAAATCTCCATGGCTTTTTCATGGCCCATAACCATTAATGCAGTTCCCCATGCATCGGCTGTTGTACAATCAGATGAAAATACAGATGCACTTAGTATCGCCCTGCGTGCGGGATATCCCGTTACGGGATCAATCGTATGAGAATAACGAACGCCATTTTCTATCTTGTAATTAAAGTAGTTGCCCGATGTAGTAAATGACTGGTTTGTTAGGGTCGCATATGCTTTAAAAAACTGATGATCACGCGTTGATGCCGGATCAAGTATACCAATCTGCCAGCCCTTGTTGGTTTTTAAATTTTGTCCGATCGCCATTCCTTCACCACCAAGTTCTACGAGCATATCGGTGATGCCTTTGGACTTTAGGAAATCTGTAATTACATCAGCACCATAACCCTGACCAATACCACCGAAATCAAGCTGTATCCTTGGGTCGGTTTTCAAAACACTGTCCTCCCGGATAATTATTTTCTCAAATCCGATAAAACTTTTGATACTGTCAATCTGCACGCTGTCGAGATGTAAATTTTTATTTGGTCCAAATCCCCAGGCATTTACCAGTGGCATTACCGTTGGATCAAAAGCGCCATCAGTTGCATGAAATACCATACTCGCTTTTTGCAGCGGAGGCAACAAGTATGGCAAATCTACGGCAATGCCCCGTTCACTGCGGTTAAACCTCGATACCTCTGAAGTTGAGTCGTAGTTGTTAATAGACTTATTGACAACTTGGAGTAACGAATCGACAGCCTCTTTAAAATTTCTTCCATGGCTATCAAAATAAGTAATGTGATAAGTCGTGCCCATCGTTTGGCCGTCAATGTTAATAACCTCTTTACCTGAATCGCTATTGCTTTTTCTGTAATTCCAAACAAGATAGATACTAAGTAATAGTACTGCGCTATAAAGAATGTTCTTAACCCGATTACTCATGTGTTTACAAAGGTGCGGCAAGTTATAAAAATTTTCCAAATGCAACATTGTTGTAAATAGAATTGAGGTCATGCCCGGCGATCATCAGAGAAATTTTGGCAACTTTGTATTTGAGGTTGGATTAAGTCTTAATTTTATTTTATGCGTGAAGATTATCTGAACCAGGACAGTGAAGGGTTAAGTACCTCAGAAAAAGAAGTAGAAAAAGCGCTGCGTCCGCTTTCATTTCATGATTTTACAGGGCAGCAAAAGGTGGTAGATAATATCAAGGTTTTTGTACAGGCCGCAAAACAGCGTGGAGAATCATTGGATCATGTATTGTTACACGGACCTCCGGGATTAGGTAAAACAACCTTATCGAATATCATTGCCAACGAGTTGGAATCCAGTATTAAGATCACTTCGGGACCTGTGTTGGATAAACCAAGCGATCTCGCAGGTTTACTTACAAACCTCGAACCCCACGATGTTTTATTCATAGATGAGATCCATCGGTTAAATCCTATTGTCGAAGAATACCTTTATTCCGCCATGGAGGATTTCCGAATCGACATTATGCTTGATTCCGGTCCCAATGCCCGTTCCGTACAGATCAGTCTGAATCCATTTACCCTAATTGGCGCAACGACGCGTGCGGGGCTATTAACGTCTCCGTTACGCGCCAGGTTTGGAATCAATGCAAGGCTTGAATATTATGATTCAAAATTACTTACCACCATTGTGAATCGTTCTGCCAAAATTTTGAATACGCCAATTCATGATGATGCTGCTTTTGAAATTGCCCGAAGAAGCCGCGGTACACCACGTATCTCGAATAATCTCCTTCGCCGAACACGTGATTTCGCACAGATCAAAGGAGATGGTACCATCAGTAAAGCCATTGCGCAGCTCGCGTTAAACGCGCTCGACGTTGATGAAAACGGGCTGGACGATATGGATAATCGCATCTTACTCACCATAATTGAAAAATTTAAAGGCGGGCCTGTCGGACTTACTACCATTGCCACTGCCGTTGGTGAAGAGAGCGAAACAATAGAAGAAGTGTATGAACCTTTCCTGATTCAGGAAGGCTACATAAAACGAACATCCCGTGGGAGAGAGGCTACTGAATTAGCTTACAAACATCTGAAAGTAGTCCCCCCGGCCTCTAAAACGCGGGGCCTTTTTGATTAAATAAAAACAGCACGGTATCGTGCTGTTTTAGACCTTTTTTGATTGATCAATCAGAATTTTTCAAATCCGGAGAAAAAGAAGTTTCCTTCAATTTCTGCATTTTCATCGCTGTCAGACCCGTGAATCGCATTTGCTTCAATCGACTTTGCAAATAGATTACGTATCGTTCCAGGTGCCGCTTTTGTAGGATCTGTCGCTCCAATCAATTTTCTGAAATCTTCAACCGCGTTATCTTTTTCGAGGACAATAGGAACGATAGGACCAGAAGACATGTAGGCACAAAGATCTTTATAAAACGGGCGCTCTTTGTGGATAGCATAAAATTTCCCCGCTTGCTCGGGCGACAACTGTGTTTTCTTCATCGCAACAATCTTAAACCCGGCCTCTTCAATTAACTTTAAAATTGCGCCGGTATTCCCTGCGCCAGCCGCGTCAGGTTTAATCATTGTAAAAGTTTTTCTGCCTGCCATATATGCGTTTTTTAATAATTAGTAGTCGGTTAGACTGTATATAAACGGCCGCAAAAATAACAGATTACAGCGCATCACCTAAGGTATTTATCAGATTTCCTTTTCTGCCGGCCTTCCAACTATTCATATTTTTGCTTATTGGATCTGGGTTATTTTCGCCATTTTTGCGACTTGCTAAACCTGGGGCATGAAAGACATTTCGGTTTTTAAAGCACTACTTGAAAAGCCACAACGTGTGGTGATTCTAACGCACTTTAAGCCTGATGCGGATGCTTTGGGTTCATCACTTGGACTAGCTGGCTACCTGAAAAAAAAACAACATCAGGTGAATGTTATTACACCCAGCGATTATCCTGATTTCATTTCCTGGATGCCGGGTAATAAAGATGTGCAGATCTTCCAACCAGACAAACCTCAGAAATCAGCCGAATTAATTGAGAACGCTACCGTCGTTTTTTGCCTTGATTTTTCAAATTTAAGCCGCATTAACGGTTTAGGTGAAATGGTGCAAAAATCTTCCGCCCGAAAAGTGATGATTGATCATCATCTTGAACCTGAAAGATTCGCTGATTTTGAACAATGGGATGTTACTTCTGCGTCAACGGCACAGCTCGTATACGAATTAATTGTTGAACTGGGCGACGCTGCCTTAGTGGACGCCGACATCGCCAATTGTTTGTATGCCGG
>Ga0196965_1001102_pt1 | contig 11186 bp, 13 predicted proteins | sample S1_20metaG_FD_148668 | JGI IMG/M metagenome (GOLD analysis project Ga0196965, IMG submission 148668) | Soil microbial communities from Anza Borrego desert, Southern California, United States - S1_20 | ecosystem: Environmental > Terrestrial > Soil > Desert | place: USA: California | collected... | reverse complement strand
ATCCGGAGCTGTAGCAGTAATGGTATTGGATAAATTACCCTATGATGTTCGAAAGGCAGGCGGAGTAGCTAGGACCGCGGGCGTTAAAATTATTCAAGATATTATGGATGCAGTTTCTATTCCCATCATGGCTAAATGCAGGATAGGACATGTTTCTGAAGCAAGGATGTTAGAGACTTGTGGAGTAGATATGGTAGATGAGAGTGAGGTCTTAACACCAGCAGATGAAGAGAATCATATATGGAAATGGGATTTCACAGTTCCTTTTGTTAATGGAGCAAAGAATTTGGGAGAAGCATTAAGAAGAATTGAAGAAGGTACATCTATGATCAGAACAAAGGGCGAACCTGGAACTGGAAATGTTGCAGAAGCTGTTAATCATATTAAGATACTAAATAGAGAAATAAGAACAGTAAGGGGTGCTTATTCTGACGGCGACTTTCAAGAAATGATAAAATTGTCTAGAGATTTCAAGGTCTCATTAGAAATGGTTACGGAAGTTGGAAAATTAGGTCGTCTTCCAATAGTGAATTTTGCCGCTGGAGGAATAACTACTCCTTCTGATGCAGCTTTCTTAATGAAACTGGGTTGTGATGGGGTCTTTGTAGGCTCGGGAATTTTCAAATCATCAGATCCATCATTACGGGCTAGGGCAATCGTTCTGGCAACTACCTTTTATGATGATGAAAAAACAGTATTAGAAGCCCAAAAAATGGTAGATGAGAAAAAATCACTATTAGGATTAGATACCAAGAATTTAGATCTAAGAATGCAAGAAAGGGGCCCTATAGTGTAATGAAAAAACTTAGAATTGGAATCCTCGGTATTCAAGGAGACATTGAAGAAAATTCGGATGCAATAAAGGAAGCGTTGAAGGAATTACAAATCGAAGGGTCAGTAATCTTTCTAAAAAAATTCGCAGACATAAGCGAAATTGATGGCATAATCATTCCCGGCGGAGAAAGTACTGTAATAGGGACATTATTATTCCTTCATAGAGTCCAATTGGAATTATTGAAAAACAAGATAGAGAATGGACTGCCCGTACTCGGTACATGTGCAGGCCTTATTCTTCTGGCTAACAAGGCGTACGACAGAACAATAGGTGAAACAAAACAACAGTTATTGGAGGCCCTAAATATAACTGTTGAACGAAACGCTTTTGGAAGACAAAAGGATTCATTTGAAACTCAATTAAGTATACCAATCTTAGGCGAAGATCCATTTAAAGGAGTTTTTATTAGAGGACCAGCAATAACCGATATAGGCGAAAACGTACAAGTTTTGACAAAATTAGATAACAAGATTGTTGCAGTTCAACAGAATAATATCATAGCAACTTCATTTCATCCTGAACTAGCAAACGATATTAGACTTCATAAGAGCTTTTTGACCATGTGTTTGAAATATAGTAATTCAAGAAAAAATTGATGATTGCTGCTTTAAAAAAACTTCTGATTTGCTAATTTTTATAGTTTATCTGAAAAAAAAATTCTACGTGATAAAACAATTTAATTGAGATATCTCAGATGTGATATAACTAAAATATCATTTACCATATACAAGAAATCAAAAAAATAAATGCAATCACGTTTATAATTTTTTCTTTGGTAGTAAATATCATTTCGAGTGCGGGAGGTGGGATTTGAACCCACGAACCCCTGAGAGACGGGATCCCTCATAAAGATCTTAAGTCCCGCGTCTCCAAAATATCTGGATTTATTTGGCCAGGCTCTACAACCCCCGCCCGTTAACACTTAATTCTAAAATACTTATATATATATCGTGATTTCTTGAAGCGATCAATTCACTTAGTATTCCATAAAATCATCTGTTATCTATCTCAGCCAAGCAGGTAAATCAATAAGGGCTTGCATATTTTATTAACAATTGAAATGACATGATTACAAAATCAATCGTATAATAATTTATGTATGGAAATCATCTTTCGAATCAGAATGTCTGGAAGATTGGAAATTCTGAAATGTATTATAAAAAGTAGAAAAAGAAATAGTTCTAAGATAAAATAAAAAAAGACGGAATTTTCGCAATTTTATATAGGTAAGGTGAAGACTTCACATTTCCAATCCTGGATATTTTCACCAAAAGTACATTTTATATCAACTTCATTATAATCAATATTAGTAGCATTACTGACGGCTTGAGAAAGTTCTTGTTGTATACGGTCACTTATAGTATCGATATCAACAAAAGGATTGGATAGTGAAGCAGGCAGCCTGCTTGAATCATTCTCTCCATTTGTATTATTAACAGATTGCAACACATAACCCACAGTAGGCGATAACATAAAGTCATTGATGATTGTAGAATTAACTATATTCTGTGTTATGTTTAGAGATGTACTACTCCCACTAATTATATATGTTGTATCAAAAAATGGTTTAATAAAAGCAGTGTCATTGACAAGATTATATGAATTTGAAGATGATTTGTATATCTCAACAGATGTTAATTGAGATTCTTCCAAATCTTGTGAATAAGCTGGAGTTATCACAAGGTTTAACAATAGCACAAGTAATGTAGCCATGGATAAATTGATTAATCGAGTTTTTTTTAGAATTTGTATGTTATGCAAATCAGCATTTAATAATTGTATACTAATATAAACATTATTGACTTCAGCCTAAATAGCGATTTGCGAATCCAATTTATTTACTGTGCCCCATTATTACTGATATCTTTTAATAAAATTGGATGAAGTTATATCAGTTGGATATAATCTTACTATAAATTGGAAAAACATTTTCGTGTAACTTGAAATGATATCACTTGCCAACACAGAGATCTTGTCGTGATAATATGGTAGATATATTTTATTTTTTGAATGTATATACCTTTACTCGAATTGCGGATTCTTGTTTTAATCTTGCAAAATCAAAAGTCATAATGTAATTTACAAGCAAAGGAATAATTAAAAATAAATAATTTTTGAATTAATTATTTTGGGATGCATCTTTCATGATTGTTGGATTAGATTAAATATCTCCATTTCATTGTGAAAGAAGGCAACATCAGCTGATAATGTTTCATAAATGTGATATTATGAAATGAGGCAAAAAACATCATCGAATGGCTAACTAATCCCACCTTTTCCTAAGGTCAATTTAACAAAGTTAAGGGATCCATTTTAAAATCAAATATGGACTTGATTAGAATCACTACAAAAAACCAGAAATGAGCTTTAACCAATATATCAAATTCTATTGCTTTAATATCATAGGATTTTGAGAAATAAAGTACCTTTCAGATTATCGATTATACAAATTACCACTGAATATGACAATAATAGTTTGACATGGTTTGATTTCAAACAAAATGAGCCGTGGGCGGGAATTGAACCCGCGACCTTTGCCTTATCAAGGCTTTTAATGGAAATTAAATCCAACATATGGTTTTGTTGAAGAAGTGGCAATTCGTTCTTAATGAAGTGATTTACTTTCTTTTTGATAGAATGGTAGCCTTGTATTCAAAAGATTTAGTAACTTGTTTTTCACCTTGAAGATATTGGGCTTCAGATTTTGATAACATGAGTATATCTCTTTTAATCAAATTATGAATTAAGCTTTTTCTATCATATGGGGCGCCAAGGCATAAAATGTCGATCATTTTCTTGCAAGATTGAGATAATTTGAAGTAATCGGATGCATGACGTATGCTATTAAGGAATATGTACATTAGCATTTGAATGAGATCACAGGACGTTTCAGAGGAGATCAGCCACCTGTCTTATGCATTTATCAAAGTTTTAATTGAAAAAACGGATGGCGAATTGAAGATGCCATTAAAATTTGAGGATGTCTATAATGACGCTTGTACAAAGCAGGGCGGCAATAACAACACAGATGAAGAGAACACAGAGGTAAGGCAACACGTTCGAGATAACTTGCTTGAAAATGGATATATCTTTGTTGACCCTAAAGAGGTGGATTATATCTTTTTAACACAAAAGGCCATAGACGAATATTCTGATTATTAAAGAAGCGGAATAAGTGTCTTTGTCTTTGTTAAATACAATGTTAACATCACTTCATTACGAAAACATCGAAGTTCATTCGAGAAGATCTATCAGTTCGAAGGTTGTTTTTATAAAGAGAGTTATGCAACAAATGCATTGCAGGAAGAATCATACTTACTCAGTTCTTCTTATCAACAGTAACAAGGTATGAGAATTTTGCATTATTCTTTTGTAGGTCGATTTGTCACTAATGATTTAATAGGCTTCGAATATTTCTCTGGTCAATACGCTGCGTATCTCTGCGTAAAGGTTAAATCAGATGACTAACATTCATCTATGTGGGCCGCAGCATACCATCTTTTAGACAACTTATTGAAATAGAGAAGATGGTTTGGTCTAAATACAAAAAAGAACTAAAGACTAAAAATGACAAAAGAGCATTAGATTCGCAATTTGATAACTCTAAACTTTATACAGCATATCTATCATTTGCAAATAAACCTATACCGATAGAACCCATCTTAATAGGAATGATGTTACATCATTACAAAACACTTGTGGCTTTAGTGAACAGCAATACAAACGAAGAGTTTGGAGATCAAGGAATAGTTACCTAAAAATATTCAAACCTCATGTTAACGAGCTTTTTGACAAAATGTATGAAATGTGGTTAGGCCTGATTAACTCCCTCCATGACTGTGACAGCAAACAGTTTCTAAAAATGCTAGTTGATTGTTGTAATGATTTGAGTGAAGGGGCGGCCCAGCACATAATAGAAAGAGATTCAAAATCTATTTCTGTTCTTTTCTTTTTCTGTCTTGTATTGCAGTACCAAAAGCTGATAAACAGACTCAAGCATCCAGCTCTGGGACTATATTGTCTATAGAAGCTCAGAGCTATTCTCAGTAACATAGGTAAATTTCTTTTCAAAAAGTTAGACATCGTCAAACCGTACCATTAAAACTGACAACCACCAACAAAAACCTTTGGCAAAATCTTTAAAAAGAGAACTAAGTAATCATGTTTTCCGACTAGAATCTATTTCAAAGTTATTACTCGACTTTTTGTGTGAATCGGTTTGAGAACACAGTTCAAGTAAACGAGATCCCAAAACATCAATACAAATTGGCTTTATAAGTATATCAGAAACCTTTGACTCTATAAGAATTTCATTTTTCAATAAATCATCAATTTGACGACCTGTCAAAAGAACGATCTTTACATCAGAATCGTATTTTCGCATTCTTTTGGCTAATTCAAATCCATTAATATTTGGAAGGTTCCAATCTAGAAGCACCACACAATATCGATCATGGTATTGCTGAAAATGATCTAAAGCTATTTGAGGATTAGAGAAACAAATTGAATCTATGCCTAGTCTTGTAAAATACAAACCATAAACTTGGATCATATCACAATCGTCGTCGACTATCATTACAGAGCAAGAGTAATGCATTCGTCAACCTAACTATTTGAATTAAGAAATTTGTCCTATTTGTCTATTAATTGACCTTCAATCTTTTCTATCCGGTCAGCAAGTTCATTAAGGTCTCTTAAAAGATCTCGCTTGAACTTAAACATCTTCAAATCCATACAAACCTCCGCCTTCTTGAAAGTCAACAATGCTTTATGGCTTTCATGTAAAGGAAGTAAAAGTGCTTTGTCATACAATTCTAACCTCTGTCGAAACAACTCATAGATCTCTTTGACCTGCATATTTTTTTCAGTAACTTTGATGGACATTTCAAGATCCTGTTGTAGAATCTTCTCTACAAATCTATTGGATCCACAACCATAGGCGCTCTCAGCCATAAGCAAAGAACATAACTACAACTATTAAAGGTTTTTCATTTGATTTAAAGGACATTACAATATTTCAATTGCTTTTGAGGTTTTGGCTTTTTATTGAATGATGTCGTTGGTATGAAGGCTTAAATCAAGGTTGGATTATGAACGAATAGAATTGACAAAATGCGATGTCAGCCTAACCTTTATCCTTTTAGGCAAATCTGCTAATGAGTTGCATGAAAGATTTTGACGAAATGACAGAAAAGGAAAAGGAGGATTTTCTAAAACAAATACAGAATCTTCCCGATAATGCCACGGAGGATGATGACTCCTTCGATCTGTTTACTCAATCATTTAATGAAATCTCAAAAACTTGGTCTGATTCGTTAAAAGAGTTTGAGAACCTCTACCCAGAATATCTTAAAGACGAGGAGAGTAACCCCCTGGAAAAATACGAAACCAAATGGACTGCAAAAATTAAGAGAAAGTTTTCTTAATCTTCCAATTCTAAATCTGTACGGTCACACGTTCAAATGAAGGCTATTAGAACCAATAGGTTATGGGTTGAAATTGTCCATTCTCATAAATAACAATTACGTCAACCTGTAAAGCCAATGGCTTCTAAGAAATTAGAATTAAGCCAATATTTAATAGTGTTAAAATACCATAATAGACTTTGCTATGCAAGATCTAGATGATTTTGCCAAATCCGATCTAGATAAATTAGAAAGATTGGCAAACAACTTTAAATGGATACATAATCAACACAGCGACCTTAAGGGAAAGTACGATAACAAATACGTCGCAATAAAGGACAAAAAGATATTAGATAAAGATGCAAACCTAGACAGACTGATAAAAAGACTGAATATAAGAAACTATGATGAGTCTATTGCAATAGAGTATATATATAATTGACGGCTCTTCAATTGAGGTCCTGTGTCTTATAGACGCCGTCGCCAAAATATCTAAGTAATCATCGACGAATTTTGGGGCTTTTTTTTATTCCTAAATATTCTGAAAAACTGGCCCCGCCTAGTTCCCCACGAGTGTACCAGTTTAGGGATTCACCTCCGTCAACGATGATGGAACTAGATTGTAATACCCCAAAGGATTCGTCATAGTCTTAAATACCATCACATACCATTTGCGACCATTTGAATCTAAGGGCCCTGGCTTTGATCGAGTATTTCTAAAGCCAGGCCGCCCCAATGTTATGCAAGAACATTACTGAGGAATTAAAAAAAGAGTGTCATTAGCGTCACTACGGTCATTGTATAGTAACCAGTAAATGATGAAATTTAGTCACCTTCTCTCCAAATACATCAAACCTATACCCTCAATCCTTTTTGGCAACATAATAGTAATTCAAAATATCTCCATCAATTTGTTTGATATCAATTGGTCCTGAAAAGCCTGCTTGTTTTAACTTTTGTTCTGCCACTTGTCGTCCCCAAACTGTACCCAAGCCATCTCCACCTTGAGCCAAGGAAACTGTCATACAATGCATTGTTGAGAACGTATAAAGCATTGGAGCCAATGGATTCTGAATATTTTCTTCAGTGTTACTGGAAGCAGCAATGTCTTGCATTAGAAAAATTCCATCCTGTTTTAACGCATTATGGATGTTTGATAATACTGTGGTAGGATGAGCCTGATCATGTATTGTATCAAATGCCATAATAAGATCATACTTGTTAGTATCAGTTAAAGTATTGACATCTTTGACAACAAAATCAACATTTTTAAGATTCAGTTCTTTTGATTCCTTTTTCCCAGATTCCACCCCTTCTTCTGAAAAGTCATATCCTACAAATTTACTGTTAGGGTATGATTTTGCCATAAGATTTAATGCGTGACCACGTCCACATCCTACTTCCAGAACTAATGCGCCGCTGTGAAGCTTGTCTATCATTTCTTTTCCGGTCAAAGGTACTATTTGCTCTATCAATCTAGAATCAAATACTCTAGATGTTTCTTCGGATTGAAGGGATTGAAAACCTGGATACTCTGAATAGGGAACCCCACCACCATTTCTAAAACAATGTACTATCTGGTCCTCAACCAGCCCCATTAAAGAAACATATTGAGAAAAAAGAGCAAGGTTATCAATTCCCGCTGCTCTTGTAGTAAAAGCAGAATGTTCCGGTGGTAACATGTAAGTTTTTTGGTTAGGAAAATAGTCAACAATACCACCTACTACCATCCCACCCAACCATTCTCGCACATACCTTTCATTGAGATTTGCTTGTTTTGCAATTTCCTCGGATGTACTTGGTTTTTCTAAACTTGATAAAGTATCAAACAGCCCCGTTTTATGCCCAACACTTATCAAAAGTGAAAGACATCCGCCATTTAGGATCTCCAATAACTTTCCAGCAAATGCTTCAGCTTTGTCAGTGTCAAATGCAGGTTTCTGTTCCATGAATTCAGCTCGTCTGCTTTGATATTAAAGAATTGTCATAACTGATTGAATATACAAGGTTTAAACTAGCGTCATGAGCGTCACTAGTCGCTAAGGGGTGTTTTTTCTTATAGTATTTGGTACCTAGTCGGCATTTGGTACCTAGTTGACGTATAATAGCAATCTGATCCATTGTGAAGGATCTATTAGGTCTGTTGTAAAGACTCTTAGTAGAAGTCCGAGACTACGTGATGAATAATAAAACACATTGATTTTATCAATTTAGAAAGAAATCAAAGATCCCCTTTAAAAAAATGATATCAATAGTGACAGAAAAGATTAACAAGGCTATACCTTCTGAGGCTTGCGAAGCATAGGAACAATCGGTGGGAAGTTGTCTACTTGAATAGTTCCAAGCACTTTGAAACCATGTCGCTCATATAATGGAATATTCCTTGGATTTGACGATTCAAGATATGCTAATTCATTGTCTTTATCAAACTTGGTTGTTGCATGCTTCAACAGTGCGGAGCCGAGTCCTTTGCCATGATGAAGTGGATCAACTCCAAGGAGTGGTAAGTACCAATGAGATTCATTTGGATGATATTCACCCATTTTCTCCAAAACCATCGGTACAATGGTCTGACCTTCTTCAGATACTGTATCGGAAAATAGTCCAAGCATTGTATCAATATCAGGATCAACTTTTGGAGGAAGCCAAAGAGCCGCACCCGAATAATTTCCGACGTAGTGGGCAGTTTTATGTTCAAAAGCTTTTCCTCCAAACGCCCTCGCAAATTTAGAGAAATGTAAAAGATACTTTTGTGGATCGGGCCAAACCCAACGTGTTGCAGGATCAGATACAAAAGCCAGTTTCAAAGCATCAATAACGGCCTCTTTTTGAGATTCATTGGCAGTTTTGACATTCAGATTATTCATTATATCCGCTGTTGTCCATATGAACAAGTAGCTTTTTAACCTTTTAGGCCTTTTGTAGAAATTGACTATAATATATCGATAGATATACAAAGTATCATCTTAGATTCCGATAAGATATCAATACCCTGCTGTCTTTCATAACTAGCGATCAGTAAATGGCGTCACTAGCTTTACTACAGTTACAATGTATCTAGTTCACCAAAAAGTTGTGTAGTTTGTCCAATTTTTCGCGTTATTCTTCAAATTTAGAAACATCAGGACGGTAATAGTGTCTTACAAAGACAGATTTTGGAATTCTTCCCTGTAGTAGATCTACAATCTCCTGTTCTATTCCTTCACTTCTCAAGAAGGTTGCAAATATTTTTCGACATATAGAAATATTCAGCTTTAAGTTATGTCTTCTTAGGGTCAGCCTTATGGAATTATATGATATGGGTATTGTGTTATCTATGACATCAACAAGTTTTTCAAACACAATAGAGATATAGGCATTTTTTGTTCTCCTCATAAAGACCTCTGGAAATCTGAAATGTTCCATAACTTTCTTGTCCTTTGATAAGTATTCATCCCTTCTTTCTTTTAGGAGTCGAATACTGGAGCAAGCTTCGGCTGGCCTTAGTCCCGTTAGAGTGCAATATAACAAAACTGAAGAATACTTCTCGTCAAGTTTTCCACATGCATCCTTTAGTTGGACTATCATATCTTGATAGTTGTTTTTGCTGTAAATATTATGAAATATCTCCAATCCTTTGGAAGATGGGCCGGCCCCTTCGCCATTATCAGACCAACGTAATTGATATCTCTCAACTATTTTTTTCCATCTATCATAGCAACCCAGGAACTTTGAAAGCGTGGCCAAAGCCTTCATGACATGAGTTCTTTTATCAAATGACAAGATAACAAGGCTGGATGCATCTTCACTCAAGAGTACTTGAAAATAGTTTTTTGAATAGGCGAGGCGTGCCTTAGCTGTATGTCCGTTAAAGTTTTTTTTAAGATATTGCTGATAACCAACCCAGTCAATTTCACCATCTTCTGTATTTCCTACCGAATTTGGTAAGACTCTTACTGAATTTGGTAAGATGTCTTCACCGTTAGTATGTTCAGAAAGAAGGTCAATTTGGCTTTCTTTTGGGTAAAGAAGAAAGCCTTGGGCGGGAATTGAACCCGCGACCTTTGCCTTACCAAGGCAACGCTCTGGCCAGGCTGAGCTACCAAGGCATTTTATTATAAAAAATTACACACATAATTTAACCATTTCCATTGTGGTCGGTCAACTCTATCTCTCAGAATTCAATTTTCTCAAACCAGCGTATAGGTTTCAAAAACATAAGCAATCTAATCCAAATTACCACTAAAGTGAAAAAAAATATAAAAAATCAAGAGTTATAATGACACAAATGAAAATCTAAAGTTAATTAAATAACAGAATAAAAGATTTCTATATCACTTTTCTAGCATTCTAAAATTATGCAAAGATTAGTTTATTTTTATTCTCAAACTATAGCAGTGGATGAATTACTTAAATCCACCTACAATGAAAATTTAATTTGACACATCGTCAATCTCAAGAACTTTCTTCAAAGATCTATATCTGTTATAATCGTCAAATAGTATTTTTGCAAGGTTTCTAGTGATATCAGTAACACTTATGATGCCAATGATTCGGTTGTCAGATTCCATTACGGGTAAACGTTTAATTTTATTTGAAATCATGATCCTTGAAGCGGTATCAACAGAATCATATGTCATTATAGTTATTAATGGCGAAGTCATAATATCTTCAACAAGCACTTTACTTGCATTCAAACTCTCAATACAAACTCGCTTAACCAGGTCCCGTTCGGTAATGATTCCAATCGGAGTTTTGTCTCTATCGATAACAAGTACTGATCCAATACGATGTTTAGTTAGGATAATCGCAACATCGTGAGCGGTCCTATTAGAATATGCTTGAATTGTCCAAGGTTCACGAGCAGACATTATTTCACTTACTGTGCTCATATCCTCATAATAGCCTATATCAAATAAATATAAATAGTTTGAACCTAATATTCAGATTTATTTATTTTTTGAAGT
>Ga0196965_1001101_pt1 | contig 11218 bp, 11 predicted proteins | sample S1_20metaG_FD_148668 | JGI IMG/M metagenome (GOLD analysis project Ga0196965, IMG submission 148668) | Soil microbial communities from Anza Borrego desert, Southern California, United States - S1_20 | ecosystem: Environmental > Terrestrial > Soil > Desert | place: USA: California | collected... | reverse complement strand
AATGCTTCAGCAGAATCTTTTAATGCGAAAATTAAAGCATTTAGAAGTTCGTTTAGGGGCGTAAAAAATGTAAGCTTTTTCCTGTTTAGACTAGCCAATATTTATGCTTAATAATTCAATCCCCCCAGAAATTCCGATTGATCCAAGGTTAGCGCTGATACACTTAAAGTAATTTTCTTTTTATCGGCCAAAGAAAATAATCGCGCAGCATCTTCATAAAAAGGTTTCCGTCTGGCAAGTAAATCAATAACAATATTAGTATCAATTAATATTTTATTCATTGATACTTTTTTATTAGAAAATCCTGATACTCTTTTTTCACATCTGTTTCTGGATTTAAATGGATTACACCGCTAAGGCTTTCAACCAAAGACGTTATTTCCGGTTCTTTCAAGTTTTCTCTGGTAACCGAATCCAAATAAGATTGTATCATTCTTGAAAGGCTTATCTTATGCTCAATAGCATATTTCTTAGCACGTTCTACAACATTCTTGTCCAGTTTAATTGTCAACTTAGTATCCATGTTTATAATTTACTACGTACAATTATAAATTATATATACGTACAAATCAATAACATGAACTACATATGTTTAATTCCTATTCCTTATTCCTCACATAAATAAGCTTAAACTTGCCCTTCTGGCTTTCCCGAAGGTCAATTTCAAATTTATTTATGGACTTAATTAAAGGGGTAAGCTTTTGAAAACCATAATTCCTAGAGTCAAAATTGGGTTGTTTCTTTTGTAATAGATTTCCAACATCACCCAAAAAAGCCCATCCATCTTCATCCGCAAGATCTGAAATGGTGGAGGCGATCAGCTTGATAACACTTGGTGTAACCTTGTCTACTTCATTCTTCTTAGAAGGTTTTCCTTTGGCGTTTCCTGGTTCAATTTCGTTGGATTGGTTCTTGAGGATTTCAATGTAAATGAATTTATCACAGGCTACGATAAAAGGCGCAGGCGTCTTCTTCTCACCTATTCCAAAAACCTTCATCCCCGCTTCTCTCAGTCGGGTAGCCAACCTAGTGAAATCACTATCACTTGAAACAAGGCAAAAACCATTGACTTTCTCAGAATAAAGAATGTCCATTGCATCAATAATCATTGCGGAATCCGTTGCATTTTTCCCAGTTGTATATCCATATTGCTGGATTGGGGTAATGGCATTTTCCAACAAAATATTCTTCCATTTGAAAAGATTAGGCTTGGTCCAGTCGCCATATATTCTTTTGATGGTCGGATTTCCATATTTTGCAATTTCTTCCATCATCTCTTTTACATAAGCGGAGGGAATGTTATCCCCGTCAATCAAAACCGCAAGCTTTAAATCTATTTCCATAATTCTCTAATGCAAAGATTTTAATGTGAATTATGTGACTCCATTAGCACTTCAAAGGAATTCTTGAAAGTTATCCTACTATAACTGTCCGCTTTTCTTTACTGCTCTGTATGGCAAGTTCTACCAACCTGATTGTATTTCTGGCTTGTTCAGGCGTTACCATTAATTCCTCCTCGCCTAATATAGCTTTATAAACGTTTTCGTAGAATCCTCTATAATCTCCTATTTCGCTTTCTATTTTTCCTGTTATATGCAGCCCTTTATATTCAGTATTGATTTTACCCCAGATTGCTTCAGGTTCTTTGCCCCAATCCAGTGTATCTAAAGGTGTTAATCCGGCTTTTAATGCTTCTTCCTGAACATCCATTCCATACTTCACAAATGTTCCCTGGTCTCCCAGCACTAAAAATGTAGGTCCTGGCTCTCTTACCAACATCCCTCCTTTTAAAGTCACTTTCAGGTTTTCATAATGAAGCACAACTTCAAAGTTATCTGTGGTTTTACCTCCCGCCCTTTGAATCCTTACATCTCCGGTCACTTCTTTTGGCATTCCAAATATAAGTTGTGCTTCATCAATAAGATGTGCGCCTAAATCATATAAAATGCCGGCTCCTGGAATATCCTCTTCCCTCCAGGCATCCTTCCTGAAAAAATTCCTGAATCGATCATAATGCGCTTCAAACTCCACAATATTTCCTAATAGCCCACTGGCTATTACTTTTCTTACGGTTTTAGAATTACTGTCCCATCTTCTGTTTTGATGAACAGATAGTATTTTTCCAGCCGTTTTAGCGAATTGAATAAGTTCATTTGCTTCTGCAGATGTAATGGTGAATGGCTTATCTACCACCACATGTTTCCCTGCCAACAAAGCCTCTTTTGCCAGGGGATGATGAGAAGTATTTGGCGTTCCGATAACCACAAGGTCAATAGCAGGATCGGAAAAAATTTCTTTTGAATCAGAAACAATCTGGGCGTCCGGATATCTTTTATTTGCAATATCAATATTTTCCTTTCTTGTTTCCCTTATTTTAACAAGTTCCAACCCCTCTACGCAAGTGAGGATTGGGGCATGAAAAACTCTGCCCGCCATTCCATATCCTATCAGTCCTACTTTTATTGTTTTTTTCATAAATTCCTATTTTATAAATGAGTTAGGGCAAGTTTGTTAAGTGCTTTTTATTATTTGATTGATATTTCATTCGATTTTCAAAGATGTTATCCTAATTATCATATTAGCACATTAACCGATTATCAAATTATATTATGCTGAATTTCTTTCTGCATTGATAATTCCAAAAGAACAACGGATAACCAGCTTTTCGTAATTCTTCTTCATTACAGAAGAAGATTCTGGCTTTTCATCTATTTCCCTGATTTTGGTCAAAGCATGCTGCTGAATAGTTACCAAAGGAAGCTCCACCCTTTGACGCATTTTAATAGAAAGCTGATCCACCGGACGATCATCCATCAATTCCTTTGCCCCGGTTAACTTTAAGATATACTTATTTGTCTTTTCAAACTCTTCATAAATGTCAATCCAAAGCTGACCGTATTTAGGGTGTTTTGAAAGATACTGGGTCAAAGGAAAGAATGACTTATTCATTGCCATTTGGCAATTATCCAGTAAGGTCTTAAAGAAAAGTGAGTTTTTGTAGAGATTAACCAAATCCTTCCACTTTCCGGCTTCTTCCAATTTTTCCATTGCCGTTCCTACTCCAAAATAACCCGGAACATTTTGTTTCAACTGACTCCATGCTCCTACGTAAGGCACTGCTCTTAAACCATCCAGTGTTAATTTACCAGACTTTCTTTTAGAAGGCCTGCTGCCAATATTTGTTTCTGCATAATATTTAAGGGGACTGGCAAAATTCAGATATTCAAGAAAATCGGGATTGAATTTAAGTACGCTAAAGGCTTTATAACTTTCATCTGCCAGGTTCTGCAAAAGTTCTTCCTCGTTTTTATCCAACGTAAATTTTCTTGAAGAAAACAAAGCATTGCTTATTCCTGCATGCATAAGTTGCTCCATATTGTATTGAGCTGAATCTACCGTACCAAAATTTGAACTAACGGTCTGTCCCTGAATGGTAAGCTGAATTTCATTGTTGGCAATATTTTGCCCCATGGAAGCATAGAACTGATGCGTTTTCCCACCTCCTCTGGCAGGAGGTCCGCCTCTTCCATCAAAAAACACTACCTGGATATCGTATTGCTGGGCAAGTTTCGACAATTCCTCCTTAGCTTTATAAATACTCCAGTTTGCCATCAAATATCCCCCATCTTTCGTTCCGTCTGAAAAACCCACCATGATGGTTTGGATGTTATTTCTCTTCTTTAGGTGTTTTCGGTAGACGTCGTTTTCGTAAAGCACTTTCATCACCTTGCTTGCTGCTTTCAAATCATCTATGGTTTCAAACAAAGGAACGATATCAACTGAAAGTCTGTCTCTCTTCCAACCGGATAATAAAAACAATCCATAAACTTCCATGATGCTTAGCACAGAAGTACTGTGGCTTATTATGTATCTATGGCATCCTTCTTCACCGTTGAACTGCTGAATAGTTTTAATTGTGGCCATTGCTTCCAGAGTATCCCTATCTGTCTCGTTTTCTATTACGGCAGGATCTATAATGGTATTTATTTTTAATAGGGCCTTAATCTTCTCTTCCTCGGAAAGGCTGGAATAGTCTTTAGGTAAAGCTGAAGTTTTATTGGCGATGGTTTCCAATAACTGACTATGAACAGAACTGTCCTGCCTGATATCTAAAGAGGCGAAATACAGACCAAACAATTCAACTTTGCTGATAAGATTGTCTAACAAATGAACAAACAATCCATTGTGTTGCTCAATAATGGTTGTCTTAATTTGTTTAAGAACTTTTAAAATATCCTCTTTGGAAAGGTCTGTTTTATAGCCGGGAACAAAAAGATTGTTGTAAAGATTCTTTTCAAGCGTAGTCAATTCATTCAATACCCCTTTAAAGGTAAGTCTACGTTTCAGCTTTCTCACATCCAGGTAATAACTTTTCATGATGCTTCCTCTTAAAGCATCAGCGACTTTCATAGTAGTTCCTACTTTTACAAAAGGATTTCCATCCCTGTCGCCACCGGGCCAAAATCCCATCCGGATTAAATGATTGTTGCCGTTTATTGAGCCTGGAAATTGTGTTTTTAAATAGGAAAGAATGTTTCCTGCTGCAGGATAAAAAATATTTTCAAGAAACCATATCAGACTTACGGCTTCATCGTAAGGTGTCGGTTTTTCCTTTTTAAAGAAAGGTGTTTTCCCTAGTTGCTGAAGGTAGGTATTTACTAATGAGGTATTTTCATTTATAAGCGCTTTTGCCAGATCGTGTATAATGCCCAACACCTCTCCAGGGTAAAACTGTGTAGGATGCGCGGTTAACACCAATCGGACTGAAAAATCTTTAAGCTTCTCTTTCAGCTCCTGTTCAGCTTGGTTTTGCTCCACCTCTGACTGTAGATGTTTTAATGTGCCTGCTCCTGCCATATCATGAAACTCTTTAAAAGCGGCATCTTCAAGGGCATCAAACAATACTACCTGTCTTTCTGCATATTGTGTGAATCTGAACAACAGATCTATCCCTTCCTGCTCTGTTTGATAAGAAGTGTATTGTTTCAGAAAAGAGTCAATAATTTCACTGGGGCTATGATTTTTTTTATAACCTTCCTCACAATGTATTAAGAACAAAGAAAGTAAAACACCTGTCTTTTCGACTTTATGAAAAGGGAGCGCTGTGAAAAGGCTATTGTACAACTGAAACTTAATTCCTACTAAATTTCTAAACTTTTCTAAGGCATTTTGATTGGAAGGACCCGACATACTATTCTTATTGTTGAGTTTAAGGTTAAAAACAATACATTCCTTTTGAGGCCGAAATTACATTAAAAATGCGGTTTTAGGTATGAATCGCGGGAGAAAGAGGCAAAAAAACTAAAAGTTTTAGTGGGAAGTTGGAAGCGGGAAGATGTTGTCCACATCCCACCTCCATCTTCAAGCCTCCAACTTATTGTCAGGTTCTATGTGAATTAATACATCATTGATTGTCTTATTGGAAAATAAAATGGCGTCCTTAACTCTATGGGCAATGTCATGTCCTTCTTTTACCGACAAATTCCCGTCTACAATCACATGAAGGTCCACATAGAATTCAAATCCCATTTTACGGATAAAAGATTTATCGAGGCCTCTAACCCCTTCAACCTTTAGGGCACCTTCCCTCACCTCTTCTAAGAGCTCTTCCGAAGGGGCAGCATCCATGATTTCATCAAAAGCGGGTCTCATTATAGTAATGCCATTGTATACAATAAAAGCAGAAGCTATTAATGCTGCCCAATCATCTGCACCTTCATAGCCTTTTCCTCCGATCAACGCTATCACAATTCCGATAAAAGCAGTTGCTGAAGTTATTGCATCACTTCTATGGTGCCAGGCATCTGCTTTTACTACTGTGCTCCCGATTTCAGCGCTTACCTTATTTACATAACGGAATAATATTTCCTTTATAAGAACAATAGAAAGGAGAACAGGTAAAGTGTAAAAAGAAGGCAATTCGTGTGGAGTGATGATGTTATGAATACTCTGCCTTGCTATTAATAAAGCCGCGGCCAACAAACACAAAGACACGACGATAGCTGCAAGCGGCTCTGCTTTCCCATGTCCATACGGATGATTCGGGTCAGGCGCTTTTGACGCGAATTTAATTCCAAACCAAACAATAATTGAAGTAAATACATCTGTTGTGGATTCAATAGCATCTGCAATTAAAGCATAGGAGTTCCCAAAAAAACCTACCAACGCCTTTATTATTGCTAAAAGTAAATTTATTACTATCCCAATCCACGTGGCTCGTAGTCCGATTTTTATAGAATTATGAGAAGAGCTTTTATGGGAATCAGCCATTTTATCCTATTACACATTTAAGCAGGACAAGTATTTTAAGTAACTGCTATTCATTAGCAGTTATTACCTTGTATATCTGCTCAGCAAGAAATTTATTTCCGACATCATTTAAATGCACACCATCATAAGTTAAAATACCGGAACCTGTATTTTTAGCTAAATTATCTTTAATATATTCCTGGAAAATTTTACGAAGATCCAAAAGTTCTATATGAGATGCCTTTGCCACTTGCCTGGAAATATCAGCATAAGCGTCTAGCTCATCATCTAGCTCATTATCTCCCGGAGCTTTCTCTCCAATAACTGTTGGAGTACACAAGATTACTTCTGCACCTTGCTTTTCAATCCTTCCGATTATATCTTTCAAACCCGCTTCAAATACATCCTTAGACGTACCCTTCACGGTGTTCTTGCAACAGTCATGGTAGAAATGCCAGACGTCATTAATTCCAATATAAATAACCACTAAATCCGGCTTTTTAGACAGGACATCTTTCTCTAATCTTTTTTGAAGATCAGGCACCTTATTTCCAGATATTCCTGCGCCAATGAGTTCATACTTACCCGCTGCGCCCACCGCATCCAACATTTCATTCAGGACAGAAATATATCCTTTGGGCTTTATCCCTGCTTCCGTAATAGAATCTCCCAAGAATACAATTCTCTTTCTTTCTTTGAAAGAAAGAAAGGAAAACATAACAAATCCCAAAAAAAGAATTATATAAAAAGTCAATTTGATCATCTTTGGATAATTAAAGAATCCCTCACCAGTATTTTAAAAAAATAAACTAATATTTGAAACGATAAATGGATCGAAAGGCTATACTTATTTACAGTAAATAAGCTATTTATAAACAGGTAGAAAAGATTAAAAGCAAAAGACCCCTAAAATTTTACTTTAAGGGTCCTTGTTTTTTATTTATTAACGGGATATAATTTTTCTTTAATTTCCTTCGCTTTTACGGCACTTTGAGGATCTGCCTCATATTTATTAGACATCTGCTTAGGAGGAGCGCCTTTCTCTCCATATATTCTTTCACTATTTTCATTCTTATCTTTAACGGTTGTGCTGTTGTATTCACTACAGCCAAACGTAATAAAAGAACCAAGCAATATTACCGATACAAGATGTTTTAACTTCATAAATCTAAAAATTTTGCTCGCAAAGATATTTTTAATTTGAGAAAAACAAAAGGCTTTTCCTAATACTTATCCCGATGGCTCTGTAATTAGTATTTATTAAAGATGTCAATAGCATACTTATTAAAACAATAATTTTATAGAATTAAGATTTAACTGTTCTTAAGTTTACAGAAAAATAATTTTATGAATATCGGTGACAGAGTGCGGCTACTACATGGAAAAGAAGAAGGTATTGTCGTAGCGGTAAAAGACAACATTATTGAAATAGAAATAGAAGATGGCTTTACTATCCCTGCTTCAAAAAATGAGGTGGTTTTGGTTTCTAAAGAGGAAGCTTTAAGATTTCGTCAGGAAGAAGGAATACCTGCAAAAGAAGAAAAGAAGACGTCTGTATTTGCTGAAAGAGGAATATTTTTTGCCGTATCTCCTGTTTCCCAAACCACCTTTGAATTATACTTAATTAATAACACAGATTATACCATTTCTCTAAATCTGTTCCAGGATCAGAAAAACCATTACAAAGGTATCTTTACTCATTTATTTAGACCAAAAACAGGCGAGTTCGTCAAAACACTTTTGACAACACAGGATCAATTCCCCGAATATATGATTCAGGGATTGTATTTCACTGAACAAATGATGAAGTTGAAAGAGCCGCTAATTAAAAGAATCAGAATTAAGCCTTTTTTAATTTCAGGAAATCAAACCAAAGCGCCTATTGTAGGAAAATCGAGTTACCTTATCCAGATAGATGGTGAACAAGCCCCGATTAACTCCAAGAAAATAAAAGAGATGCTTGAGGAAAGCCCTTCAAAAAGCCAGGGGAGCTATACCCCTGTCTCGCCTGGCAGGGAGATTGATCTACATATTGAAAAGCTCTCTGTTTCTTTCCAGAATATGTCCAATAGCGAAATATTAAGGATACAGTTAAATGCTTTTGAATCAGCACTTGACAGCGCAGTTGCTTCAGGGCAGGATGAAATAAAGTTTATACATGGCGTTGGAAACGGTGTGCTGAGAAAGGAAATTCAAAAGAGATTAAGCAAGCTAAAAAATATAAAATTTTTCGAAGATGTGATGAAAGATCGATTTGGCTTTGGAGCGACGCTGGTAAGAATTAGGTAGAAAAAAAAGGCACTCTCATCGAAAATATTTTTTCTCAAGATTCTATTTTTCTACTTTTAAGATAAATCTTTTTTGTCTAAACGTGTTATGGTAAAAGTAGACTCTATTGTTGATAATATAGCAGAAGAATTGGGGGGAAGTTCTACACCTTATGATGGCAACAGGTCCGTTTTAATTATTCCAATAGGCCCGCACCGATTTCAAAGGGTAATGTGCTCTATAGGTTATAAGGATGATAATAAGGTGTTATACCTGGAATCTAAAGTCTGTGAATTTAACAAAGGATTAAATTTCAAAGGATTATTAATGCAAAATGCAGAATTATGTTCTGCAAAATTTCTTATAAAAAACAATTACGTTCTCGTTGGCGCTTCAGCCATATTGGACAGTCTGTCTAAAGAGCAAATGAAGCACATGGTGCTTGAAGTGGCACACGCTGCTGATAAATGGGAGTATGAGCTAACCGGAGTCGATATTAATTAACGATAAACTTTACCTTTAATAAATTCTATAAATAGGAAAGCTGATGATTGCTTAATGTAATTATCAACTTTCCTATTTCTTTGATTGCTTCTTCAATTTTCTCTGACCAGGGAAGTCCACAACTAATCCTGATAAAATTATTGTATTGATTTTTGGTGGAAAAAATTGGACCGGGCGCTATACTGATGTGTTTTGCCCTAGCCGCCTCATGAAGTTCCATTGCATCTACATTTCCAGGCAATTCAACCCACAAAACAAATCCACCCGATGGTCTTGTTATTTTTGTTTCCGGAGGAAAATATTTAACTATGGCTTGGGTAGTTAAACTTATCTGATTGTTGAAAGCGGTCCTTATTTTCCTTAAGTGCCGGTCATAACTTCCATTTTCCAGAAAATGAGCTATGGCCATTTGATTCAAAGTACTTGTGGCCACTGTTGTCATAAATTTCAGCCTTTCAATTTTTTCTTTAAATCTTCCCGGTGATGTCCATCCTACCCTGAATCCGGGGGCAAGACTTTTTGAAAAAGAGGAGCAAAGAAGCACAAGTCCTTTTTTATCGAAAGCTTTTGCATTAACCGGCCTGCTTTTGCCCAAAAAAAGGTCACCGTAAAGATCATCTTCAATCAAAGGAATTTCCCTATGTGCAAGTAAATTCACCAATTTTCTTTTGTTTTTCACAGGCATGCAACTTCCCAAGGGGTTATTAAAATTTGTAACAAAAAGACAAGCAGTCACTTTGGTCTTATTCAACGCTTTTTCCAGGTCATCCAAATCCACTCCGGTTTCTGGGTGTGTCGCAATTTCCATTGCCTTCATTCCCAAACTTTCTATTGCCTGGAGAATTCCATAATACGTAGGGGACTCTATTGCAATGGTATCTCCCGGACTTGCTACAGCTCTCAAACAAAGATTAAGAGCCTCCATACAACCAAAGGTTATTATTATGTCATCTGAATGAAGATTTCCTCCCCAGTCAAAAGACCTTCGTGCAATTTGCCTTCTTAATCTTTCATGTCCGGGAGGAAAATCATAATTAAGGTACTCACCTTTACCCTTCCTTATGGTTTGTGTGATAGCTTTATTAAGTTGTGCAACCGGCAATAGAGAATAATGGGGACTGGCTACTGCAAGGGAAATGTTCTTTTCATTTCTTGCTTCCTTTAGAACTTTTGAGATCATTTCATTTACATTCAACAGGCTTGGCGAATGTTTGGGAAAAATTAACTGGGGCTGAGGTGGAAGTTTACTCTTGGCAAATTTTACATAAAAACCTGAACGTGGCTTTGATTCGATCAATCCTTTATTTTCCAATAAAAAATAGGCTTGAAAAGCAGTGGAAAGACTTACCCCCTGCTCTGAACTTAATTTTCTTACAGACGGCACTTTGTCTCCCGGTTGTAAAACCTCTTGCTCAATTAAAGATTCAATTTTCCCTGCAACGCTTTCATATAACGTTTCTGATGTTCCTATATTCATGATCTAAATTTAATTTCGAATATAAACTGATATGGTTAAAAAACAAAAAACTGAATCTGTTTTGAATTATTTAAACGATGCAACTTTGTACCTAAATTATTTTAAATGTTAAAGAGAATTGAATCACTTTTGGGCGTTGAATTAGCAGGCATTTTATATGGACTGATAGGAATTGCAGGTTTTAGCCTTACACTACCTGCAACAAAAATATCTGTTCAATATTTAAATCCTGTTTTCGTAGGGTTTGGAAGAGCAATTGTAGCGGCCATTTTAGCGCTGATACTTTTACTTGTTACAAAACAATCTATCCCTACAAAAAGTGAATTTAAAAGTCTTTCGATTGTTTCTTTAGGTGTAATTGTCGGATTTCCCCTTCTTTCTGCATGGGCGCTAAAATACATCCATGCTTCCCATGGGGCCATCATTATTGGTATTATTCCGTTGGCGACTGTTATTGCAGGAGCATTAAGGGCAGGTGAAAGACCTTCCAGACTATTCTGGCTATTGAGCTTTTGCGGAAGTCTGATTGTATTATTATATGCTTTGATTTCTCAATCGGGTCAGCTGGAGATAGCAGATGTAGCTCTACTGGGGGCCGTTGCCGCAGCAGCGCTAGGCTATGCAGAAGGCGGAAAATTAGCTCAAAAAATGGGAGGTTGGAGGGTTATATCCTGGGCATTAGTAATTTCAGCTCCTTTTTTGTTATTTCCGGTTATCCTT
>Ga0196965_1001100_pt1 | contig 11231 bp, 12 predicted proteins | sample S1_20metaG_FD_148668 | JGI IMG/M metagenome (GOLD analysis project Ga0196965, IMG submission 148668) | Soil microbial communities from Anza Borrego desert, Southern California, United States - S1_20 | ecosystem: Environmental > Terrestrial > Soil > Desert | place: USA: California | collected... | reverse complement strand
CCGCGGAGCTCAACTCCTTCCTGGGCCTGCACTACCCGGCCTCCGACATCCCGGCCCAGGCGCGGGCGCTGTACGAGAAGAACTGGATCCGGCTGATCTCCGACGTCGGCTACCGGCCGGTGCCGCTGCGCCCGACGCTGGTGCCCTCCACCGGGCAGCCGCTGGACCTGACCTTCTCCACGCTGCGCAGCGTCTCGCCGATCCACGTCGAGTACCTGCAGAACATGGGCGTGCGCGCCTCCATGTCGGTCTCGCTGCTGCGCGACGACAGGCTGTGGGGTCTCATCGCCTGCCACCACTACTCCGGTCCGCACGCCCCGCCCTACGCGACCCGGGCGGCCGCGGAGTTCCTCGGCTCCACGCTCTCCCTGCGCCTGGTCGACCGCGCCGAGGAGGACGAGGTGCACCGCGCGCTGCAGGTGCGCTCGACGCTGGCCTGGCTGACCACCGCGACCCTCGACGAGGACCGTCCGCTGGCCGACACGCTGCTCGGCTCCCCCAACCTGCTGGACCTGCTGCCGGCCGACGGCGTCGCGGTGCACCTGCAGGGCCACCGCGGCAGCCGCGGCACGCCGCTGCCCGAGAGCACCGCCGAGGCGATCGCGGCCTGGGCCGCCACCCGCCACGAGGACGTCGTCGCCACCGACTCACTGCCCCGGCACGCCCCGGAACTGCAGGTGTCGTGCGAGGTGGCCTGCGGGGTCCTGGTGCTGCCGCTGCCCGAGGGCCAGTACGTGCTGTGGCACCGGGCCGAGGCCATGCGCACGGTCGACTGGGGCGGCGACCCGCACAACAAGGCGATCGCCGAGCGCGAGGGCGACTCGGTGCGGCTGAGCCCGCGCAAGAGCTTCGAGCGGTGGCGGGAGACCGTCCGCGACCGCTCCGAGCCGTGGACGGCGCAGGAGCTGGCCGAGGTCGGCGAGCTGCGCACCCACCTGCTCGAGGCGCTGTACGCGCGCAGCCGCAGCATCGTCCGCGCCGCGGAGACGCTGCAGCGCTCGATGCTCACCGCGCCGCCGGAGTCACCGCGTCTGCAGGTCGCGGTGCGGTACGTGCCGGCCGCACGCGAGGCCCAGGTCGGCGGCGACTGGTACGACGTCTTCGAGCAGCCCGACGGGTCGACGATGGTCGTCATCGGCGACGTCGTCGGGCACGACACCGCGGCCGCCGCCGACATGGCCCAGCTGCGCGGGCTGCTGCGCGGCATCGCCTACGACAGCGCCGACGGCCCGGCCACCGTCCTGCACCGGCTGGACTCCGCCGTCGCGGGCCTCGGGCTGCAGGCCATGGCCACGGTCCTCGTCGGCCGGCTGACGCCGGACCCGGAGACCGGCGGTGCCCGGCTGCGCTGGTCCAGCGCCGGACACCTGCCGCCGCTGCTCGTCGAACCCGGGGACGGCGTGCTGACCCTGACCACGCCCCGCGCCGAGCTGCTGCTGGGCGTGGACCCGGCCGCGCGGCGCACCGAGTCCGAGGCGCTGCTCGAGCCGGGATCGACGCTGCTGCTCTACACCGACGGCCTCGTCGAGCGGCGCGACCAGATCTTCGACGTCGGCGTGGAGCGGCTGGCCGGCGAGCTGGTCGCCGTCCGGGATCGCCCGCTCGAGGCGGCCTCCGACGAGCTGATCGGCCGGATGCTCCGCGACGGCGCGGAGGACGACGTGGCGCTGGTCGCCGTCCGGCTGCGCGGCTGAGGAAGGACCCCGTCCTCCTCACCGTTCGCAGGCTCACGGCGAGGCTCTGGACGGGGCCGGACCGGTGGGTCCCCGACGACGAGGACTGGTCCACACCCGTCCCGGTCGACGCCCCTCTGCGGGGGTCGTGACCGGGTGGGTCTCGCGGGATGCGCCTCTCGGGAGGTCGTCGTCGGAGGCGCCGCAGCGGGCGTAGTGCCCTGGGAGTCGGCGCTCACGCAGACGCTCTCCTCGGTGCTGCGGTCTCACCGCCCGAGGTGGCAGGTGTGGTCGGCGCGGCGGTGGTGCGCGGGAGCAGCAGCATGAGGACGGCGGCCACCACGTACAGCGCGATCTCGACGGGGATCACGGCCGCGAACGCGCTGCTGAGGACCTCCAGCTGTGACGCGCCGGCGACAGGGACGTCGAGGGCGCTGAAGAACACCGTGCCGAGGGCGGCGATGCCTGCGGCGCCGCCGATCTGGGTGACGGTCGACAACACGCCACCGGCCGCGCCGGCGTCCTTGCCCGGTACCCCGGCCAGGACGACGGTGACCAGGATCGGCGCGGCCAACCCGAGCCCCAGACCGCCGACGAACAGCGCCGCGGCGAACGCCCAGTAGCCGGGGTCCCGTCCGTCGTGCACGGCGAACCACACCAGCGCCTGCGACACGGCCAAGGTCAGCGAGCCGCTGACCAGCAGCGCCCGACCCGCTCGAGCGGCCAGTGCGACGCCGAGCCCGGAGGTCAGGATCGACCCGATGGCGTAGGGCAGCATGACCAGACCGGTCTGCCAGGCGGTACGTCCGGTACCGGCCTGCAGGTAGATCGACAGGGTCAGGAAGAACGCGCCGATCGCGCCGAAGAAGAACAGCGCGGCGAGCAGCCCAGCGCTGAAGCTGCGGACCCGCAGCAACCCCGGGTCCAGCACGGGCTGCCCGCCGCGGCGCGCGACCTGCCGCTCGTAGACCAGGAAGGCGGCGAGCAGCAGCACGCCGGCTGCCATCACCGCCACGCACCACCACGGCCACCCCCACTCGCGGCCCTGCACCAGGGGCAGCAGCAGGAGGAGCACGCCCAGGGTCGAGAGCGCCGCCCCGAGCAGGTCCAGCGCGGGTCGGTGCCGGCTGCTCGACTCGGGCAGCACCTGCGCCCCGAGCACCAGCGCGGCGGCCGCCACCGGGACGTTGACCCAGAAGATCGCCCGCCAGCCCAGCCCGAACGCGTCGGCGTCGACGAGGAACCCGCCCAGCAACGGACCGGCCACCGCGGCCAGGCCCTGCACGGCCCCGTAGGCCCCGAACGCCTTCGCCATGCTCGCCGGCGCGAAGGAGGACCGGATGATCCCGAACACCTGCGGCACCATGAGCCCGCCGGCCAGGCCCTGCAGCACGCGGGCAGCGATCAACACCTCCGGACCGCTCGCCAGCGCGCACGCCGCGGACGCGACCGCGAACGCGGCCAGGCTGGCCAGGAACACGCGGCGCCGCCCGAAGTCGTCGCCGATCCGGCCACCGGTGACCAGGCCCGAGCCCAGCGCCAGCACGTACCCGGCCAGCACCCACTGCAGCTGGGCCTGACTGGCGCCCAGGTCGGCCGCGATGGCCGGCGCGGCCACCACGACGATCGTGGCGTCCAGCAGATCCATGAACGAGGCGAACAGCACCACCAGCAGGGCGATCCCAGCGGCTCTGCCGGTCACCACTCCGGCCTCGGCTCCTCGGCGGTCAGGGGCAGCGGAGGCTGTCTGAGACGTCATGGACTGCACCGTGACAGCAGCAGTGGACACCGGACGTCCGCCATCTCACCGACGATGCAGTCCATGGCCACCACGTCCGCCCGCCTGCTCGACCTGCTGTCCCTGCTCGACGCGCGCGTCAGCTGGCCGGGGCAGGAGCTGGCCGACCGGCTCGGGGTCAGCACCCGGACGCTGCGCCGCGACATCGACAGCCTGCGCGAGCTCGGCTACCCCGTGCACGCGCTCAAGGGCCCCGACGGGGGCTACCGCCTCGGCGCCGGCAGCAAGCTGCCCCCACTGCTGCTCGACGACGAGCAGGCCATCGCTGTGGCCGTCGCGCTGCAGACCGCGCCCACCAGCGTGGCCGGCATCGACGAGGGCGTCGCCCGCGCCCTGACCAGCATCACGCAGATCATGCCCGCCCACCTGCGCGCCGAGGCCGAGGCGATGCAGCTGACCGCGATCCGCAACGCGTGGGAGTTCGCCGCGCCACCCATCGCATCGAGCACGCTCAAGGCCGTCGGTCACGCCGTCCGCAACAGTCACCTGCTGCGCTTCGACCACCTCACCCCCGAAGGCCGCCGGCGCCATCCGCACGACCCGGACTTCGCGCCCCCGCTCCGTGTCGAACCGCACCACCTGGTCATGTGGGCCGGCCGCTGGTATCTGGTCGCGCACGCGGCGACCGGCCAACCCAGCACGGCTCCGCAGGGATGGGGCATCTACCGCCTCGACCGCGTCCACCCCCACGACCCCACCGGCACACCGTTCCAACGCCGCCGGCCGCCCGTACCCAACGTGGCCCACTACGTCATGACCAGCTACGACCGCGGAGACACCCCCGCCCGCTGGCAGTGCCTGGGCACCGCCCTGATGGACCTGCCCCCCGACGTCGTCGCCCGATGGGCACCCGGCGGATCCGTGGTCGAGTACGTCACGCCCACCCGGACCCGCATCACGCTCGGCGCGTGGTCATGGGCAGGCATCGCCGGGCTGCTCGCCACCTTCGACGCCGACATCACCATCATCGAGCCCGATGAACTCAAGAGCGCCTGCCGAACTCTGGCCCAGCGCTACCGGCGAGCCAGCGAGCCGGGTGAAGATGGCACAGGCAGCCGGAACCCCCAGAACGTCGCCCGGTGACGAGGTCCGGCTCGATCGACGATCCCTTGCCGTCACCACTCGACGTGACCACTCGACGTGCTGACGAAGACGTCCGCGGCGTCCGGTACGCGGTCCTCGACCGGACGGCGGTCCACGCCGGTCGGTCCGTCGGTCGACCGACCTGGGAGCGGCCTACTCCCCGGTCACGCCATCGAGACGCTCACGCAGTAGGTCGGCGTGACCGTTGTGGCGGGCGTACTCCTCGATCATGTGCAGCAGCACGTACCTCAGGGAGAACTGTTGTCCGAGATGGTCCCCGAGCACGCCGAGGGACGAGACAGCTGCGACGAAGGCCCGTGACCGATCGACCTCTCGCTGCCAGCGTTCGAACGCCACGGGCGCCGAGAACGTTGCGGTGAAGAGCGCGCTGGCGGCCGCCGAGTTCGACGTGCGCACTTCCGCTCCGGACGTCGCGGCAGACCTCACGCGCCATGTCGCAGACCTGTTGGAGCGCGCGCACGCAGCCGACGTCGCGCGCCGCGATGTCACCGTCGAGGAGGTGATGGCACTGGTCGCCGGCGCCTTCGCCGCGATCCGCCACGCCGGCGCGGAGACCAGTCGTCATCGCTCGGCACACATCGCCCAGATCGTCCTCGACGGGCTACGACCCCAGCCTCGGTGAGCAACGCAAGCGCCCGAGAACCGGAGGAACCCCACGATCCTGCGGACAACAACCAGACACGGCCCTGGCCGTGTCTGGTTGTTGCCCTTCCCTGAGGGACACCGGCGCCGAGCTACCGAGACCGAGCGAACGTCGCGGTAACGGGTTGGTCTTCCGGACGGCGTCGAGGTGCATGACGAGCGCACCGATGAGTTCTCGTACGGCGACGGGTCTGTGCGGCATGACCACTCCCGAGGAGCGGATCGAGGAGTCGCACATGAACTGGACGTTGGAGGTCGTGGTCGTGCCGGTGGCCGACGTCGACCGAGCCAAGGCCTTCTACACCGACAAGCTGGGCTTCAACCTCGACCACGACATCAGCCCTCCAGGCCCGGGCAACCGGCTCGTCCAGCTGACGCCGCCGGGCTCCGGCTGCTCGATCGTGATCGGCGAGGGCGTCGTTCCGCACATGCCTCCAGGCTCCCTCCAGGGCCTCCAGCTGGTCGTCCCGGACATCGCTGAGGCACACGCGCAGCTCGTCGAGCGCGGAGTCGAGGTCAGCGAGATCCAGGCGTTGGGCAGCGACGCGGATGCGCTGCGTCAGGGCGGGACGGCACTCGACAACGTCGGATTCGTGTTCTTCCGCGACCCGGACGGCAACGGCTGGGCCGTGCAGCAGATCTCCGCGCGAGGGTGACGTCGTGGAAGCACCGACGGCCGACGCCTTCGTGGCCGCACTCCACCACGCTCGGTGCCCGGCCGAGCTGCCCACGATCGAGAAGCGGCTCGGGCCGGGCGATGAAGCGATCGGCATCCGCATGCGCGACCTGTTCGACACTGCGAAGGCCGCGATGCGGATGCCGCTCGATGAGGTGGCGTCGCTGTTCGCGAGTCCGCTGTACGAGGTCCGCATGGGCGCGTTCTGCATCCTGGACTTCCGGGCGGAGGCACCGCGCACCGACGAGGCGGAACGCAAGCGGCTGTAGGACCTCTACCTCGGTCACCACGACCGCGTCACGACGTGGGACATGGTCGGCCGCCACCGGGGGCCTGGTCTGCACCCTGCAGGACTACCTCCCTTCGCCCGCATGCTGCGCGCCGGCGGCGTGCACGAGGAGCGCCAGCTGATGTCCGAGGCAGCGGTGCGCCAGACGACGTCGAACCAGCTGACGCGTGAGGAGCGAGCGGCCTCACCGGCCGCCGAGGTCTTCCTCGGCGCCAGCGGTTGAGGTCCGGCCGCCCGGAGCCGTGGCCGCAGCCAGGGACGCGAGGAGGCAGATTGCTGCGCAGGCGAGCAGGACGAACGCCGCATCCAGGGCCGAGCAGCACCAGCCCACGTCCTCGTGGACGCCGCTGTGGTTCTGATCATCTGCTGCGTCCGCTGTGGGGAGCGTGATGCCGTAGGGGCGGCTTGCCGTCGAGCCGGAGCGATCGGGTCAGGAAACGTGTGAGGTCAGGCGGGACGACGCCACGGTCGCGGCGGCGAGCGCCATGAGGCGTACCGCGTTCACCCTGTGCCAGGTGGACACCAGTCGGTGTTCGTCGACCTCGCTCAGCCGGCCGGTACCGCTGATGAGGGGTCGGTTCACCGTCTGGATGAGGTAGCCGCTCAAGGCCAGCGCCGAGGCGGTACTGGTGCCTGCGGCGGCGATCAGCCGGCGGTCTCCTCCCGTGCGCCAGCTCTGCAGCAGTACCACTCCGTGCGCGCCCAGTGCCAGGGGGGCGATCGGGAGGTAGTAGCGCACCGGGCTGCCCGCGGTGAGGAGTCCCGGGGACCGGGCCGGCCTGGCGTCGGCGAGCAGTTGAGGCATCCCGACGAGTCCCTCGTAGAGGTTGCCGATCAGCCACGCCGCCTGGCCGAGCTGCGCTGCCCTGTTCCAGCCCGAGCGGCGCAACCGTCCATCGGAAGTGCGGCGCATGTGGCGGAGGATGCCGTATACGGTCGCATGGGCCATCCCTCCTTTGTGCCCTGGTGATCAGCGCACCGGTGCTGCGGGCTCGGGCGGGGTCCAGCCCGTTGCGGCGTGGGACCCGCGCAGGACGGCCCTCGTCGGGGTGAGGCGCACGAGGCCGTTGCGGAGGGTCTGGCGCCAGCCGCCGCCGAGGTGGGAGCCGAACCGTCCCGACGCGACCGAGGACCTCGCCAGTGCGCGGCATCGGGGCCGGCGTGCGGCGTCGAACCCCTCCAGAGCGGGAGCGAGCCCTCCGCCTGCTGCGACGGGAGCGCCGACGAGCAGACCCACGCACACGCCGTCCTCGAGTGCCGTGGCGGCTCCTTGACCCATCGTCGGGAGCGTGCCGTGGGCGGCGTCGCCGATCATGACGACCCGGCCGGTCGTGTAGCGGGTCAGCCCGCCGGGCAGGTGGTGGACGTCGTGCCGCATGACCGCCTCGGGCGGCGTCGCGGCCATCACCTCCTGCACCGGTGCGGCCCACCCGGCGAACCGTTCCCGGGCCGCGCCGAGCTCGTCGTCCAGGACGGTGCGTTCGGGCATGGCGACGTACCCGTACCAGTACGTCTGGTCGGCGGTGACGCGCAGGATGCCGAACTCGGCGTGGGGACCCCAGTACTGGCGCAGTGCCGTGTCGCCGAAGGTGCCGGACGTGATCGCCCGCCAGCTCGAGTACCCGCTGTAGGAGAGGCGAGTGTGCGGGAACAGCGCGGCACGGACGGCGCTGCGCATGCCGTCGGCGGCGACGACGAGGTCCGCCTCCCGGCCCGCGACTACGGCAGGTGCGCCGTCGGCCGCGCCGGGGTCGAGCCTGGTGACGGCGGCGCCGGTGACGATCTGGACGCCGCAGTCGACGGCCCTTCGGTGCAGCGCCGCGTGCAGGCGCTGTCGGTGGACCCCGATCAGCGCGACGGCCTCGCGCATCGCAGGGGTGTCTGGCAGAGCCAGGATCGGCCGACCGTGGAGGTCCCAGGGGCCGCCCGCCCACGTCCGGTGCCCCAGCGCGGCCACGTCAGTGTCATCGAAGCCGAGTCCTCGAAAGGCGGCCACCGCGTTGCGGGTCATCGCGAACCCCGCGCCCACCTCGCTGAGCTGGGACGAGCGTTCCAGCACGGCGACGTGCCATCCGGTCCGGGCCAGTGAGATGGCCGACGCCATGCCTGCGATACCAGCTCCGACGACGATCGCCGTGGGTCCCATGTCGTTCTCCTCCCAGTAGCCGTGTTGCCGGGCGCTACGCAGGGGGCGGATATCACTACGGCCGTTGTGCTACTGATGTTGCCATACTGCGCTCATGCCGCGGACCAACCCCGCCCGCCGCGCCGCGCTCACCGATGGGGGCATCACCCTGCTGGCCGCCGTGGGCGCACACGGCCTGACCCATCGCGCGGTCGAGCGCGCGGCGGGTCTGCCGGCAGGGACGGCGGTGAACTACTTCCGCAGCCGCGAGGACCTGCTGGTGGCCACGGCCGAACGAGTCGTGTCCCTCCACCTGGCCGACATGGGACGGATCGACCGTGAGGTCCATGTCGGCTCGACTCCCGACCCCTTGACCGAGCTCCTCGCCGCGTCGTTGATGGACGCCGCCACCGGGTCGCGCGAGCGGTACCTGGCGATCTTCGAGCTGCAGCTGGAGGCGCGACGGCGCCCGGCCCTGGCCGCCGCGCTGGCACGCCTGACGTCCGTGGCGGTCGCCTTCACGACCGACGAGCACGCCGCGCTGGATCTGAGCGTCCCACCAGAGGCGATCGGCACCCTGATGACGCTCTACGGGGGAGCGCTGTTCGTGCTCGTCACCGGACCAGGAGGTGTCCAACCGGACGCCGTCCGCCAGATCGCCCAGGCCATCGTCCACGGCACCCTCGACGCACACCCCGGTGAAGCGCGAGGCCGGTCGGACACCCACTGAGCTGAGCGGTTGGACGGCGTGTCGAGGGCGACGGTGAGGACCCTGCGCCGCAGGTCCGGTGTCCAGGCCCCGCGCACGGCACTCTCACTGACGGCGGCCAGCGGGGCGATGACCTCCGCGGGGTGATGGGCTCGACGACCACGGACGACTCGTCGACGTGGCCCAGCTCCATCAGGTCCGGGCCCAGGACGCAGGCGCCGGCGAACTCCTCGACGTCGCGCCCGAGGCCGCGCTCACGGTCAGCATCCGGGAGCCCGTCGAGGGCGTTGCAGACGAGCGCGGGGCGACACCGGTGCCGACCAAGGGCAGCAGTCGGTGCCCGTGCGGCCCCAGCCGGAACGACGACAGGTACCGGCGCACCCGCCGAGTCCGCGGCATCGCCGGGCTGCCCAGGTGGTCGCGCCGGCGATGAGTTCCGTCCGGGTCGGACGTCTGCACTGCCATCCATCCGGTCTCCGACTCCTGAGGAGCACAACGTGTCCGCCCTCTACACGTGGGACGTCTTCTCCACCCTCGACGGCTACGGCTCCTACGCCGAGGGCGCCGACTGGGGCGGCTACTGGAGCAAGCAGGGCCCGGAGCTGCTCGAGCACCGCGCCGCCTTGTTCGACACCGAGCAGCGAATGGTCTTCGGAGCCACGACCTTCCGGGAGACCACTCAGATCATGACGTCGGGCATCGATCCCGACGCGCTCGACGAGTGGGTCGTCCGCACGATGCGCATGCCCGCGACGGTGATCTCCTCCACGCTGCAGGACACCCTCGGCTGGCCGGACGCGACGATCGTGGGCGGTGACGCCGTGGACATCGTCACCCGGCTCAAGGAGGAGTCGGAGGTGCCGCTGCGTTCGCAGGCCAGCCTGTCGCTGAACTGGGCCTTGATGGCCGCCGGGCTGGTCGACCGTGTGCAGGTGACGATCTTCCCCGTCATCTCCGGACGGACCGGGACCAGCCCGATCCTCGGCGGCGCGGGCGACTTCGACCTCGAGCTGCTCGAGAGCCGGACCTTCGACGGTCGCAGCCACGAGCTGGTCTACCGGCCTACCCGCCGGTGACGTGACGAGTCCATCGACCCCGTGGCCGCCGAGCGAGAGGCTTCTCGTGTGCCAGGACGATCGGCGCCCGCACCGACGCGCCCTCGAGCGGTGAGTTCCAGGCCTCGGGCGGGTCGCTACTCCAGGGCATGGGAACGGGAACGCCCTCGCCCGACGAGTGGCGCAACCGAAGGGGACATCTCCATGACCGTCGAGACCCTCTCCATCACGGGAACCGTCCCGGCCCCGGCGGACGCCGTGTTCACGGTCCTCGCTGATCCCGTCAGCCACGCGGCGATCGACGGCACGGGCTGGGTGTGCGAGCCGCTGGACGGCGAGCCACTGACGAGGCCCGGGCAGGTGTTCCGCATGGGCATCTACCACGCCGACCATCCGGACGGCCGGTACGAGATCGCCAACCAGGTCCGAGAACTCGATCGGCCCCGCGCGATCTCCTGGCAGCCGGGGACGGAGGACGTCGAGGGACGCCTCAGCTTCGGCGGCTGGGTCTGGCACTGCGACCTGGCGCCGACAGCGGGCGGCGGCACGCAGGTCCGCCTCACCTACGACTGGTCGGCCGCGACCGCTCGAGCGCGCGAGGCCATCGCCTTCCCGCCGTTCGCTGTCGACCATCTGAAGAACTCGCTGCGCCACCTGGCTGTGCTCGCAACGGCTTAGGAGGAGGTTGCTGACGGTGACGGCCGCCAGGGCGGTGTCCACGCAGGCGGAAGCCCGGTCGATCACGCGCAGCCGCAGTGCGGGCAGGACCCGCCGCGCACCCGCTCCGGCGATCACCCATGCCACGTCCAGCCACCGCAGCCACAGCGATGGGGCGCCCCGTCGGCGTCGACGCCGAGGCCGACGAGGGCCGCAACGTCGTCGAGCGGGCGTTCGACCAGTTCGAGCAGTGGCGGGTCCTGGCCACCCGCTACGACCAGCACGCCGTCGTCCACCGCGCCGGACTCGTCCTCGGCTCCATCGTCCTCTGGCTCAGGACGAAGGGAGACACGCCCCAGGTCAGGCGACGAGCAGCCGGGGACGTCCGTCCCGCTCACTGATCCCCTGCGGGACCCTCGCCGGCTGCTTCCCGAGCGGCTGGAGTGCGTCGGCTGCAGGGACCTGCAGGGCGCCCGAGGCCTCGGACACTCGGGCTGGTACCG
>Ga0196965_1001099_pt1 | contig 11254 bp, 7 predicted proteins | sample S1_20metaG_FD_148668 | JGI IMG/M metagenome (GOLD analysis project Ga0196965, IMG submission 148668) | Soil microbial communities from Anza Borrego desert, Southern California, United States - S1_20 | ecosystem: Environmental > Terrestrial > Soil > Desert | place: USA: California | collected... | reverse complement strand
GCGAATTGTAAAACTGGCGGTTTAGTATCGGAAATAAAGTGTCGTGTATCAACGTCGACTTTCCACTGCCGGAGACGCCGGTAATACAGGTCAGCGTGCCCAGTGGAATTTCAAGTGTTACATTTTTCAGGTTGTTGCCGGTGGCACCGCCCAATACGATCTTTTCGCCATTCCCTTTACGCCTTGCTTTTTTGTACTGGATCGCCAGCGAACCACTGAGATACTTTGACGTCGTGCTGTTGTTCTGAAGAAATGCCTTCGGTTCTCCCGCCGCGACCACATGCCCGCCATGCCGGCCGGCACCAGGACCAATGTCGAGAATATAATCCGACTCAAGCATCATATCCTTGTCGTGCTCTACAACGACCACGGAGTTGCCGATGTCGCGAAGATCTTTCAGTGCCTTGATGAGCTTTACATTATCCCGGGCATGCAAACCAATGCTGGGCTCGTCGAGAATGTACAGGACGCCTACCAGCTGCGTTCCGATCTGTGTGGCGAGCCGAATGCGCTGAGACTCACCACCGCTCAACGTGCGGATCGGCCGATTCAGATTCAGGTAATCAAGTCCTACATCCAGCAAAAATCCAATGCGCTTCCGGATCTCTTTCAATACTTCCGCCGCAATGATCTTTTGTTTTTCATTGATACGATCTTCAAGACCCCTGAACCATTGCTGCAATGCGTGAATATCAAGCATGGCCAGCGCCGCGATGTTCTTCCCATCAATGAGGAAGTGCAACGACTCCTTTTTCAGCCGCGTGCCATTGCACTCCGGACAGGTTTTGGTGATCGTGAAATCTTCCACCCATTTTTTGATGGATTCAGAACCTTCGTCGCGCTGCTTCTCCAGGAAATTGATAATGCCTTCGAATTTCGTGTTCCATTCCGTTCCTGGATATTTAACCGACGCGACGGCTACCGGTTCTTCGTCACCGTACAGCAAAACTTTTAAAACCTCTTTCGGGATATCCTTGATCGGTGTGGTCAGGGCCATTTTCCTGCGCTTTAAGATCGCTTCGATCTTTTTGAAGATCCAGATGTCACGGTATTCGCCTAACGGCAAAATGCCGCCCCGGCTGATGCTCAGTTTTTTATCGGGGATAACGGATTCCTCCGTGATCTCTTCGATAACACCAAGTCCGTTGCAGGAAGGACATGCACCGTAGGGCGAGTTGAAGGAAAAATTATTCGGCGCTGGCTCGTCGTAGGAAAGTCCTGTCTCGGGATCCATCAAGAATTTCGAAAAATGGTGGACTTTCCCGTTCTCCTCCAGCACCATGGTAACGCCTTTGCCTTCTTTCAATGCTTTTGCGATGGACTGGCCGATGCGATGGCGGTCTTTCGGATCCGCAATGATCCGATCGATCACGACTTCTATATCGTGGATCTTGTAACGATCCACCTGCATCTTAGCCGTGATCTCCTGAACTTCTCCATCCACCCTGACTTTTGTATAACCCGATTTTCTGATCTGCTGGAAGAGTTCGCGGTAGTGGCCTTTTCTTCCCTTTACAATCGGCGCAAGCAGGATAAGTTTTTTTCCCTTGAACGTCTGAAGGATGGTATCAAGGATCTGTTCTTCCGACTGCCGTACCATCCGCGCGCCGCTTAAATAAGAAAATGCTTCTCCTGCGCGCGCAAAGAGCAACCGCATAAAATCGTAGATCTCCGTGACCGTTCCGACAGTCGACCGGGGGTTGCGTGATGTTGTTTTTTGCTCAATGGAAATGACCGGACTCAGCCCGTTGATTTTATCGACGTCGGGTCGCTCGAGGTTGCCGATAAAACTTCGTGCATACGCCGAAAAACTTTCCATGTAACGCCGTTGCCCTTCGGCATAGATGGTATCAAAAGCCAGTGACGATTTACCGCTTCCGCTGATACCGGTGATGACCACCAGTTTGTTGCGCGGGAAGCTTACGCTGATGTTCTTCAGATTATGTTCTCTTGCCCCGATTACTTCAATACAGTCGTGACCTGTAAGGTCCAATACTTTCTTTTCAGCCGCTGATTTCGCCATGAATTAATACCCTGATAGAGGAATACAAAAATGACCATCGGTTTGGTTCTGGCAAAACGAAAAAAATGAATTGTAACATCTTTGTTTGCCAGGCGTCTTGGCGCCATGACCACCTATATTGATTCGCTTAAGAGACTGCTGTTCTTTAAGTTAGCCGTGATTTACCTGCGCTATCTCATCGGCTTTGCCTTCGTTTTTGCATCGATCATCAAAATAAAAGGAGATCGTTTTACCAGCATATCCCCGTCGGAACCGATTGGTTATTTTTTTGAGGCACTTTACCAAAGCGGTTTTTACTGGAATTTTCTTGGCTGGAGCCAGTTTATAGCCGGCGCCCTGATGATGACCCAGCGTTTTGCTACCGTGGGGACATTGATGTTTCTACCGATCATTCTGAACGTTTTTATGATCACGCATGCGATCGACTTCGGCATGGGAACCCCGGTCATAACGACGTTGATGCTCCTGGGAACGCTTTTCCTCCTGGCGTGGGATTATCAAAAGTGGACCATACTTTTCAAACGGGATCATTCCATTCACGTTGATCTCACGGGGAAGCCGAAAGACAACTTTATGCATCATCCGGTCTGGACAGTAGCGGGTGTAATCTTTGTCCTGATGGCCACGATACCCTGGCTTTTCGACTTCCATCAACTTTTTATCTGGGCCATCGCCATGCTCAGTGTTGGAGCCGGAGCATTTGTTATCGTTCTGTACAACGTCAGGCGGGGGGAAGGACCTGTAAAGCGTGAACACCCGGGCATCAGCGGTTAAGGGACCTCCTTTCCTTCAGCAATTTTCAGCATTTCGTACCAATCCTGAACATCCAGCCTGATGTCCAGCGCGCGTGCGCTTTCCCTGATCCGTTCGGGCCGGGTGGTGCCGATCACCGGAAAAATTTTCGAAGGATGTTTCAGGAGCCATGCCAGCGCGAGTTGCGTATTGGTTGCACTGTATTTCGAAGCTTTCCCAAACACGTTGTTCGAATCGCCCGACACCAGTTTACCGCCGCCCAATGGCGACCAGGCCATCGGCGAGACTTTGTATTTCATGAGCACGTCAATAGTGCCGTCCCAGATCGGCGCTGTACACGATAATGATACCTCGATCTGATTCGTGACCAATGGAAAGGGAAGGTAATGTCGAAGCAATTCAAACTGGGTGGGTGTAAAGTTCGAGACGCCGAAGTGAAGTACCTTGCCCTGCTTTTTCAGCGCACCGAATGTTTCGGCCATTACTTCAGGGTCCAGCAGCGGGTCAGGTCTGTGTATCAGCAGTAAGTCGATATGATCTGTTCCCAGCATTTTCAGGGAATTTTCCGCCGCCCAGGTGATGTGTTGCCGGGATGTGTCGTAATGCTTGATCCAGCTTGCGGGTCGCTTTGCTGAGGGAAATTTGATTCCACCCTTGGTTACCAGCTGCATCTGCTGACGCAATGAAGGAGACCTTCTCAGTACATTACCAAATATTTCTTCGTTGCGATGATCGCCATAAATATCGGCGTGGTCGAATGTGGTGATCCCGCAATCAAGTGAAGTTTGTATCAGTTTTTCAACGCTATCCTGTGATACTTCATGCCAGCGCCAGGCGCCGGAGATAATCCTTGAAAATTCCGGTCCTTCCGGGTGAATTAATCGGTGTTCCATAAAGTGGTTCCAGGTTGCAAGTTACAGGTTCAAAGTTCAACGTTATACGCTTTTCCGGTTCGGCTTTTTTTACAAGTTGTCAATTCCATCGCGAACGCAATACGAATTGTGCAGGTTAGTACTTCCCTCCACGACGCAGGGCGGCATCCGAATAACGGTATCCTACAACGACGGTATCTGCCTTGACGTAAATACTTCCTTCGGATCGCAGCGCCGTGGATTCGCCCTGTGCGACCCGGTAAGTATAATCATATGTGTAGATCCCGTTGATAACCTTTGCCGGCGTTGTTTTGATGGTGCTGGCCGGCATTTGCATCACAGTGTCCCGCGGAACAATTTTTCCTTTTTGAATTTCCCCGAGAAGCGTAAGATCGGGGACGGTGTCTTTATCAACGTTGACGGAATAAAACACATAATCCCGGCCGTTAAACGGATAATGAAAACAAACCGAAACGCCGGTTGTATCGAGCAGGACGGACTGGCCGGCGGAAAGGTCTTCGGGCTTTATTGCGGTTAGATTTTCACTGAGATTCTTTAATGCAAAGGCAGGAAGCTTTTTAGGATCATCTACAACCACGATATGGGAGTTGATTTTTCCGTGCTTGTAAAACGTGCCGGACACAACATACCTGTTGCCGTCAAAGTTGACCATCGTTGTACCGTGGACCGGTAAAAGGTATACCGAGTCGGTCACGAACAGCAGTCCGTGTCTCATGCCGACGATCTGATAGGCATCGTTATGCAGAAAACATTCGAGATCGTCACTGTTAAGTTCCCTGGTAAGCCTTTCCAGGTTACATTCATAAGCAGAAGACGTCTCCATCGGAAGGTTGGCTACAACCCATCCGTTAAAAGTAATCAACTGTCGCATCTCGTCGAGGTCGAAAGCGAAGATCCTGAAATTGTCAACGCCGGGCGCCGTATTTTGAACCGGTTCATCCGCCGGCGGGCTTTCACGCGCTCCCTGACAGGCAGCAACCAACAAAACAGATGCTATCAGCAGATATAACTTCATAAGTATTACCGGGTCTTTTTGAAATTGTCTTTCCAATACCACCATTGCAATTTTGGCGGTGTGTGTTTCTTTGTGCTGGCAAAATAAACGGCACAACGGAATACATACAGCAGGCAACGATCCTGCGCGGTTCCGGCGAGTCGGTTTGATAACGCATAGAGGCGCTCGGGGTCTTCACCTTTCAGGTCGCTTACTTTCCGGATGCCGATATTCCAAAGATCGTTGGCGATGGACTTTCCGACGCCGGGAATCGTCCGAAGACCGGTGATCATTTCCTGTTTGGTCATTACTTTAAAGTGTTTCGATCAGGTCGCAATACAGCTCGGCAAGATTTGGTTCTGCCTGGCCTGCTACGGCAATGATTTCGGAAATGTTTACCGGTTTCAGATTATCCGGATCACAATCGTCCGTCAGCACTGAAACAGCACAGCATGGTAACCCGGCCTGATTGGCGACGATTACTTCAGGCACGGTGCTCATACCAACCACGTCGGCACCGATGCGACGAAGATAGCGGTACTCCGCGCGCGTTTCAAGATTCGGACCGGTGACACAGGCATAAACGCCGTTGCGCAGCACCATGTTTTTCCGGGCTGCAATTTTTATCAAACGGTCATTCAGCTCCCGGGAATAGGGTTGACTCATATCGGGAAAGCGAGGCCCGAGTGTTTCGTCGTTCGATCCACGGAGCGGATTGTCAGGCTGGAGATTGATATGATCATCAATCAGCATCAGCTCGCCTTTGTTCCAGTTTGTATTCAGGTTGCCCGATGCATTGGAGATCAGTAGAAATTTTATGCCCAGCGCTTTCATCACCCTGACCGGAAAGGTAATCTGTTGGGAAGTATAACCTTCATAGTAGTGGAAACGCCCTTGCATCGCCAGCACTTTCTTTCCATTCAGATCACCATAGATCAGTTTGCCTTTGTGAAATTCAACCGTAGAAACCGGAAAATGCGGGATGGAATGATAATCGATAACGATCTGATCAGAAATCCGGCTCGCGAACAGGTTCCCCAGGCCCGTACCGAGAATGATCCCGATTTCAGGGCGGGCTACCCCCTGTTGCTTAAGATACGCCGCGGCAACTTCGATTGATTGGATCATTGGCGCAATATAAAGTATGCATCTATTCGGGAAAACATGGCCCATGATTAATTTTGCCGGCCATTTTCATCAACACATCAACACATCAACACATCAACACATCAACACATCAACACATCAACACATCAACACATCAACACATCAACACATCAACACATCAACACATCAACACATCACCGCAAAAGCCCACCATTAAGCCTTAGCAATTCTGTTTCCGCGACTTTTGCGAGATACCGCGCGCTGATCAGCCGGTTGTAGGCATCTTCAAGACTTTGTTGCGCCGTTCTCAATTCAATAAAAGTGGTGATGCCCCGTTTGAATCCCTCCAGTGCTATGAAAACATTTTCCTTTGCCAGCAATATGTTTTCCTCTTCGACCAGCAGAATCTTTTTTGCGTTGTCATAACCCGTGTACGCATTGCGCAGTCCGACATCGACCGTCGTTTTTTGCTGATCGTACAGTACCTGCTGACGTGTCACATTGATCTTGTCGAGCTCGATCTGGCGCCTTGTCGTCAATCCATTAAGCAAGGGTACCGTGAGCGTAAGGCCATAGTTGTAGCCCTGGGTCTGACTGAATAGGGCGCCGAAAGGATTGATTAAAACGGTATTGTTGACGCGGTTAAAATTATAGGCGCCGTTAAAGCTCAACACGGGCGACTGCTGTGCCCGGCTTTCCCATAGCAGGAGGTTGGCGATTTGAAGATTTCGTCTGGCAGACTGCAGGCCAAAGTTCGAGCTTTCAATATTATCGGCGATCGCTTCACGCTGTAACGTGAGATCGATGATGATGGTATCGGCAACGTCATAGGTCGCGGGAAGTTGCAATCCAACCAAAGCATTGAGCTCTTCTTTCAGTTGAAGGATCATGGCTTCCTGTTGAAGAACCTGTGTGCGTTGCGCATTATAATCCACTTTTGCCTGCAGAAGTTCAGGTTTTCCACCTACCCCTACCTGCAGCTTCCGGTCGGCAAGCTTGACCCGTTCTTCGCTTACGGCCATCTGCTCCTCGATGGCTTTCAGCTGCTGCTTTTGCCTGACGATATCATAGTAGTTCAACACGACCGAGGCGATCGTGTTCACCATTTGTTCCTTGACAAGTAGTTCGCCCTGCTCCGCGATAACGGCAACGCGTTCACGGGTCGCGAACATCCGTGTACCATCGAATAATATCCAGTTCAGCTGGACGGATGCAGCGAGGTTATTCGATTTTGCGTCGCCCCTGTTGTTCCGGTTCTCATCTTCAAATTCCAGCTCCTGTTTATTGTCGTTCCAGAGCGTCGATCCGACCGCGCTGACCTGTGGAAGAAACGCGCCGATGGCCGTGTTGTTTACTTTGTTCGCTGCCTCCGATGCATTTTGCGACAATCGCACATCGTAATTTTTTTCAAGCGCAAGGGCAACAACCTTCTCCAGGGGTATCATCTCCTGCGCACTGACTGCCCGCGAACCAAAAAATAAAAGCGTCGCCGCCAGCAAAAATCTAACTTTCATATACCAGTTCCTTTTGGGGTTGTGAAGCAGGCGCCTCATCACCAAATTCAATATGCTTTCTTTTGCGTGACAGGTATGAATACATCGCCGGTATTACAAAAAGTGTAAAAACGAGTGAAAATAAAATTCCGCCCACGATCACGATACCCAGCGGCTGACGACTCGTCGACGCCGCGCCCAAAGAAAGCGCAAGGGGAAGTGAACCCAATGCCATGGCCAGACTTGTCATCAGGATGGGACGCAATCGCATTCTTGCCGCTTCGGTCACCGCATCGAATCGCGACAGGCCATCTTCCCGTTTCTGATTGGCAAACTCTACGATAAGGATACCGTTCTTCGTCACCAGGCCAATCAGCATGATCATCCCGATCTGCGAAAAAATATTCAGCGTCTGACCGAAAATGTAAAGCGAGATCAGGGCACCGCAGATGGCGAGTGGCACCGTGAACATAATGGTGAGCGGATCGATGAAACTTTCAAACTGCGCGGCGAGGATCAGGTAGATCAGGATCAGTGCGAGCACGAACGCAAAAGAGGTGTTGCCTGAACTCTCCGCGAAATCACGTGATGAACCGGACAATGATGTAATGAATGTATCGTCCAGTAGCTGATCGGCAATCTCCTCCATCGCAGCGATGCCATCACCCAGGGTTTTGCCAGGTGCAAGACCTGCTGATATCGTAGCCGATTTAAAGCGGTTGAAGTGATATAATGTTGGCGGTGTGGTCGATTCCTCCACGGTGACCAGGTTGTCGATAGAAACCAGCGTGCCGGAACCTGTTCGCACGTACAGGCTTTTCAAATCAGCCGGATCGTCGCGATCGCTTCGCGTAACCTGGCCGATAACTTCATACTGTTTGCCTTCGCGTGTAAAGTAACCGAACCGGAGGTTACTGTACGCAAGCTGGAGCGTCTGCGAAATATCCTGGACGCTCACACCGAGCTGGGATGCCTTCAGCCGGTTGATGGAAACTTTCAACTCCGGCTTGTTGAACTTGAGATCCACATCGACGGTCTGCAGATTGGGATTGTTATTGGCGGCTTCCAGAAATTTCGGAAGTACCTGCTCAAGTTTTTCAAAGTTATTGTTCTGAATGACGAATTGCACGGGCAATCCTCCGCGGCGGTCAACCGCGATGGTTTGTTCCTGGATGGCAAAGGCGCGACCCTGGGGGAAATTTTTCAGGTTGCGATTGACCATATCCACGATCTCCTGTTGGGAGCGATCGCGTTCATCCGGATCGACCAGCGTGACACGCACAAAACCGTTATTCACCGAGCCCGAGCCGGAGAAACCCGGCGCTGTAACGGACAGGGCTGTCCGGTATTCCGGAACCGAATCGGTAACGAACTTCACCATCTCCTGCACATAGGCGTCCATGTAATCATAGGAGGTACCTTCCTGACCCGTGAGTTGCAACCGGAACTGGTTGCGGTCTTCCATCGGCGCGAGCTCCGACTGTATATTGGATCCTATGAGGACCGCCGCTCCCAGGCATAAGACAATGATCACCAACCCGACCCAGCGGATCTTCATAAATGATTTGAGCCACCGCGCATAACCGTTTTCCATACCGGTAAAGAACGGCTCGGTCACATTATAAAACCAGGAGTGTTTGTGCTTGGAACGGGTCATTTTAACGCTCAGCACCGGCGTTAGTGTTAATGACACGAAACAGGATACGAGCACCGCACCCGCGACCACCACGCCGAATTCGGTGAAAAGCCGGCCCGTAAATCCTTGTAAAAAAAGGATCGGAAGGAACACAACGGCCAGGGTAATGGAAGTGGAAATAACCGCGAAGAAAATTTCCTTGGAGCCTTCCTTTGCAGCCTGGTACTTGTTCATGCCCGACTCCAGCTTCTTATAGATATTTTCAGTCACCACAATACCATCGTCGACGACGAGGCCGGTGGCCAGAACGATACCCAGCATGGTCAGCACATTGATCGAGAAATCGGCCAGGTACATGATGAAAAAAGTCGTAATCAGCGATACGGGGATATCGATCAAGGGCCGGAAGGCAATGATTGCATCCCGGAAAAAGAGGTAAATGATCAGCACCACCAGCGAAATGGAGAGCAGCAATGTTTCCTCGACTTCGGTGATGGAACGTTTGATGAACACCGTCTGATCGAGTGCTATGTTTAACGAGATGTCTTCGGGTACGTCTTTCTTGATCTGCTCGAGGCGCTTGTAGAATTCGTCCGAGATCGAAACGTAATTCGAACCTGGAAGCGGCACGATGGCAAGACCCACCATCGGCACATTGCTTTCCCTTAAAACCGATTCTTCGTTTTCAGGACCGAGCAGTGCCTGCCCTACATCCCGCAACCGGATATTGCCTTCCGGCGCCGATTTGACAACCACGTTGTTGAAATCTTCTTCCGTATAGAGGCGTCCGAAGGTTCGCACCGTTAATTCCGTTGAGTTACCGGCGATCTTGCCGGAGGGCAGCTCGACGTTCTCGCGACTCAGTGCCTGCTGGACGTCCAGCGGCGTCAGGTTATAGGCAGAGAGTTTGGCCGGGTCGAGCCAGATGCGCATGGAAAAACGTTTTTCACCCCAGATCTGAATACCACTCACCCCGGGTATTGTCTGAAGGCGCTCAACCAGTACGTTGGTCGCATACTCCGTCAGTTGCAGCGGATTCTTCGTGTTGCTCTGCACCGTCATACTGATGATGGCACCGGCATTCGCATCGGCTTTATACACAACCGGCGGACTCGGCAGATCGTCGGGCAACTGCCGTGCGGCCTGTGAAACTTTATCGCGTACATCATTGGCGGCCGCTTCAAGGTCAACACCCAGGTTGAATTCGATATTGATACTGCTTCGTCCGACACTCGATGAAGAAGTGATATTGCGTATACCCGCGATACCATTGACCGCTTTCTCCAGCGGCTCGGTGATCTGCGATTCAATGATATCCGCGTTAGCGCCTGAGTAGGAAGTATTCACATTGATAACCGGCGGATCAATGGCAGGATAATCCCGTACACCCAGCGAGTTGAATCCGATCACGCCGAACAACACCAGGATGATATTCATCACGATGGCGAGTACAGGGCGCTTTAAGCTTAATTCCGATATATTCATGCGATCAGTGTTTTGTCATGCCGCTGATCCGGTGATCAGCGGTTTGCCGCCAGCTTCTTACGGCTGTTCAGTGTTCCTATCTTTATTTTCGAATTCGGCCGTATCGCCATCAATCCTGTTGTTACCACCGTATCGCCTTCCTGCAGGCCACTGGTGATCTGGACAAAGGCAGAGTCCCGTATGCCCGTCTGAACGACAGAGAACAGCGCGCTGTCGCCCCGCACGATGATAACCTGTTTATCCCGCGCCTGCGGAAGAACCGCCTGGGTGGGAACCATCAGTCCTTTTTCGTCGCCGCCCAACTGCAGACTCACCTTGGCGAAAACACCGGGCACCAGTTCAGGATCTGACGCCGTAACAAGCGCCCTCACCCGCAGTGTACGGGTGGTCTGGTCGACGCCGCTCTCCGTGGCCAGTACGGTCGCGCGGTGGTTTTTGTCGCCACCATCTACACGGAACCTGACGTTGTAACCCTTCCTGATATTCTTCACATATTTTTCGGGAACGGAAAACTCGAGCTTCAGCTGGTCGACCTGGCGCAGTGTTGCAACGATATCGCTAGGCGACAGGTAAGCACCCATACTTACATTGCGCAAACCGATGCGTCCCTGGTAAGGCGCGCGGATCTCTGTTTTCGAGATCGATATTCTGACGGACTCGATATCAGCCTTGAGGTTGTCAACCTGCAGGGCCGTGAGATCATAATCCTGCTGGCTGATGCCGCTGATCTTTAACAATTCCCGTTGCCGTTCTTCCGTTTTCTCCGCAATGGCAAGCTGGACCTGCAGCTTCTTTAGCTGTGCCTGCAGATCCTGATCAAAAAGTTTTACCAGTAACGCTCCTTTTTTGACCTGCGCGCCTTCCTGGATA
>Ga0196965_1001098_pt1 | contig 11261 bp, 8 predicted proteins | sample S1_20metaG_FD_148668 | JGI IMG/M metagenome (GOLD analysis project Ga0196965, IMG submission 148668) | Soil microbial communities from Anza Borrego desert, Southern California, United States - S1_20 | ecosystem: Environmental > Terrestrial > Soil > Desert | place: USA: California | collected... | reverse complement strand
GACGACTATCACATGGTGATGGCGGAAACATTTCATCCGTATAAGGACAGTGCAGATCTTGCGCCAGTGAAAGCAAAGGCGAACGATTTAGTCTCTTCGGCTGAGAAGTGGTTGAACGCGCCACTTCCTAAGAAGGTTGACAATGACGAAATGAAAAGCAAGCTTGAACAGTTGAAGAATGAATCTGTGGCGTTGCGCGATAAAGTCCAGGCGGGCAACGATCAGGAAATCGGAGACAATCTGACAAAGCTCCACGATACGTTCCATGAAATTCAGGAAGCCTGGTATGGCGGTGGCAAAGAGCATGGCCACGACCATGAGCATTGAAAATTAAATTCATTCGGGCTGTCATGGTTACGGCCCGAATTCCTTTTTGAATGGCGGAACATTCGTTTCGCCTCAGTCGAATTGTCATCTTTATTCCCCATCCTCATTTCGCCCCGCGCGTCGTCAGCATTGCCGGGCCGAGAAGAAAGACGAGCTTCAAAAGAAAGTAGCTCTCCATAAATAGTTTTCCCCTCACTTTTGTACCTGAGTTAACTGATCCTGGAAGCCTACAAAGATTCCTTTTCGATTGCTTGAGCGCTCAGCCTCTTCGGGCATTATTTTTTTATTCGCTCCATTTCTATCCATTGAAGGTTCGGGTATTCCTGGCGGCAGTGGATTTCACACCAAAGACTAAACACACGCAGATATGGAAAAGCATAGACCTGAGCTTGAGTTCGTCACCGCTGGTGAAGACATTCTTCGAATCCTCATCCATAGTAAGGAATTTGGAAATGTAGTCGGGATCACCAGCCCTGTATTAGGCTCAGGAGTGTTTATGACAGCCGTGGAGAAGGTAATTCTCGACTACGAGGTTGTTATTCAGTTAAAGGCGGAAGATGTTACAGGAAAGCATCTGGTTAACAGTACGTTAAGGCTTTCTGAGATCACTATTGCCTGCGCCTTCAAATCGAAATTTGATAAGATATATCAAGCTCGCGTGGAGCCCGCCCAGGTGGGTGTCTATAGCTACTAAGCGAAACCAAACCAATCTCCTCTAATCATAACCTGCTCATTCTCCGGGGGCCAACCCTCGGAGAATCGGGCAACCTTTTACAACCACGAGGATCTGGCTACGCCTGAATAGCAAAGTTTTTGATCACATCAAGATCAAGACGATCGTTTAGTCGCTGCGAGTAATGCAGGTGCTTAATTACCAATCCACGATCGACAAGAAATTCTGCGGGCATCGTTGAAATCGATTCACCACTTTCCATCAGATGTATCGGCACATTAGAACGATACGCCTTGTAAGCCGTTTGGACAAAGCTCGTCATGTGGCTTATTGCCGACTTGGTCGGTGCGTTTTCAATACCGTATACGTTGTACCAGCGCTTTTCATTGTCGGCGATGATTGGAATTGGAGATACGCCACGATGAAATGAGCTACGCAATATCACAGGAGCTTTGGACTCAAAGAAGAAGATCATTTCGAGCCCTTTCACTTTCATCTCTTCATGGATTTTGGTAAGCGCGTGTACCCGAAGATTGCAGAAGGGACAACCGGCATGCCGAAAGAATGCGATCAGTATCTTCTTTTCGCGATAATGATCAAGATCAATCATGCGGTCATAAATATCCTTTAAGGCGAAGTGTGGGGCGATGACGTTTTTCCGGAGGTTCATAAATCAGGTCGAGCAATCTACGATGAAAGCGGAGGCTTCGGATCTGACAAATCGTAAAATAAAAAAAAACAAACCCCGCCTGGGTTAGAGGCGGGGCTTACTTTAGCTATTGTGCTGAAGAATCCATTCTTCTTCAACGATGTGAATTTAGTGATTTTTTCGCGAACTATTACTCGCACGTTTTCTGGTGAATGCCTATGGAAGCGATTCTGCATTTGTTGCCTTGATCGCCATCAACTATTCGGGGTTAACCATCGTCCGAATTCAGTCGGTTTATATTTCTGGAAACGGATGCAATTTTTTAAATTTACTTACCCTCGGTCTTTCGTTTACCCATTAGTAATTATGATGAGATTCTCAGTAATCATTTTCTTTGTTTCATTGATCTCGCTTTCTGTCTACGCGCAACAGATTCAGTTTGACCGACTCGAACTTGTAAAGGGACTTCAAAACAGATCAATTACTTCAATTATTCACGACGACCTTGGCTTCATGTGGTTTGGCAGCGCCGATGGACTTGTACGGTATGATGGTTACGAAACAAAAATTTATAAGGCGAATCTCAAAGACAAGAATTCAATCGGCGATAACAACATTCGCACACTGGCAAAAGATAAGAACGGAAACATCTGGATCGCGACGCAGGGTGGCGGCCTCGATAAGTTCGATATCAAAACGGAAAAGTTTACACATTTCGTCAATAAGGCAAATGATGTTACGTCGATTAGCGGTAATGCTGTGTGGTCGGTATTTGTTGACTCACGTGGCTACATATGGGCGGGAACGTTTTCAAATGGCCTGAACAGAATTGATCCGGAAACAGGGAAGATAACCCGTATCATCGAAAGAAATTACCTGCCGGTACTGGCGATCACAGAAGACACCGAAGGATACATCTGGTTCAGTTCGAATGGCATCACGCGAATCGATCCGAAAGATCTGACTTTAAAGCAATACTATGCGCAGCCTGAAGATCCGCAATCGTTGGCTTCCGGTGGCATTCGCGCAATTCTTGAAGACGCTGACAAAAATATCTGGGTTGGCGCTGTGGACGGAGGACTATTTCGTTTTCAGCCTGAGGAAACGAAAAATTTCGTCAGACACGCAATCTCGGATGCAAGCGGATTCCAGTCGATCTATGCTTTACATAAGGATAACAGTAATACAATATGGGTGGGTGGAAATGGTGGCATTGCTACGATCAACGCAGATGGTTCATCAGAGGTGTTTCATCATGACGCAACGGATAAATATTCGCTTTCAACCAACGCGGTGAGAGCCATCTACCAGGATGCTAAGAACATGATGTGGGTCGGTACGGAAGGAGGTGGTGTAAACAGGGTGCTCGCAAAAAAGAAATTCCAACTCTTCCGTGCGGATGGGAAGCCTGGGTCAATCAGTTACAATGTTATTCGGTGCATCTACGAAGACCGGGCGAGTAGGATCTGGGTTGGAACGCAGGGTGGCGGATTAAACATTCTGGATGTGAATACCAACACGTTCACGAAAGTAAACATCCCGGCAAAGGAACTATCAAGTGTGTACGAAGATGTCGACGGCACGTTCTGGATTGGCAGTTGGGGTAATGGCCTGTTCCATTACAATGAAACAACGGAAGAGTACACGAACTATCGCCAATCGTCTGAAGCGGAGACCTCCTTGCCTGACAACAGGATACAGGTTGTTCATCGTGACCACAAGGGACTGTTGTGGGTTGGAACCGAAAACGGACTTGCGCAATTTGCTGAGGCAGAAGGCCGCTGGACTCCTTTTACCAAACCACATTTTCCACATGAATTATTGGGCACAAACATCCAGGGACAGGCATTTCTCGAAGCACCCGATGGTTCAATCTGGCTTGGAACCTGGTTTGGCTTGAACCGGATCAGCGCAGACAGGCAGACCGTTGTAAACTACACGACCGATACAACTAAGTCATATCTTTCCAGCGAACATGTAATTTCGCTCCACCTCAACGCAAGAAAAAACCTGTTATGGATCGGGACATTCGGCGGTGGATTGAATCGCCTTGATATTGCGACCAACACGATCACGCATTTTACTGAAGAGGACGGATTGCCGAATAACACAATCTATGGAATCAAGGAAGACAACGATGGGTTTCTCTGGCTTAGCACCAACAATGGACTTTCACGGTTTAACCCGGAGGCAAATACTTTCCGGAACTACGATGCGACGGAAGGGCTACAGGGAAATGAATTTTATTGGGGTGCCGCAGGCAGGACACGCGATGGAAAAATGTTTTTCGGTGGCGTAAACGGTCTCACTGCTTTCAATCCTTCAGAAATAAAAGACAACGTGGATGTACCACCACTTGTGATCACGAGTTTTGAGCTGTTCAATAAGCCAGTTCCCATCCAGGCCGGGTCGTTTCTACAAAGCAACATCAACATGATTGACAAACTGGTGCTGAATTACAACCAGGATGTGCTCACTTTCCAATTTTCAGCATTGAATTATCAATCACCGGAAAAGAACATGTATGCCTATTATCTTGAGAATTTCGACCGCGATTGGAATTACGTCGGAAATAAGCGTTCTGTTTCTTATACCAATCTTAGTCCGGGTGAGTATGTTTTGCGCATAAAAGGGTCAAACAACGACGGCGTCTGGAATGAAAAAGGCATTGCTATCCCGATTGTAATTGTGCCACCGTTTTGGAGAACGTGGTGGTTTTACACATTGTCTGGCCTCGTCGTTGTATCAGTGTTATATGGCTTTCTGAAGGTTCGGTTAAACAGTGTTCGTCGCGATCGCGAAGCAGTGAGGCGAACAATGCAGAAAGCGCTTGACGATGCGCACCAGCAAATCGAACGCGAGAAAAAAGCCGTCGTTGAAGAGCAAAACAAGAACGCTGAACGCAACTGGATTGATCAATCACTATCAATTATCAGCGACATCCTTAGCAAAAGCAAGGACAACGTTGACGAGTTATGTAGTCAGGTGTTGTCTGCACTGATAAAAAGGTGTGAGGTTGTGGCGGGAGCTATTTATTTGTATGACGAAACCGCTGACGAGTTGAAACGAACCGCGAGTTTTGGATTTACACAAGGCCGAGAGGCGGTGCCTTCCGGCACAGGCCAGATTGGCGAATGTTTTCGTATGCGTGAAAGTATTTCCATTGAAAATCTCCCTGAAGGATTTTGTAGTGTCGGATCAGGATTGGGAGAAGCTACACCGGCAGCATTGCTATTAATTCCGTTGCAGTATGAAGAACATTGCGTCGGCGTAATGGAACTTGCTTCATTTTCGGTTATTCCGGAGTATAGGAAACAATTCATAGAAACTTTGTCAGCGCAACTAACGGCCACTATCCATACAACACAGATATCGGAAAGAACAAAACAACTGTTGGATGAATCGCGTGTGCAAACGGAAGATCTGAAAGTACGGGAAGAGGAACTTAAACAGAATCTGGAGGAGATGCAGGCGATTCAGGAGGAATATGATCGAAAAACCCGTGAATACGAAAAGATGATCGAGCAACTCGAACAAAAGCTGAATGCGAAGATGGCGTGATTTACCCTAATGGAAGCGCAAAGAAAAATGTTGCGCCGTTTCCTGGAGAGGATTCGGCCCAAACACGTCCACCATGTGCATCAATGATTTTTTTGACGATGGCGAGCCCGGCGCCCGTTCCTTCAAATTCGTGTTTTGCATGAAGCCGTGAAAAGACTTTGAAAAGCTTATCGCTATAAGTCGCATCGAAGCCCACACCGTTATCCCGGACAAAGAATATCTGTTCATTTTGCCCTTGTTGGAATCCAACTTCTATTGCTGCATCGGGATTCTTTGACGAAAACTTGAGTGCGTTGTTTATCAGGTTTTCCCACACTTGTCGAAGCAGCGTCGCATCACCATGTGATAAGTCCATCGGCGCGACCGCTATTTTCGGTTTGTCAATATTTTTTTCCATAATAATTGCATTCACGAGCTGTTGCATATTGACGCTCTGCTTTTCAATTGACGTATAGCCTAACCGTGCAAGTTCCAGTAGATCGTTAATGAGACTATCCATCCGCGTGGCATTTTCCTGGATTGTACGAAGCGCCTTCTTTGCGCGGTCATCAAGAATGTCTCCATAGTCTTCATGGAGAATTGCGCTGTAGCCATTGATCGCCCGGAGCGGCGCACGGAGATCGTGAGAAATGGAGTACGAGAAAGAGCTTAGTTCATTGTTGGCTTTTTGAAGTGCTTCATTACCTCTCTCTAGTTGCGCATTCGCTTCCATGATCTTTGCTTCAGCTTCTTTTTGAAGTGTTACATCACGTATCGATGCAGCGATCAGGTTTTCCGAAGTTGTTTCAATAGGACTAAAGTTAATTTCCACCGGTACTTCGCTGCCATCCTTCCGCAGACCATTCAAAGTCAAACCAATTCCGTATTCCGACAGCCGATGGTTTTGCAAGCTGGTGCCGCGTAAACCGATAACATTTGTTCTGAAACGAAAGGGAAGAAGCACTTCCAACTGTTGGCCGATAAGCTCTTCACGTCCATATTGAAAGAGTCTTTCAGTTTGCTTGTTTACCAGTCGGATAATTCCATCCGCATCAGCGATGATCATCGGATCGGGTGCTGCTTCGAGTACAGCGCGGAATTTTTCTTCGGACACCCTTATTTCCTCCTGGGCTTTCTTCCCGGCTGTGATATCAGTCAGCGCTCCTACATAAAACAAGCCGGAGCCGTGCTCGGTCATTGGTTCTCCGACTACTAACACATTTACAATATCGTCATCGAATTTCAATCGAAATTCGGATTGGAATCTTGATCTTGTTTTTATAGCATTCGCGATCTGATCCCAAACGATGGTCCTGTCGTCGGTATGGACATTGTTCATCAGGTCTTTAAATGTGTAATGTGAGCCTGCTTTGAACCGCATGATTCTTGCAAATTCATCCGTATAGTTGATCACATCTGTCGCGATATTCCAGTCTATACTACCTGTTTTGGAAATTCGTTGCGCCTGAAGGAGTTGATTCTCTCTAGATTCCAGCGCCCGTTGCGTCTCGAGTAGCTTGCGTCGGCTTTGTTCCAGCGATTCATTTGTAGTCCGGAATTCTTCGTTTGCGGCTTTCAGTTCAGTGTTCGCTTTATCGAGGGTTAACCCCAATGCTTCCGCTTTGCGTTGACTGCGGTATAAACTGACAAGCGCGATAGTGATCATCCCTACACTCAGAAATAATCCAGCAAGCACGACGATACGATTAATTCGTTCATGGCGACGCACCTCGGTCCGCAGCTCGTCTGTTCGTGCTTTAGCGCTCGTTTCTATTCTGCTTATCATGCTCGTCATCTGATCGAAAAGCTTTTTACCATGCGCAATACTCGCCGCAGCTTCGTCTGCGTGTCCTGCGTCCACTTTGAGGATGGAAGCTTCTACAAAGGAGAGTTTGCGAAAAGTTTTTTCCCGAAGACTGTCAAGTAAACGCTGTTGTTCAGACGCTGCCATGTGCTGCGATAGTTCTTTTAACAGTTCTGGAACTGTTTCCGATGCCTGCTCATAAGGAAAAAGAAATTCTGATTTTTGCGTGAGAATATAACCGCGATGAGCACGCTGTATGTCTTTTAACTGAGAGGCCAGTTTGTTAATCCTGGTAATCGTTTGTTGCGCTTCCTCTACATCGTGAAACGAAGCAATCATAAAGGCCGTATGCCTGTAATCCAGTACATGGACAGCTAAGATGATGATAACAGCGAGTATGAACAGAATGATTGATTGCGCACGTGATTTCATGATAATTTCTGTGAGAGGTAGTGATCAAAAATCATGTAAAGTTCTTCGAATATTTCTTGTAAAAGTTGTCCGGAATTTTCGGGAACGCCTAAAATATCTTATTTTGATCAACCTAAGAAACCCACTACTATGATCGACCCCGTAAAACTCGAGCATTTCCGAAATCTTGTTTCACTTTCCGCTGCCGACGGCAAAATTGAAGACGTTGAGCGTGTTGCATTGTCAAAAATTGCGTACGAACATGGCATCCCGCTGGATCGGCTGAACGTCATGTTACAACGCGCCGATGAATATAAGTATCTGATTCCGCAAAACCATACAGATCGCGATCAGCAAATGAGACAGATGATAGAGATCGCGTTTGTGGATGGAGATTTTGCGCCTGCGGAACTTGACCTGATTCTGATGGTTGGTGAAAAGCTCGGATTTCAACGTGTTGAAATTGATGCAATGTTATCGCTGCAAGCCGTGAGAAAGGATTAATCATTGATTCCGTAGCCGAGTTCTCGCCAGTAATTATCCGCTTCGAGGCGAAGGTCATCCGGTGGAAAATAAGATTGCTTCGCTGCTGAACTCCATCCGGGTCTGTCATTTCGTATACCATTTTCGTCCCATGTCACCAGCGTGAAATACCGGCTTTCTTTTGGATGAACGCCATCAGATTCATGTGATATTTTGCACAGATAGAAGCGATATTCATCCTCGGTGACAATGGCGATGTCTCCTTCGTCCCAACAGGTTGGAATCTTGAACTTGCCGGCTTTGCTCGCCGGAAAATACTTTCCGAACACAGGGAACCATTGTCTGATTCGGCTCGCTGCTTCATAAAAACCACTGTTTCGGTAAACTGGCGCACGTGCACTTTCAGAAGAAGAATGTCCGACATTCAACGCGGCTGTATCCTGAAACACTTTTTGTTTCGATCGATCAAAATGAATATCGCGGAAAGTGTATTCATCTGTTCCGTTCTTTGCAGACACGATGTAGTTACGATCTGGTCGCCCGGTACGCAAGTAATCCGGACGCTCGTTCATGTTTGCATAATGGATCCGCTCGAATACCCAGTGAATGCCATGGGCGCCAGACTTATGAAGGTACATACCCATATCAAGACCATCGTTGAAAAGTATATCGGAGACTTCACTGACGCCACCCACAGGCTGGATGTCAGATCCGAAAGGAACAAGCCCGACACTGCCGAATCCATCGACAATAATGTGATGGAGTTTGTTGTCACCGGCATCGATACTCCATTGGATCCCCGTGTCTTGCCCGGGTTGAAATGCATTCATCCACCGCACATCCGCCGCGCGGATTGTAATGTGACTGATGTCAGTGCCGCCGATGAGATGCTGCACCTGAAGTGCCTCGGCAGCCGTGCGCGTAATGATACCGTTGTACATCCGCAGTCCGCGAATGCGTGCCAGGGGAGGTTTATGCGTGGCTCCTATATAAAATCCTTCACCTTCAATTGTATCGTGCACATAAAAGTTTGTGATGTCGATTGAATCGATGACCAAATCATGATCACCATGATTGATCCTGACGGCCGAGAAGCCGTGTTGTGCTTCGAAGCCTTTCATTTTGATTGTTCCACCATCGCTTACGGAAATTGAAATTCCATGGCCTCCCGTCAGCTTTCCGATGACATGGAAACCGAAGCTTCCGGTCACAAATTTTCGCGTGGATGGCCACTTCGATAGCCCAGGATACTGTTCACTTTCGCCATCAAGTTCGAAATGACGGATACCCTGAACGAAGAGATGTTCTGTTACAACTTGTGTATGCGGGATGTTTTTCAACCGTACCGACTGTACGTGCCAGGGTTCAATCGCTGAAGATGTATTCGATAATTTGATCATCCTGACAAAGCCCAGTTTCTCTCCATCGATCCAGATCGTTCCGCCTTCGCGCAGTCCGGGCCATTGTTTCGCCATGAAATAATAATTGAGTTCGGCTCCATCTGCCCTGACTTTCGTAGGTGTGTCGATGATCAGATCACCCGGCGTGATATAAGTGCCATAAATCATCTGATCGCGTGTGGTTGCAATGCGGTTTTGCGCGTGTAATGCACCGATAGACTGAACAATGAAAGCGAAGAGTAAGAATTGACGTAGCAACATAGCAAGGAAACCTTGTACACGGTAAAAATTCATGCCTTGAACACGATACACGTTAGAGGTTATAGGGTTGAATGATCTTCTTTCCGCGGCTACAAGACGCGATGAAAGCTCCGCTTTATCTCGGGACTTTTTTTATTGCATCCTTCCAGAACATTCACGTTTAGCCGACTGACTATCGACTATTTGTTATAACCCTGAATTGAATGTTCATCCATCATCCGGTTTAGCGACACAAGGTTGTTATATGCATCTCCCGCGGTATTGTTGAAGTACGTGTACACTTCTTTGCCTTCGTTGATCCAATCGCGGATGTATGTTGCATATTCAGACAAAAATTCGTCACTATAGCCACCACGGTAATTGCCGGTGGGTCCGTGAAAACGGATGTAAACAGAATTGCTGATCGGCGCGTTGAACGGTGTCGCAGACTTCGGGTTATCCTGTATTACAAGTAAGGCATTGCATGCGTCGAGAATGTCAAATACCTCCCCTTGGTACCATGCGTTGTTTCGGAACTCAACTGCGATCTTCCACTCGCGCGCTCCCGGCGTATTGCGAATGTGTTTCAATAATGATTCGAAGCGATGAATTGAACTGGTTGTTAGCGAAGGAGGAAACTGCACAAGAATACATCCTTGTTTCTCACCAACATTGTTGATCGACTCGATAAATTTCTGGATATGATCCGGGTTGAACTCGAGGAATTTACAATGTGTCAGTTCTTTGAATAGTTTAAAAGTAAACCTAAAGTTCGCCGGAACGGATGATGCCCAGCGACCAACTGTTTTGCCAATTGGTATTTTATAAAACGAGCTATTGATCTCAATACTATTGAGGAACGTTGCATAGTAACTCAACCTGCTGCGATGCTGATGCTCCGGCGGGTATTCGTATTTTGGAACCGGAAGCTGCAAGCCGCTTAGTCCTGAAAAGTATTTTGATACCATTAATCCAACGCAATGAATGGAAGTGACTATTCCGAGGGTTTCCGTAAGATTTCAATGCCAACGAGGCGCACTTATTGGAATATCGCTACTGGCACACTTTCCCACTACGACAGGTGGCTTGCTACAAGATTCCCGAGCCATGTCGGACCTAGACTACCGTCGCGTCGGTGAAGTGCCCAAATACTCTCAGCGGGGGGCGTATCGCATTCGAGTAGGTGCTCAAACACTATCGGGAGATGACTTACTACGTTTGAGTAGGGCTCAAACACAAACGGGAGGTGGCTTACTACATTTGAGTAGGGGCTCAAACACAACGGGAGGTGACTTAATGCGTTTGAGTAAGGCTCAAACACTATCGGGAGGTGACTTGCTACGTTTGAGTAGGGCTTCAAACACAACGGGAGGTGGCTTACTACATTTGAGTAGGGGCTCAAACACAACGGGAGGTGACCTACTGTGTTTGAGTAGGGCCTCAGACACAACGGGAGGTGACTTAATGCGTTTGAGTAAGGCTCAAACACTATCGGGAGGTGACTTACTACATTTGAGTAGGGCCCAGACACTAACGGGAGGTGACACTGCCTAAAAATCTGTGTAAAGTGGTAGTGACTAAATAACTGTGTAAAGGCCGTTTGACCTGGCTCTGTTCTATAAACTGTGTCAGTACAAAAATCAAATACTAGTTTAGTATTTTCAGGCTGTTGAGCAAAACGGACCCAGGCTCTGCTGGGAAGCAACCTGGGAAGGGATAGCTCAACTGACTGGA
>Ga0196965_1001097_pt1 | contig 11268 bp, 11 predicted proteins | sample S1_20metaG_FD_148668 | JGI IMG/M metagenome (GOLD analysis project Ga0196965, IMG submission 148668) | Soil microbial communities from Anza Borrego desert, Southern California, United States - S1_20 | ecosystem: Environmental > Terrestrial > Soil > Desert | place: USA: California | collected... | reverse complement strand
AATCATTTTGAGCAGGAAGCCAAATTCTTAAAGGCATCGCACGGAACAACCAATCATAATTTAGTTTAGCGAGGCCTGCATAGAGGTATACAATGGCAATTTGAAATTTGAAGATGTCGATGCTCCATTGAGGAACCCATTTTGTTTTTATTTTGGGATAAAACCAGGCATCCAGCGAGAAATATTTGTTTGCAGGAACCAGGATAAGTAAAAAGCTCACAATGCTGACAAAGTAATAGTGATTGAGGTAGTTGGTTTTATCAATCAATTCTACATAAGTGAATAGAAGGAAAAATGAAGCAATAGAAAACCGGTAGAATAAACCAGCCATTACCAATAATGCCAATAAGGCAAGTGAGCCAAAGACTATATACATCCCCGTAGCGCCTAACGGCTTTATCCATTCAAAACCAAAGTATGAAAAGTAAAATTTAGGCTTTATATAAAGATCATAAACCCACCCCTTTGAGATAAATCTTATTATGCTTGCGAACATTACTGCCCCAAAAAGGATCCTATAAACCACCAAAGGAGCAATGGAAGTAGTTCTTTGAAAATAATCTGAAAGACCTGGAAATGTGTTATTTGTGGTATGGTCCGAGTTCCCAAAAAAAGAAACAAAGCTAAAAAGATACCTTAATGTATCTTCAAGCTTTGTTTTCTTTTCTTTGAACAGACTTTTAGTCATTCCAATATATATTTGAAATATGTTAATTCTTGATTTTTCTAGTCACCATCGTTGTCAGTATAGGTAACAGAAAGACCAAGTCTGGAAATCATTTCTCCTTTAAGAAGAGAAACAAGCGAAGTAAATGAATTGAAAAGCTTGTCAACTTCCGCGGTTTCAGCAGTGACGGCCTTATTTAATGGATTGTCCAATTCATCAAGTGCAGTTCTGATGCTTTCAAATTGTTGAATTATCCTGTCCGATAAAAGCTGATCGTCCTGCCATTTGGCATCTATTTTATTCAGGTAGTCATCAAATCCAGCGCCTTCACCACCTTTAAATGCATTTTCAATGGCATTTAAATCTGTCTTTATCAAATCAATAGAATATTCACTGTTGAAAGCCTCCACTTTCTCCGGTTGCAAGCTGCCTCCTTTTTTGCCGATCGGTTCCCCAATTTTTATGTTCTTGATGTCTTCAACTGCCTGAATAATAGAATTTGCCAGAAGATTAGTAGAACTTCCTGCATCAGTACCGGCTTTGCTAAGGAATGCTTCAGTATAATTTTTTCCTGAAGGCTGCCATCCGGCTTCCAGATTTGCGGCTTTCTCTTTAATATTTTCGGTTAAGGCTTTTAAATAAGCTTTTCTGTTTTCTCCTTCTGTTAAAAAGTTATTCAGGATTACGGAATTTCCTTCCTGGCTAAAGATCAGGTACTCCACAGCGGGAAGTCCTTTTTCACCGCCTCCAAGTGACTCAATAAAAGCGCTGTTTATCTCAGTCGAAGAGGAAATGTGCTCCTCTATCTTTATTTTGTCTGAGGGATATTTGTTGATCCGGATTATGAAAGAAGAATCATAGGCTGGGCCCACATAATTAAAGGCTTGAGTGGAATTCCATGCTTCCGCCGTCTTTTTCCATGCTTCCTGAAGCGCTGCTAAATTGGCTTCGGTTACACTTTCATTAAATGTGTTGCTTGCAGCGAGTAAAATTTCTGCCTGGCTGTTAAAATTTGAGTAGGAAGGAATAATCAGGTTTGTAGTAAAATTTTCTAACATTATGCTCCGGTCAAAATCCTTCCCGGAGTTGGGGCCATCGTCCGCAGAATTACAAGAAATTATTGATAAGCAGATTAATAGGTAAAAAGAGTATAACTTCTTCTTCATGCTTCTGTCTTTTATTTAGATTAATTTTAAATAAGGGCAAATCTAAAAGTGAAAATTTTAGGAAGCAATAATAATTTGGATAAATTCTAAATAATGGCAGTGGTTTTCAGCGATCAACCCAGATTTCTGTTGATTCTTTCATTTACCTGTTTCGGTTTTGACATTGCTTTAATTTTACTGCGGTTTTTGTATCTTGACGACATCGTCTTATTATGGGAATATTTCCCAAAATAAATATGATCTTTCTATTTGCATTCGAAATCCTGCATAAATTATAATACATCTTACGCCACTTGTCTTTGCTGTCTTTTCTGCATTTCCCAAGGAATTAAACCTATTTGCTGGTTTATAGTCTTTATTTTGTAATTTTTTGGTACATCGTGAATCAACTTTCATTTCATGTGGTCCTTTCTTTGAGGTTTATTCAGTAAGAAAAATCATAGGTCATACTTATAGTTTTTCTATTAATGATGTAAAATTTAAACCTTACAGTTATGAAAAACAGATCGATTTTGATGATTGTGTTTACTGTTTTCTTAGGGATGAATGCTTTTAATACTCATGCCCAGAAAATAGGTTTTCTGATCGATAGTTATGTGATGGATAGATGGTATCTTGATCATAAGCTATTCGAAGACAAGGTTATAAAACTTGGAGGTGAATGTAGAGTTGAAGTGCCTTACGGTGATCCGGTTGAACAAGTAAGAATAGGGAAGAAGATGATTGATGAGGGAATAGACGTACTTGTTTTAGTTCCTATTGATGCTGAAAAAGCTGCGGAAATTGTCACGTATGCCAAGTCAAAAAATGTACCTGTTATTTCTTATGAAAGGCTGGCTTTTAGCCCGGACATTTCAGTTTATATTGGATATAATGCAGAAAAGGTGGGGCAAATGGAGGCCGAGTACCTGGTGAAAAAGTTTCCTGAAGGTAATTATGTGTTGGTCAACGGACCTAGTTCAGATAACAATGCCATACTTCTGAGAAAGGGGCAGATGGCTGTACTTCAGCCATATATCAAAAGCGGAAAGATAAAGTTAGCCGGCGACCTTGTTTTAAACGAATGGAGTGAAATTGAGGCTTTGATGAAAGTAGAAGAACTCTTTTCCAAAACGGGCATCAAGCCCAATGCAATCATAGCGGGAAACGATGCAATAGCAAATGGTGCCATTCAAGTGTTGCCACAAGATCTTATAGGAAAAGTAGGTGTAGCAGGTCAGGATGCAGACTTAACCGCTATAAAAAATATTATTTCAGGAGCACAAAGTATGACAATTTATAAACCCATCAGGGCTTTGGCTGAATTGGCGGCGGAAACTGCTATGGTTCTTGCAAAAGGAAATCCGGTTAAAGGCATTAGGAAGTTTACTTCAGGAAACCTGGTAGTGGATGCCATATTACTTGATCCTGTTTCGGTAGATAAAGACAATATTAAAGATACAGTGGTGAAAGATGGACACGTAACGCAGTCTCAGGTTTACGGTAAATAGATTTTTAGGCGTTTTTAGAAATGAAGGCTGTCTTATTTTGAGACAGCCTTTTCTTTTGGAGGGTTCGAAACCCTCCAAAAGTTACAAATGGGATTTATTGTTTTCCCTCAATATATGCTTTAATTTTTTTCGTCAGCACTTCATTGATCCTAACATACGATTCATGCGTCCATCCGGCTACATGGGGAGTGAAGAGAACCTTTTCGGAAGATTTTAAAAATTCAAATGCTTCCTGCTGTTCAGGGGTATATTTGTTAAGTTTTTCATTTTCCAGTACATCCAGCACAGCCCCTGATATTTTACCTGTTTCGATGGCTTTTTTAATTACTGATAACTTTGCGAGTTCACCCCTCGCTGAATTAAGGAAATAGAATGGTTTTTTGATGCGATTTATAAAATCTTCATTTATCATGAAATGCGTTTCCGGTGTTAATGGAACATGCATACTTAAAAGATCCGCTTCTTCAAATATTTGTTCAAGAGCCACCTCTTTTACCTGCTCGCTCCCAAATCCACTTTTGTATTTATCATAAGCAATAATATTGCATTCAAAGGACGTAAGTCGCTTGGCAAAGGCTTGCCCCATGAAACCATAACCTATAATTCCAACCGTTTTATTTTTTAATTCTACCCCTCTGTTTCCTTCGCGGTCCCATATCCCGTTCCTTACTTGTTTGTCTCCTAAATTGATATTATTAAAGAGGCATAGGATCATTCCTACCATGTGCTCGGCTAATGCATCGCGGTTTCCCTCTGGTGCATTTACTATGGTGATATTTCTGGCTTGCATTGTTTCAAGGTCTACCTGGTCAAGCCCGGCTCCGGCTCTTCCTATAAATTCCAGGTTTTTAGCTTTATCAAAAAGCTCCTTATTAATAGGCGTTTTACTTCTGACGATTATTCCCTGGTAATTTTCAATAACATTTAATATTTCTTCCCTGGTAATCTCAGGCCGATAGTCAGGTTTTACTCCAATACTTTCCAACATCGGTATGATGGACGGATGCATTTTATCGATTATAAGACAATTGTACATTTTTTAAAAGTTGTCAGTTTACAGTTTGTGTGAGCTTTCCGCTATCAGCATTCAGCTTGTTTTATTTCTATTGCTTAATTATGTATTCACTCATTTACTCATTCTCTCATTCATCAATTCTTTCATTTTTCCTTAACTATACAACACATGTGCAACTCCAAAATAGACCGCCAGACCAATAATATCATTGGCTGTGGTAATAAAAGGTCCGGAAGCAAGGGCGGGATTAACTCCAAATTTATTTAAAACAATAGGTGTTACCGTTCCCATAAAAGAAGCCAGCAAAACAACGGAAAACAAAGCAATGGATACGACTAAAGCCAACCGGAAAGCTTGTCCAAAAGCCAGGTTAATTCCCAGTACTAAGCTGGCAATTACAATTCCATTAAGCAAGGCTACCAAAAACATCTTAAGAAATCTGCGAACCATAGTAAATTCAAAAGAAGACTTATAATTCATGCTTTGAAGAATCAAAGAAGAAGACTGAATGCCAACATTTCCACCGGTAGCCATAATAAGCGGAATAAAAAAGGCCATTGCAGGTATAGCAATTATATCGTCTTCGTAAAAATTTAAGAGCCGGGCACCTAAAATTCCCCCGATCATTCCCACTATCAGCCAGGGAAGTCTTGCCCGGGAAAGCATCCAAATGCTGTCGTCCTCTTCGATATGTTCTGAAATACCAGACATTGCCTGCATGTCAGACTCTGCCTGTTCTGTGATTACGTCTACCACATCATCTATGGTGATTCTCCCAAGTAATTTGCCCTGTACGTTGATCACGGGAATGGCTTCCAGGTCATACTTCTGCATGAGTTCGGCCACTTCAACATCTTTTTTATAAGTTTCTACAGCAATAACATCCGATTCATAAATATCAGCGATCTTCTTTTTGTCATTGGCAATAATGATCCTTTTTAAGGACACTCTTCCCAGCAATATTCCCAGGTCGTCTACTACATAAACAGAGTATGCTTTTTCTACATTTTCAGCCTGCCTTCTAATTTCTTCTATACATTGTTTTACCGTCCAGTTTACATTGGCTTTGATAAGCTCCTTGGCCATTAGCCCGCCCGCACAATCTTCTTCATATCTTAAAAGATCAACGATATAAGTCGCTTGCTCAGGATCCTTAAGTGAGCCAATAACTTCCTCCCTTACAATAATCGGCTGTTCATTTAAAATATCGGCTGCATCATCGGAATCAACCAGATCTATAAATTTTGCAAGCTCGGTGGAGGAATAGTTTTTTAGAAATTTTCGTCTGATCTCAGGATCCAGATTGGTAATTACTTCTGCGGTAAGCTCATCTTCAAAAAGATCTAAAACATATTTGGAATCTGTAGAATTAAATTCATATAATAATGTGGTGATATCAGGAGCGTAGACATCCTTCATGCTTTCTTTTATAGCATCCTTGTCATCCCTGGCTATCGCTTCTTTTAGCCAGTCGTAATATTCGACCGTTAACCCAAATTCCATTATATCTGCTGTTCCGCTTTTTTCGTCAAATAAACAAAGTCTTCTACGGACAATTGCTCAGCCCTTTTATTTAACAACTCATCATTTTGTAATTCCGGATTCAAATTTAAGGGCTTCAACGCATTCCTTAAGGTCTTTCTTCTATTATTAAATCCTTGTTTTACCAGCCTTACAAACAACTTTTCATCACAGTCCAGATTCTTAATTTCATTTCTTTTTAACCTGATCACTCCGGACTTTACTTTTGGTGGCGGATTAAAAACGTGTTCATCTACTGTAAAAAGATATTCAATGTTGTAATAGGCCTGAAGGAACACGCTTAAAATACCATAATCTTTATTTCCCGGAGGAGAAGCTATCCTTTTAGCTACTTCTTTTTGAAGCATACAAACCACTTCCATCACCCTTTCTTTATCTTCCAATACCTTAAAAAAGATCTGGGAGGAAATATTATACGGGAAATTTCCAATAATTCCATAAGTCCCATTTAGAGTTTGCTTAAGATCCATCCGAAGAAAATCTCCTTGAATAATATTCAGTTCGGGGTACTTCTTTTCAAGAAAAAGGATGGATTCTTTATCTATCTCAACTACGGCGAGGTTCGTTTCTTTTTTAACTAAGAAATCAGTCAGTACGCCTGTTCCAGGGCCTATTTCTAATAAAGTACTGTAATTGTTATGATAAGTGAGTGCACCAACGATATCGCTGGCAATACTCATATCTTTTAAAAAATGTTGTCCGAGATGCTTCTTAGGTCTTACCGCTGACATTTTATTAAGTAAAATAAGCTAAATTGCGCCCAAAAGTACTATAATAAATGCAACCCACAATAAAGATAAACAAAACCGGCGTGGAGAAGGCAGACAGGGTAGTTTTGCTGAGAGATGCTTCATCGTTTACTGAAATAATTCAGGATCAAAATCAAAAAAATTATATACAAAAAAAACTGGAAGGAGGGGAGTCAGCAGTTATAAACATCAATCTTTACGAAAGCAGAGTTATTCTTTTGTATGTAAAACCTTCCAGTAATAAAAATCAACTCTTAGAAGATTTCAGAAAAAAAGGATTTGAAGTTTCCAGTCTTTTAAACGGAGAAAAAATTGAGTCGGTAGAAGTGATTTCCCAATCCAATGATTTGGATAGTCTTTTGGCTTTTTGTGAAGGACTTTCGCTTTCTTCCTATCAGTTTTTAAAATACAAGTCTGATAAAAAAGAGAATTCCCTTAAGGAAATAAAAGTTGTGGGGGATTATAACCCTAAGCATTTTGATGAACTGAATAATTTGGTTGAAGCCAATTATATCGCCAGGGATCTGGTAAATGAACCTGTGATTTATTTAACGGCTGAACAATTTAGTGAAGAGATTCAAAAATTGGGTAAACAAGCGGGGTTTGTGGTTGAGGTTTTAAATGAAACAAAAATCCAGAGTCTTAAAATGGGTGGGCTCCTTGCCGTAAATGAGGGAAGTCCTAATCCTCCTACTTTTAATATCCTTGAGTATAAACCCTCGTCCGCGACAAATTCCAAACCTATAGTTCTGGTGGGCAAAGGAGTAGTTTATGACACGGGGGGATTGAGCCTTAAGCCAACGCCGAGTTCAATGGACTATATGAAATGCGATATGGCCGGAGGAGCGGCGGTTGTAGGATGTTTATATGCAATAGCTAAAAATAAATTACCTATTCATGTAGTTGGACTAATTCCGGCAACAGAAAACCGTCCGGATGGAAATGCCATTACCCCTGGGGATGTAATTACAATGATGTCAGGAAAAACAGTAGAAGTATTGAATACGGATGCAGAAGGCAGGTTGATCCTTGCTGATGCCTTAACATATGCGGCAAAATATAAACCCGAACTAGTAATTGATGTGGCCACCCTTACCGGTTCTGCTGCCAGGGCAACAGGAAAAGAGGGTAGTGTGGTTATGGGAAATGCCAATGAAAAATATAGAAAGGCTTTGGTAGAAAGCGGATACAATGTGCATGAACGATTGGTAGAATTTCCATTATGGTCTGAATATGGCAAATTGATAGAGTCGGATATTGCTGATATTAAAAATATTGGAGGTGCAGACGGCGGAGCAATTACAGCAGGAAAATTCCTTGAACATTTTGTGAATTACGACTGGATGCACCTGGATATTGCGGGAACAGCTTTTCTTTCAAGTGTAGATTCTTACCGGGGGAAAAATGGAACGGGAGTAGGCGTGCGACTGCTGTATGATTTTATCAAAAGAAATTTTTAGTTTTTTGTCAAAGAATAAGTAATTCCCAAAATTTTATTCGTAATTCGTCATTCTTAAATCGTACTTAATTAATAATGGATAAAGCAATTGCAGAAAAACCAGTAATAGGTATCACAGTGGGTGATTTTAATGGTGTTGGTCCTGAGGTAATTATTAAAACACTGGTAGACTCAAGAATTTTAAGGTTTGCCACGCCTGTTATCTATGGTTCTCCAAAAATATTTATCAAGTATAAAAAGTTATTTGAGATCGAAGAATTCAATTTTGTTCAAATAAAGAGCGCTGACCAGGTGAACCACAGGAAAATCAATCTAATTCCTTGTGGCAATGATTCCTTTGAAATTCAGCCTGGAAAGGTAGCAAAGGAAGCGGGTAAACATGCCCTGGAATCGCTCATTGCAGCTAGTGAGGATCTTAAGAAGGGCTTGATCCACGCCATTGTAACTGCGCCTATCAATAAAAATAATATTCAAAGTGATGAGTTTAAATTTCCCGGACATACCGAGTTTTTTACTGAAAAGTTTGGAGCAGAAGACAGTGTGATGTTTTTGACCAGTGAATTCCTAAGAGTAGCTGTGGTAACGGGACATATTCCTTTGGAAAAGGTGAAACCAACAATCACTACCGAAAAAATTATTTCAAAGCTAAAAATACTCGAGGCTTCGCTTAAAAGGGATTTTGGAATTATAAAACCGAGGATTGCTGTGTTAGGTCTCAATCCCCATGCTGGAGAAGACGGACTATTAGGGGACGAAGAGAAAACCTTAATTAAACCTGCTATAGACAATTTCAAACATAAAGGTACGCTTGTTTTTGGACCTTATCCTGCCGATGGATTTTTTGGAACTGGACAATACAAGAAGTTTGATGCTGTGTTGGCAATGTACCACGACCAAGGGCTTATCCCTTTTAAAACAATTGCATTTGAAACGGGCGTGAATTTTACCGCAGGACTTTCTGTAATAAGAACCTCTCCCGACCACGGCACCGCCTATAATATTGCCGGTAAAAATACTGCAGATGAAAGTTCTTTCAGAGAGGCATTTTTCCTTGCCTGTAATATTTATAAGGAAAGAAAAGAAACTGAACAGGCAGTGAATCATTAAAAGAGTAAGCCAAAAATAAAAAAAGAACCTCCTGCGGTAAATGTGTGTTATCCATTAGGTTGTAAAAGATATTTGAGGAATGTAAGTTGTCGTGGGCTATCATACGGCTTTTGCCTGAAAATTATTTTTAAATATTAGAATTATATTTTTAAATTTGCCACCTTATTCAAGAAGGAAGTGAAAGAGCTAAGGGAATTTAACATAGATATTTTCAAACTTAAAGACGGATTATATGATTTTGAGTTTGATGTAAAGGATGACTTCTTTGAATTTTTCAATTTTGGATTAATTGAAACAGGAGAAGCAAAAGCCATCGTGGAGTTCCACAAATCTGAAACTTTAATAGACATGACTATTAAAGTTAGGGGAAAAGTTGAGTTAATTTGCGACAGAACTTTAGAACCCTTTGATTTCCCCATTGATACTGAAAATAAGATTCTTTTTAAGTTTGGGGAAAAAGACGAGGAAGTTAGTGATGAAATTCTGGTAATAGACAGAAACACACAAAGGCTTAACATAGCTCAACATGTGTATGACTTTATCAGTTTGTCTGTTCCAATGAAGAAAATACATCCCAGGTTTCTTCAAACCGAAGATGAACATCCTGAAGAAGAAGCTACTTTAATTTATAGTTCACAGGAGATAGAAGAAGAATTGAAAAATACCATTGAGGAGATTGACCCTCGATGGAATGCTTTAAAAAATCTAAAAAACGATAATAATAATTAAATAAGAAGATGGCACATCCTAAAAGAAAAATTTCCAAAACAAGGAGAGATAAAAGAAGAACACATTACAAAGCTACAGAGAAGAACATCGCCATTTGTCCTACGACTAAAGAACCACACCTTTTGCACAGAGCCTATGTAGTCGACGGTGATCTTTACTATAAAGGAAAAGTAGTTATTGAAGCTTATACAACTGTTGCATAAAGAAGTTTTATTCCAGGTATTATCCTAAATAATCAAATAACTACTTGAAATGAAAATTGCTTTAGATGCAATGGGTGGAGATTTTGCACCCGATGCTGTCATCGAAGGTGTAGCTTTGGCGCTTAAAGAAATTTCCGATTCTACTATAATTGTCCTTACCGGTAAGACCGAATTGATTAAAGAAAAACTTAATCAATTTAATATACCTCAGTCTGCTGTGGAAATAGTAGAAGCCCCGGAAGTTATTGAAATGGGGGAACATCCGACCAAAGCTTTAACACAAAAACCTAACTCAAGTATTGCTGTGGGATTTGGCCTTTTAAAAATGGGCAAAGTGCAGGCTTTTTGTAGTGCCGGAAATACCGGCGCTATGATGGTAGGCGCTTTATTTAGCGTAAAAGCTATTGAAGGAATTCAAAGACCTGCTTTGATTAGTTTTGTTCCTAAGGAAGACGGTGATTTTGGTGTCCTGATTGATGTAGGCGCTAATTCAGATTGCAAACCGGAACAACTTGTACAATTTGGACAGATGGGCTCCATCTATGCAAAGTATATTTACAATATAGATAAGCCAAAGGTAGGTTTAATGAATCTGGGTGAAGAAGAACAGAAAGGAACTGTTCTGACTCAAGCAGCACATCAGCTTCTCAAAGCGGCTAAAGACATTAACTTTATTGGAAATATAGAAGGCCGTGATCTTTATAACCGTAAAGCGGACGTCATAGTTTGTGATGGCTTTACCGGTAATATTATTTTAAAGATGGCCGAAAATATGCACGACCTTCTCGCCAAGAGAAATATTTCAGATCCTTTTTTCGAAAAGTTTAACTATGAAAATATTGGAGGAAGTCCCATTTTAGGTGTAAATGCTAATGTTATAATTGGTCATGGAGTTTCTTCAGGGTTAGCAATTAAAAACATGATTCATCAAGCTGTAAAAATGAATGAATCCGATATGTCTAATAAAATAAAAACAGCTTTAACCAAGCAAACCAATTCTTAATGGATAAAATAAGCGCTGCCATAACCGGCATTGCCGGTTACGTTCCTGATTATATTCTCACAAATTTGGAACTTGAAAAAATGGTGGATACAAATGACGAATGGATTACAACCAGGACAGGAATTAAAGAAAGAAGAA
>Ga0196965_1001096_pt1 | contig 11279 bp, 14 predicted proteins | sample S1_20metaG_FD_148668 | JGI IMG/M metagenome (GOLD analysis project Ga0196965, IMG submission 148668) | Soil microbial communities from Anza Borrego desert, Southern California, United States - S1_20 | ecosystem: Environmental > Terrestrial > Soil > Desert | place: USA: California | collected... | reverse complement strand
GCCGAGCGCCGCCTCGACGTCGTCGATCGAGCAGATGTCGCCGTTGACGATGACCGGCACCCCGACCGCGTCCTTGACTCGGCGGACGAAGGCCCAGTCGGCCGAGCCCTTGTACATCTGGTTGCGGGTGCGGCCGTGGACGGTGATCATCCGCACCCCGAGATCGACCGCGATCCGGGCCAGCTCGGGCGCGTTGAGCGACTGGTGGTCCCATCCCATCCGCATCTTCAGGGTCACCGGCACCTTCACCGCTTTTACCGTCGAATCAATGATCTCGGCGGCGAGCTTCAGGTCCCGCATCAGCGCTGAGCCGGCATCGCCATTGACCACCTTGCGGACCGGGCAGCCCATGTTGATGTCGATGATCGCCGCTCCGCGATCTTCGTTGAGCTTCGCCGCCTCGGCCATCTCGCCGGGCGTGCAGCCGGCGAGCTGCATCGACACCGGATCCTCGATCGGATTCCAGTCCGCTTTCTGGAGAGCCTGGCGGGTCTCACGGATCGCCGCCTGGCTGGCGATCATCTCGGTGACGGTGAGGCCGGCGCCGTAGCCTTTCACGGCTTTGCGGAACGGCCGGTCCGTGACCCCCGTCATCGGCGCCAGGATGACCGGCGCGTCGATCCGCACGGGTCCGATGTCGATGGGGGCCAGCTTGCTCATGGGAGGCGCGGAGATAAGGGCAAAGCCGCTGGCGGGCAAGGTCGGCGCCCGCTAGGAAGCGAGGATGGAGAGGATGACGGCCTTGCTGGTGGCGGCGGGAAGCGGCAGCCGTGCCGGCGGCGGCCTCCCCAAGCAATATCGGCCGCTCGCGGGCAAGGCGCTGCTGGCGCATGCTCTCGACAGGCTCGAGCGGGCCGGCGTCGACGAGGTCAGGGTGGTCATCGCTGCCGGCCACGAACCCCTTTTCGAGGAGGCGCTCGGCGGACGCGCCCTCCCCTCCCCCATCGTCGGCGGCGCCGAGCGGCGCGATTCCGTTCGAAGCGGCCTCGAGGCCCTGGCGGAGGGCGCCGCCCCGGACCTGGTGCTCATCCACGACGCCGCCCGCCCCTTCCTGCCGCCCGCGGTGGTCGGACGGCTGAGGAGCGCGCTCGCGGACGCCCCGGGCGCGGTCCCGGTGCTTCCGGTCGTCGACACCCTGGCGAGGCAAAGCGGCGCGCTCGGCGACGTCGTCGACCGGTCGGAGCTGGTGCGGGTGCAGACTCCCCAGGCCTTCCGCTTCGGCGCGATCCTCGCCGCGCACCGCGCCTGGCGCGGCGGCGCCGCCACCGACGACGCCCAGATCGCCCGCGCCGCCGGTCTGGAAGTCGCGACGGTGGAAGGCGATGCCGCGCTCGAGAAGCTCACCTACGAGGCGGATTTCGCCCGCGCCGAGCAGAGGCTGGCGGCGGCGATGACCAGCCGCACCGGCCTCGGCTTCGACGTCCACGCCTTCGCCGCCGGCCGAGAATTGTGGCTGGGCGGGCTGCTCATCCCGCACGAGCGCGGGCTCGAGGGGCACAGCGACGCCGACGCGGCGCTCCATGCGATCACCGACGCCTTGCTCGGAGCGGCCGGCGAGGGCGATATCGGCGACCATTTCCCGCCTTCCGATCCGCGCTGGCGGGGCGCCCCTTCCGCCCTCTTCGTCGAGCATGCCCGCGACCTGATCCTCGCCCGCGGCGGGGCGATCGACCATGTCGACGTCACCCTGATCTGCGAGGCGCCCAGGATCGGGCCGCACCGGGCGGCGATGCGCTCGCGGATCGCGCAGCTGTTGCGGGTCGCCGAGGAGCGGATTAGCGTCAAGGCGACGACGACCGAGCGGCTCGGCTTCACCGGCCGCGGCGAAGGGCTGGCCGCCCAGGCCGTCGCCACCATCCGGCTGCCGGAGAAATCATGAGCGAGATCCGCGATTACGTCCTTCCCGGGGAGCTGCTGGACGCGGCGCGACGGGTCGTCGAGGCGAGCCGCGCCGCCGGCTTGCGGCTGGCCGTGGCTGAGAGCTGCACCGGCGGCCTGGTCGCAGCGGCGCTGACCGAGATACCGGGCTCGTCGGACGTTCTGGAGGCGGCTTTCGTGACTTATTCGAACGAGTCGAAAATCGCCCTGCTCGGAGTGAGCGGGGACATCGTCGAAACGTTCGGCGCGGTCTCGATCGCGGTCGCCTGGGGGATGGCACAGGGCGCACTGAAGCGCACGGCGGCCGACACGGCGGTGGCGGTGACCGGGATCGCCGGCCCCGGCGGCGGAAGCGAGAAGAAGCCGGTGGGCACCGTGATCTTCGCCCGCGCCCGCCGCGGCGCCGATCCCAAGGAGATCGTCGCCGACACCCGGCATTTCGGCGATCTCGGCCGTGGCGGGGTAAGGCTTCAGGCGGCGCTCTGCGCGCTCGAGCTGCTGATGCCGGTCGGGGGCACAGCGAAGAGCTGAAGCGCTGCCTCCCCTCCCTTCCAGGAGGGGAGTCAAGCCGCGCTCTGCTCGGATGCGTTCGTCCCCTCCCCCTCCCGAGGTCCGTAAAGCTCCCGCGCCCTGTCCTCGAACGCCCCGATCATGCGCCTCAGCGCCCGGTCGAACATCTGGCCGGCGAGGCTCTCGAAGAGCCGGTTCTTGAAGGCGAAGTCGACGCAGAAGTCGATCTCCGTCCCGCCCTTGCCGTCCGGTTTGAAGACCCAGCTGTTCTGCAGATATTTGAGCGGACCCTCGATATATTCGGTGTGGATTCGCGTCGGCCGCTGCTTTTCCACCCGCGAGGTGAAGGTCTCCTTGATCGCCCGGAAGCCGACGACGAGGTCGGCGATCATCAAGGTGTCGCTGTCCGAGCGGATCCGGGTCGCGGCGACCCAGGGCAGGAATTCCTGGTAGCGCTTCACGTCCGCGACCAGATCGAACATCTGCTCGGGCGTGTAGGGCATCTGCCGGGTTTCGGTGTGGCGCGGCATGACCGCCTAACGCACCGCCGCCAGCTTGGCTTCGCGCGCCGCCTTCATCTTCGCGAAATCGTCGCCCGCATGATAGCTCGAGCGGGTCAGCGGCGAGGCGGCGACCAGCAGGAAGCCCTTGGCGCGGGCGATCGCGCCATAGGCGGCGAAGGCCTGGGGGGTGACGAACTCCTCGACCTTGGCATGGCGCGGGGTCGGCTGGAGATACTGGCCCATGGTCAGGAAATCGACGTCGGCCGAGCGCATGTCGTCCATCACCTGATGGACCTCGAGACGCTGCTCGCCGAGGCCGACCATCACGCCCGACTTGGTGAAGATGGTCGGATCCTGCCGCTTGACGCTCTCGAGCAGCCGCAAAGAGGCGTAATAGCGCGCGCCCGGCCGGATGGTCGGGTAGAGCCTCGGCACGGTCTCGAGATTGTGGTTGTAGACGTCCGGACGCGCCGCGACGATCGCCTCGACCGCGCTCTCGGGCTTGTTGCGGAAGTCGGGCGTCAGGATCTCGATGGTCGTCGAAGGCGTGTTGCGCCGGAGTGCCTCGATCACCTTGACGAACTGCCTCGCGCCGCCGTCCGGAAGGTCGTCGCGGTCGACCGAGGTGACGACGATATGGGTGAGTCCGAGCTCCGCCGCGGCGGCCGCGACATGCTCCGGCTCGAGCGGATCGACGGCGCGCGGCATTCCGGTCCTGACGTTGCAGAAGGCGCAGGCGCGGGTGCAGGTGTCGCCCAGGATCATCACCGTGGCGTGCTTCTTGGTCCAGCACTCCCCGATATTGGGGCAGGCCGCCTCCTCGCAGACGGTGGCGAGGTTGAGGCTCCGCATCAGCCTCTTCGTCTCGGCGAAGCCGGTGCTGGTCGGCGCCTTGACCCTTATCCAGTCGGGCTTGCGCTGGCGGGGCGCGGGCAGCGGGGAGAGGATCGGATCGGCTTCGCTCATGCGGGGCAGATAGCGATGGTCGCCCCTCTTAACAACAAGGCGCCTGGTCACCTGAGCGAGGCGCCGGACCGGCCGCTTCGAAAATCCGAGAGCCAGGTCGCCGGATTCCAGGTCGCCTCGCCCTTGAGCGAGAAGGTGACGAACTCGGCCCTTCCGCCGATCGCCTCGACCGGAACGGCTCCGCCCAGGCCGCCCGACGCCCGCGGCGACCGGCTGTCGGCGCTGTTGTCGCGATTGTCGCCCATGAGGAAGACATGCCCGGCCGGGACCCTGTATGGCGCGGTGTCGTCCTGACGGCTCGGATAGAGGTCGAGGACCTCGTAGGAGCGTCCGCCGGGCAGCGTCTCTCTCAGGACTCGGAAGCCGCAGGAGGGTTGGCCGGGTTCCGGCCGTGGCCGCGCATCGTTCGGGGCGCAACGCAGGTTCGAATCCGCCCGAAAGCGGCGATAGCCGAGGTCAAGGGTCGGGACGGGCTTTCCGTTGAGCCACAGGTGGCCGCCCACCATCTGCACCGTGTCGCCCGGCAGTCCGACCACCCGCTTGATCAGGTCTTCGCGGCTTCCCGGCTGTGGCCTCGAGACGATCACGACGTCGCCCCGTTCGGGTATCCGGCCGAACAAACGGCCGTGGACGAACGGCAGAAGGTGAAAGCTCGGCGAGGCGTAGGACCAGCCATAGGGATATTTGCTGACCAGGAGCCGGTCGCCGACCAGCAGCCCCGGCATCATCGATTCGGACGGGATGTAGAAGGGCTTCGCCACCAGGCTGTGAACGCCGATCACCAGCAGGGCCAGGCCTGCCAGGTTGCGTAACTCGGCGATCCGGTTCGTCCGCCCTGGTGTCTTGGAGCTGTCGGTCATGGCGCCGATCGAGCTGTTTGCGCCGGCGCGCGCCACTCATCTCGTGTCCGGACAGGCCGGAAAACGTGTCCGGACGGCGAGCCGGACGTCGCCGCGATCCCTACCGGGAGCGGAACTCGTCATAGGTGAGCGCGCCGTCCCGATCCCGGTCCAGCGCCCGGAACGCCGACCGGCTGCTGTCGGCGGAAGCGGCGATGGACGGCGCGGCCAGGCCTCCGCCCATCACGGCTCCCGCGGCAAGCGCCGCGCCGATTCGCCAGAGCGACGTTCGGCGCCGGCGCACATTTCCCCGAGGATCGAGCTGCTCATCGATGAAGGACCGGACGGCGTCGCTCGCCGTGCGTCCTTCGCGCCGGCACTTCTCCCTGAAGGCCGCCTTGGTCTCGTCCGGCAGCCGGATCTCGATCGAATCATTCTTCTTGCTGAACCTGGCGCTGGCCATGGAAACGCTCCCGCAATCGCGACATGCTTAGCGCCGTCGCGCGGCTCGCGCCACCTCCGGCGGCAAATGCCGCCCCCTCCCCCGTTCGGCCTGATGGGGCAGCTCATACCTGGCCCATTGTCGAAGGGCTTCCCGTCTCTTAGGGCGCCGCAAGCAAGGGAGGGCTTCGGCAGGCTCAGCCCGGACGGATGGGAGGGATTTGCGCTTGGCTGGCATCACCGACCTCATCGAAGGATATCGCCGCTTCCGCGACACCGGCTGGGCGCGCGAGCGCGAGCGCTGGTCGCGGCTCGCCGAGGGGCAAAGCCCGAAAGTGATGGTGATCGCCTGTTCCGACAGCCGCGTCGACCCGACCCAGATATTCGACGCCGGCCCGGGCGAGATGTTCGTGGTTCGCAATGTCGCCGCCCTGGTCCCGCCTTATGAAACCGCGGGCGGCCATCACGGAGTCTCCGCCGCGCTCGAATTCGCCGTCACCCAGCTCCAGGTCGAGGAGGTGGTGGTGATGGGCCACGGCTTTTGCGGCGGCTGCGCGGCGGCGCTTACCGGCCAGTTCGACGACGCCGCCCATGGCGAGGGCCATTTCATCGCCGACTGGATCGAGATGCTCCGCGACGCGCGCGACAAGGTCAGGGCCGAGCATGGCGAGGACTTCCGGGCGATGGAGCTGGAGGGCGTCCGGGTCAGCCTCGCCAATCTTCGCACCTTCCCCTGGGTGCGCGAGCGCGAGGCGGACGGGCGGCTCAAGCTCCACGGCGCCTATTTCGCCATCGCCGACGGCGTTCTGCATTTGCTCGACGAGTCGACGGGGGAATTCGCGCCGGCCTGATCCGGTTACCGGCCTGTCGCCGCCACGCTCCGCCTCGCCCCGTAGGCGAAATAGATGATAAGACCGACGACATGGGCGATGAGGAAGTAGCGCTGGGTCGTCCAGGGGAGGCTGTAGAGCAGGTACAGGCAGCCCAGGATCCCGCCGATCCCCACCACCCACGGCAGCGGCGTCCGGAACTTGCGGGGAGCGTCCGGCGCCCGCACGCGCATGATCAGCATGCAGACGCACACCGCGATGAAGGCGGTGAGCGTGCCGGCATTGGCGAGGGCGGCGAGCTCGTCGAGCGGAACGATTCCGGCGAGGGCGGCGACGACGACCGCCGTGAACAGGGTGATCCGCACCGGGGAGCCGCGCCCCGAGACCCGCGCCAGATTGCGCGGCAGCAGGCCGTCCCTCGCCATGACGAAGAAGATCCGGCTCTGGCCGTAGAAGAAGGCGAGGATGACGGTCGGAAGCGCGATCACGGCGGAGGCGGCGAGGAAGCGGGCGGCCCAGTCCTGGTCGAGCAGCCGAAGGATCAGGGCCAGCGGCTCCGGGCTGTCGGCGAATCGCGGATAGGCCAGCGCGCCGATCGCGGCGCCGGCCACCGCCATGTAGATGATGACGCACACCACCATCGACCCGACGATGCCGATGGCGAGGTCGCGGCCGGGATTCTTGGCTTCCTCGGCCGCGGTGGCGATGGCGTCGAAGCCGTAAAAGGCGAAGAAGATGATGGCGGCGGCGGCCATCACCCCGCGTTCCACGCCGTCGGGGCCGACGCTCTTGGAGAAGCCGTAGGGGCTGAAAGGCTCGAAGTTCGCCGGATCGAAATAGGGCAAGGCGACCGCCACGAACACGATCAGCGCGACCACCTTCACCACCACCAGAAGGGCGTTGAGGTTGGCGCTCTCGCGGGTGCCGTAGATGAGCAGGCCGGCGACGACGGCGATGATGAAGATGGCCGGCAGGTTGAGGATCCCGCCCAGCTCCGGCCCCTTCACGAAGGCCTCGGGCAAGGCGGCCCCGATGCTCGCCATGAAGCCCGCCGCATAGCCCGACCAGCCGACCGCGACCGCGCTCACCACAAGCGAATATTCGAGGATCAGGCTCCAGCCGATGATCCAGGCGACCAGCTCGCCGATGACGACGTAGGAATAGGTATAGGCGCTGCCCGAGGCGGGAATCATCGTCGCCATCTCGGCATAAGCCAGCGCCGCGCAGGCGCAGATCAGCCCGGCGATCGCGAAGGAGAGGATGACGGCGGGGCCGGCCTTGGCGGCGCCGACCCCGGTCAGGGTCAGGATTCCGGTGCCGACGATGGCGCCGACCCCGAGCGCGACCAGATGCGGCCAGCCGAGGCTCCGGTGGAGCCTGTGCTCGGGCGCCATATCCTCGTCGGCGACGACCGCCTTGCGCGCGAACAGGTCCATGAAGCGCCCTCCCCCTCAGTCGATCGCTGCGGTGATAGGCCAAGGCGCCCGGCGCGGCTAGCGGGGTTCGGGGGAAGCCGGTTGCCGGACTATCCGCCCACTCCAAGCTCGACCGCGGGCGGCGAGACGCGAGGACCGTCCGCGGCGGCCGAGAAATCGACCGGCGGCAAGCCGTACCGCGCTCTCAGATCGGAGAGCGGCTCCCCGTAGCCGTAAGCCACGATGAACGGATGGAGAAAATCCGCTTCCCCGATGAGACCGAGCCAATAGCCGCCCAGCTTGAGATCGTCCGGATCGAACAGGTTGCGCTCGAAGGCCTGGTGCAGCGAGCTCATCCAGTAGAGCAGGGAATCGAAGGTCGTGCGATAGATTTGCAGCCTTTCGTCATCCCTCAAAGCGTCGCCGCCGAGCCCGAGCTCCATGGCCCGGCGCATCACGTCCGGGTCGTGCTCGATGCATTGACGCTCGCCGCTCCACAGGGGAGCAAGGGTGAGGGGAACGACCAGGAGACCGCGTCTCCATTCGAGGGCCCGGCAGGCGAACACCAGTTCGGGATTGCTGCCGAGCTCCCTGAAATAGGTGCTGGCCAGCTCCGCCCGCTTCCACCGCACCCCCTTCCAAGCCATGAACAGGGACACGCCGAAGCCGCCCAGGCCGACCAGGGCGCCGGTGAAGAGGATGATGCTGGAAATTTCGGACGCCATGATCCGCCCCCGGGCAGGCCGGCGAACCTAGCACAAGCGCGGGATCAGAAGAAGGTCGGCGTCCAGCGCGGCCGAAAAGCCATGGTCAAGGCACCCTCTGCCCCACCACGTTGCCCGGCGGCGTGTAGCGGCAGATCAGGAAGTCCCACTGGCGCGCCTTGTGAACCGCGCAGCCGACCCGGGTCGTGCCCTTCCAGATCATCTGGGTGTAATGGCCGACGTCGCTCCAGTTGCGGCTGGTGCTGACGACCGGGAAGACGCCGGGGCGGAACAGGCTCTTCTCGGCGGCCCAGCCTCCCGCCATCTCCTCCAGCTCATAGGCGTCGCGGGTGCCCATCCAGAGATTCTCGCCCTGCCCCGGCCGGCTCGCCGGAGGCGCGTGGGCGAGCTTGCCGAGCCGCTCGAGCGCCGGTCCGTAGGAAGCGGCCGCGGCCGCGAGCCGCGAGTCCCAGACCAGGGGCGGCGCTCCGGTGGCGGCCCGCTCGCGATTGTGGACGGCGAGCAGCCGCGCCTCGAGCCTCGAGGGATTCTGCTCATCGCCGGTCCTCGGCCGTTCCTCGGTCACCGTCTGTCCGTCCGCCCAGGGCGGCCGCGACGAGTTGCAGGCGGCGAGGAGGAGGAGGGCGGCGAAAGCGGCGGCGGTTCGTTTCATGGCCCCAAAGTTGCGATCCCGGCGCCGGGATGCAAGAAGAAGCGCATGAAACTCGCGCCGCCGGTCCTTGCCGCTCTCGCACTTGCCGCCTGCACCGCGCACGTGACCCACCCGACGAAGACGATGGCCGAGCAGCAGGTCGACGTCGATCTCTGCACCCGCGAGGCCAACCGCAAATATTGGATGGACCCGGTCGCCGCCCTTCTCAACGCCTACGACTGCCTCGAAGCCAAGGGCTACAAGAAGGAGAAAAGAGGGTTGAAGGATCAGGTCGAGCGCGCCGCCGGCGACGATCGCGAGCGACGCCGGGCGCGGGGCGACCCGCAAGAGCCCTGCTCCGTGCCCTGCCGGAGGTAGATTCTTGCTTGCCTCCCCGCCGCTTCTCGGCAGTGAGGACAAGCTAGTAAATATAGCCTTCGCGCTCGAGGAAATCCTTTTCCTGCCGGGGCTCGGCCCTCGCCCGGGGCCCGGGACGGGTCTTGCGGCTGCGCGGCTGGGCGGAAGCGGCGGAAGCGGCGGAGGGGGCGGACGCGGTCGAGCGGCGCTGCGGCGGCTCGGGGCGCGCGGCGGAGTAGACGCCCTCCTCCGCCCGGACCCGGGCGATCACCGCGGCCGAGGACGGCATCTGGGCCCGGTCGTGAACCGCCTCGGCGGCGGCGGCCTTGGCGGCGGCGGCGCGGGCGGGCGCTTCCGAATCATGGACTTCGGCGGCCTGCGCGATCGCCCGCAGCGGCGGCGCCAGGGTCTTGCCCATGGCCACGGCGGCGAGCGCGGCGGCCAGCAGACCGGCCACAAGCCAGCCGCTGACGGCGACGAAGCGCGGCGGCCGGCCGGCGCCCGCGACCTGGAGCTCGGCGAGGCGCAGCGCCTGCTGCTTGGACCAGAGCCGGTGGTCGTAATCGGCGCGTTTCGCCGGATCCTTGAGGATCGCGAAGGCCTCGTTGATCTCGGCGGCGTCCTTGGAGACCGGCGCCTCGACCGCCTGATCGGGGTGATATTTCTTGATCAGCGCCTTGTAGGCCGCCTCGAGGACGACCGGCTCGGCTTCGGGGGCGACGTTGAGGACGTCGTAGAGGCTGCGGGGACCGGGCATGGGATGAGGCTTTCTGCCGCATTAAGGGCGAAAGCGCCAGTGGCGAGTTAATCGCGCCGCCTCAAGGGCTTGGCGCTGGCCGCTTTCGCGCGTCGCGCGGGGGTGTTAGGCACCCTCGCGACAGCCGGCAAAGGGGACATTCTAATGCGCGATCTGGGACTGCCTGAGGCGTGGGCGCCGCGCCTGCTGAGCCTGCTTCGCATCGTGACCGGGCTGATCTTCCTCGCCCACGGAACTCAGAAGTTCCTCTCCTTTCCCGCGGGCGAGATGGCCGGAAGCGGCTGGACCCTCGATCATCCCGGCCATTTTGCCGGACTTGTGGAGCTGGTTTGCGGCCTCCTCGTCGCCATCGGCCTGTTCACTCGCCCCGCCGCCTTCCTCGCCTCGGGCACGATGGCGGTCGCCTATTGGTACGCTCACGCGCCGCAGAACTTCTTCCCGGTGAACAATGGCGGCGACGCGGCGATCCTCTATTGCTTCGTCTTCCTCTACATCGCCGCCGCCGGGCCGGGCCCGTGGAGCCTGGACGCGCGCCTCAACGCCGCCGGAAACCGGCGCTAGCATGGCCGACACCCACCGCCAGGCTGGCAACGTCGCTCTTCTGATCGACGCCGACAACGCCTCGTCCGACCATCTCGACGCGGTGCTGACCGTTCTGGCCGAGCTCGGCACGGTCAACATCCGCCGCGCCTACGGCAACTGGAGCAAGCCGGGGCTGAAGGGCTGGGCGGAGATGACCCATCGCCACGCGATCGAGCCGCACCAGCAGTTCGACATCACCAAGGGCAAGAACGCCACCGACATGAAGATGACGATCGACGCCATGGACCTGCTCTTCGGAGGCCGGGTCGACGGCTTCGGGATCATGTCGAGCGATTCGGACTTCATGCCGCTGGCGATGCGGATCCGGCAGGACGGGGTGCCGGTCTACGGCTTCGGGACGTCGCGGGCGCCGGTCTCCTTCCAGCAGGCCTGCAGCCGGTTCATCGACGTCGGGGCGCTCGCCCAGAGCCACGAGCAGGACGAGCCCGAAGCGGCCGCGCCGGCGCCCAAGCGCAAGGTGGACGAGGAGCTGGTCAGGCTGCTCGGAGCCGCCTTCCGGGCCTCGAAGCGCGACGGGCGCGGCTATGCCAGCCTGTCGGAAGTCGGCCAGCGCGCCGGCAACCGCTCCTCCTTCGACGCCCGAAGCTACGGCTATGCCGGCCTGGCCGAGCTGATCGACGCGGTTCCCAATTTCGCGACGGAACGGCGGGAGGACGGGCGGGTCTATGTGAAGAGGGTGCGCTGACGCTCCCCGGCGAAGGCCGGCGCCCAGCCGCACTCGCGGATGAGCTGGAGCCCGGCCTTCGCCGGGAAACCATCGCTCAGCGGGCGGGAATGCCCGGCACTGGATCGGTCGGCGCGGCGGGTTCGGCGGCGGCGGCGGC
>Ga0196965_1001095_pt1 | contig 11282 bp, 11 predicted proteins | sample S1_20metaG_FD_148668 | JGI IMG/M metagenome (GOLD analysis project Ga0196965, IMG submission 148668) | Soil microbial communities from Anza Borrego desert, Southern California, United States - S1_20 | ecosystem: Environmental > Terrestrial > Soil > Desert | place: USA: California | collected... | reverse complement strand
CGGATTCCACGCTTACTAAAGCCCGTCCTCCGGAAGTTCCTGGAATGGTCAAAGTCACTTCTTCGCCGACGTTGTACTTTTCTTTATCTGCCGTAAACGAAAGCAAAGACGCACCTCCCTGATCGTTTTCCCTTGATTTTCCTGCCCAGCCCGGCCAATCCATATAAATTATCTTTCCTGTGCTGTGTTTGCTTTCCGTATCATAAGCCCTTACATAATATCTTCCCCATTCAGGGTAATTTACCCGGAACTTCCATGTGGCTTTTCCATTTGAACTGACGACTGTATTTTTAATCAGTGGGTTTCTGTAGTGATTGTTCAGGTAAGCGGAAATATCTTCTTCAGCCTGATCCCACCACCATCTCCATTCCAGTTTATACAACTGAAGTTCAATTTTTCTGCCGCTCAGAGGTTTTCCGTCAGGGTCTAAAGTAGCGATGCTTACACTGTGGGTAGTATCGGTCAATAACATGTTTCTTGCCTGATCTCCCTTGGGCATTCTGATTCCGACAAAAGCCTCATAAGGATAATAAGGAAGAGAGAATCTATCTACGCTAAAAGCACCTCCTTCTTCCATCACCTTTACTTTGAAATTGGCAGTTAAGGCGCCGGGAACATTTTCAGCCGCATTAACTCTTGCATTTACAGTGGCCTGACCATTGTCGTCTATTTTTCCTTTAAATATCTCTATGCTTTCTGAATTAAAACTTCTGCCCGGATCATCAAATATAAAGTCGGGGTATTTGCTGAATTTTGTGGTGGATTTGAACAATTGCATGGAAACATCTGTGTCCAGGTTTCTTGCAATGGCTCCATGAAGCCATTTTACCTCCAACTTTCCCTTTAAGGTATTGTCTAAAGCAGTGATTTTGTCTACTCCAAAATCCATTATTATCTTTAGTCTGTTTGGCATTACCGTTTCTATTCTTATCGGTTGAGTAAATGTTGCGCCTCCCACTTTGACAGTGGCTTGCCAGTTTCCTGTTGGGTCGGCGGGATCTGTTAAGGTACTGAAATTATAAAATCCTCCAAGATTATTGGCGCTTACAAGTCTTTTGACAACCTGTCCCTGAGGGTTAGACAATTCAAAAGAAACCGGAGCATTGTCAGGAAGGTTTTTTTGTTTGTCCTCTAAGATAAAGGTTAAATGCAGGGAATCACCTGGCCGCCATACACCTCTTTCTCCATATAAAAAACCCTTTATACCCTTCTGAATTTTGGCCCCGGAAACATCAAAATTCGAAATACTTAAGGCAGAAGGATCGTCTAGTTTTAGATAACCTACTTGTTGGTCCTTTTTAACCATCAGCAAGAACGGTCTTTTTTTAAGATCAATGTTGATCAAGCCTTCTGCATTTGTTTTCTCTTTTGATATTAACTGCTTCTGAAAATTGTAAAGCTCAACGGTAGCATCAGAAATCGGCTGAGTAGTTTTTAAATCAGTTACTGCGAATAACATATTGCCTGAAGTACCGATTTTGGCAATAATACCTATGTCCGAAGCAAGAATATTTTTGGAAACAGTTCTATAGGATCCGTAATAAGAATTTGTGCAAGGATTATCCCGATCCTGATACCGGTAATCATCAGCATAATAATACTCGCTGTAATCCCAATAGCTGCTTTCAGGGTCGCTAAAATCATCATCATTCTCAGTTTTATCCTCTATCAGTGTGGTGTTTTCAGATTCCTCATTGTTTAAGCACGAGTAATAAGCATCTTTTTTACTGAATCCTATTTTCACCTGATATATGGCGCCGGGATCTGTTTTTACCAAAGTTGAAATATCAAGGGCATAAGATTTCCATCGCGCATAATCATTTGAGTTAGTATTGTTTAACTGGATGGTTTTGTTGACCACGAGCCTTCCGACCCTTCTGATTTCCTGATTTCCGTCCAGACTATTTACCTGAAGGAACTGATGTACGTTGTTTTCGAAGATCTTTATAATCTTTACCTGTACTGATTTCAAACTCACTGCTTCAAATGGAAATACCAATCCATCAGTACTTGGCAGAATTACTCCTTTTCCGGGAAGTTTTACTGCCGGTTTTACTTCTTGAAAGTTTACTTCTACTTTCTGTGTTTTGGGAAAGGACTTCCCATTGATGTTCTTAATTCCTTCTGAAATGGTTATCGTCTTAATACCAATTTGCCGGATAGGAGGGTAGAGCTTTATTATATTTTCTTCAATGACAATTCTTGTATCCGGTATACCCTTGACAAAGACCATTCCTTCCATATCCTGAGTAGTAGATATCGGATCGGAAAAGCGTAACTCAGCATATTGTTCCTCGCCTTGAACGGCCCGGCTTTCTAGCAGAATAAATGCACCAATAGCCGGCACCTCATGAACCAAACTTCCTTTCATGTCAGCGCCGATGGCTTCCCCGTCCCAGCTGATTTCCACTTTTCCGTGGCTTTCTTTCCTTTTAATATTTTCGATCTGGAACCGGTGAGAAGTTCCGGAACCATCATGTGTCCAGGTAATCTTCAACTCTTCTCCATCCTGAGTGGCTTTTAAAACCTTTTCCACTGACTGGTTTTCTGCGACATCTGCGGTATTAAAGGTTCCCGTTAAATTTTGAAGTTCAAGGTTATTTACATCATAGGTATTCAACCCTTCTACCACTACTTCAAAAGATTGGGTTAATATTTGAAAACCGAAGTCGAAAACCTGTAAATCCTCAGGCATTTGCATTACTTTACCTATGTTAAAGCTTGCTTTATATTCGACACCAGATTGCAAAGGAGCATCAGGCGTGAACTGCACCACATTCCTGGCAGTCCAGGTAACTGTTCCTTTTATATCTGGATCAAAATCGAACAACGAAGCGTCTTGAGGTGTATTTAATTTGTCCTCCGCAACTACCTCCGTTACAAAATGGATTTGTATAGGTGATTCTTTGCTTATCATTCCTCCTGTATAGGCAGAGATATACGCTTTAAATGCAGGATTAAAGACAGTTTTGCCCGTCGCTTTGTTATTTGAAACAACAAAGAAAACGGCGCAGGCCACAGCAATAACGGTTAAAGAAATAGCTAAAAATTTTACTTTTCCTGAGGTGAAAAAAGAGTTGATTGACATATTTTCCGGTGAGTTAAAAACCGAGCCAATATATAGAAAAAGAAAATCAGAAGCTGAGTCAATGCAATTTTTTAGTGATAATTGATTTAAAAATCTTGGGGCTGAGAGAAAAATAGTATTTTTTGTTCAATGTTGAACTTTACTCTTGTAAAATAAGTAATATATTTATTACCTTTAAGATGAAATATAACGAGCTATTCCGATTGCTAAAAAATGATGGGTGGTATGAAGTAAGACAAAGTGGAAGTCATGTTATTATGAAACATCATGAAAAGACAGAGCAATTAACAGTTCCTTATCATGCAGGAAAGGAAGTTAAAAAGGGATTATTGACAGCAATATTAAAGCAAGCAGGTATTAAGACAACAAAGAGATGAAAAGTTCAAAAGTTAATTTTACAATAATTAAAGAGGATATTGGATATAGCGCGTCTGCAAAAATTGGTAATTTTTACATTGCTACTGAAGGGGAAAATTATAACGATTTAAAAAATAACATTTTGGAAGCTTTAAATTTAACATTTGAAGGTAAAAAAAAATATACATTTAATGAAATCAGTTATACACTTGATATTCCTAGTTTATTTGAATTTTATAAAGTCATTAATGCAAAAGCATTAAGTCAAAGAATAAGTATTAATCAGAGCTTATTAGCTCAATATATTTCCGGAAAGAAAAAACCATCTGTGAAGCAGCGGGAAAGAATCATTAAAGGGGTTCATGATTTAGGCAAAGAACTTAGTGAAGTTAATTTGCTGCTCCATTAAGATTGTTTGTGCGAAAATTGGACTACCAATAGTAAAGATTCTCCTTTTCTACGATAAAATGGAAAGAGTAAAAAGAGGCGTGAAGACTCCAACCTTTCCAAGCGTGATTCCAACCGAAGCCGGAACCACTACTTGAAAAGCTTAACAGACTATTGCAGAAGATTTCCTCTAATTTCTCCAGCAGGTACTACTGTACTGTGAATGTTGATATACCATCTCCCTCCAAGTAAATCAGCTTCCTGTTCTGTAGTTAATGCCGGAGTACTTCCCGAATATGATCCCGTACTTGTTGTAGGAAAACCGATGATATGTATCACAGGAGAAGCGCTTTCAGCGGGAGTGGCAGGTCCGTGAAAATGCATTGCTGTGACTGTTGAGGTTGGATCACCCAAGGTCCAGTTAACAGTATATGTCAAAATTTTTGTTTCCTGATCATAGGTTCCGTCAAAGGTTCCTGTTCCTGAAGTTTCCACTACCGGAACTTCTGCATCTCCGCTTAATGCAATGTCATTAAATTCATTTTTAGCTCCACCTCCGTTATCATCATCGTTTTCGCAAGCGATGCCAAATACTAATAAAAATGCCAGAACAGCAAAGCTTTTGAGGGCAAAACTCTTTTTCATGATTTCCATACGTTTAAGTTTAAAATCCAATACAGTTTGTTCTTCTCCAAGAAAGTTATCTCTCTTATAATCAGTACGCACGGTTTTTGGTATATGGTTGCCTGGGGGATAAAAGATTTTTTGGAGGGGATTTATTGGAGAATTATACGGATTAGAGCAATCCGATTTGATGTGCTTTTAGTTTTATTAGTTCTTTATATTCTGATTTTATTTTATCAGGCAAGAAGCTGATTTCTATTAATTTATCCCAAGACTCAATAGATGAATTGAATTTATTAAATATATTTAGCATAGCTTTTTCTTGAACACTGAATAAGGTCATAGCTTCAATAAAATCCTTGCGCCTTATTTTTTTCTTTTTACCATTTAAATTCAATGCTAATTCTTCATTGTCTCCCTTAACTACGAAAGCAGAGGCGACCAAGTCGTAGGCTGGTGAGAGGATATAACCAATATGAGGTTGGTTTACTAAAGAAAAATTTTTTAAATGCATATCTGCATTTCCTGTTAGAAATGAAAAAACAACTTGTTCAAAAAAATTTATGATGTCCAGTCCAGGATTTGCCGAATATTTTACAATAACTTTCCCTATTTGTTCATAAGATCCTTTATACTTATATTCTGTAAGTCGTTCAGTTAGCTGACACATGTCTTCCATATGAAGTTTACCGTTTGGTGTTCGATCTATTCTTCTTGTTATATAAGAAAGTTTACCTGATTTCAAACGGATGAGTGAATGAGGAACAGTTGTAATTTCAGCTACTTCAGCTAAATGCATTGTTACATCTTCCAATTCTGGTAGATTGGGATATTGTTGGGTAGGAGGTTTTAAAATATAACTTCCCCAAAGCCCTACTAGTGTAAATTTTTTTGGAGTGTTTTCTTTTGTTATTTTCTCAATTTCAAGAGATAATTTTGGTTGAACACCAGTGACGGTCGTATGACTTTTAATTATTTTTTCAGCGAGTTCTAATATTTGTTCCTCTGTATAAGGAAGTTCAGGAGCAATTGATTTTCCAAAAAAACTTTTACTACAATTGGAATGGAAATCAAATTCACTACCTAATTCTTTGTAACAATATAAGCACCTTCTATTCATTTGTGAATATGTTTAATTTCAATGATACTCTTTGAAAAACCAACAGACATTTTTATTTTCTTTGTGAGATGAGTTCACGTGTGGTTTGAATTTCACCTTAGTCAGATTCATCAATGATACTTACTGCTCCAATACATTCTTTGCAACAAACCAATAATAGTCCCATTCGATCCCGCTCACTTAGCTTCCAGTTTTTTTCAGCTATTTCCAATAACCAACCTTCTGGAATCAGTCCATCAAAAAATGGGAACATGACGGTGCTTTTATATTTTTTATCTGACAAAGGAAGCGTAAGGCTTATTGCTTCTTTTAATTCTGATTTTAAATATTCAGAATTGTAAGCAAAGACATATCCATCTTCCTCTTCAGTCAGGTATCCCGCAAGGGTATCTTTCATAAATACTTTAGCCTTTCTCATTTATTAATTGGGTTCTATCTATATTTACTGGTCCTAATTCTTGTCCAAATAGTTTTAGAACCTGATTGACTTTATCCATTCTTAATGTAGTTTTTCCTTGTTCGAGTTCTCGGATAAAACGTAAACCAACTCCAGCTTTATCGGCAAGTTGACGTTGTGTCAAGTTAAGTTTTTTTCTTTTTTCTTTAAGAAATACAGGAAGAATTTGTACTTTCATAATATACCCTTTCGGGTGCAAAGATAAGCATCTATTATTAATTTATACCATATCGGGTATAAATTAATCTTAAATTCATATTCTATACCTTTTAGGGTATAATATAAACATCTTAAACCGTAGGAAATTCATCTAAAGCTTTGTTGTACTCTTTAATCACGCTTTCAAAATCTGTGACTTCATAAAATCCTGATAAGATTTTATTTCTTACTATATGGATTTTTCCTAAGGCAAAAGTGACAATTTTTTATTTATTAATTTCCATCGAACCGAGATTACCAAAATTTGGTTATTACAGCAAATTACCTATTTTTGATAAAAACTTTTAAATGAAGGTTGTTTTTGAAAACAAGGATTTGCTTTATATATATGAAAATGGAAAGGAAAAGGGGAAACCAACATTTTCAAAAGAAATCGTAAGAGGATTTATCAGAAAAATAAATATCCTGATAGAAGTTAATAGCACGTTTGAATTGACGCAATTTAAAAGTTTGAATTTTGAACAATTAAAAGGGAGTTTAAAAGACTTTCATTCTATTAGGGTTAATGATCAATATAGAATTATTTTAAAAATTAATGAAGAAAGTGATGGCTTATCAACAGTAGAAATTGTAGAAATACATCAATTAACAGATTATCATAAATAAATTTTAATGCTATGTATACAAGTTCAAATAGATATTCCGCATTCAATACAAAAGGAGAAATAGTTAATTCTAAAATTGCCATACATCCGGGAGAAATACTTAAGGATGAGGTAGAATCCAGAAAATTAAAAAAGTCGGAATTTGCAAAATCAATTGGAATCCTTCCTGGGAACTTGAGTGAATTATTCAATGGAAAACGACACATCAATGCTCCTCTTGCCTTGAGACTTGAAACGACATTAGGCATTGAAGCAGAGTTTTGGCTTAGAATTCAATCGAGATATGAATTAACAATTGAAAGAAATAATCTGAAGAATACTGAAGTTGTCCATTAAGTAAAAGGGGATTATAAATTCCCCCTTGCTTCCTGTTCCCTTTCCAAAGCTTCAAACAATGCTTTAAAATTTCCTGCCCCGAATGACTTGGCGCCTTTTCTCTGAATGATTTCAAAAAACATCGTTGGACGATCTTCCACCGGTTTTGTAAAGATTTGCAGAAGATATCCCTCTTCATCTCGGTCTACTAATATTCCCAATTCGCTTAGAGGCTCAATATCTTCTTCAATTTTTCCTACACGACTGGTCAGATCTTCATAATAAGTGAAGGGTACTTTCAAAAATTCGACGCCACGGTTTCTTAGTTTTGTTACCGTGTCTACAATGTTATTTGTTGCAATAGCAATATGTTGTACACCTTCATCTTCAAAAAAGTCCAGATATTCCTCGATCTGTGATTTTTTCTTTCCTTTGGCTGGTTCATTAATAGGGAATTTTACATACCCGTTTCCATTGCTCATTACTTTACTCATCAAGGCAGAGTATTCCGTTGAGATTTGCTTGTCGTCAAAAGTCAAAATATTCCTGAAACCCATCACATCTTCATAGAATTTCACCCACTTATTCATTTGGTTCCAACCCACATTTCCCACGCAATGGTCCACATAAAGAAGACCGACAGGTTCCGGATTGTAATGGCTTTCCCATTTTTTGAATCCTGGCATAAACGGCCCTGTATAATTTTTTCGCTCAATAAATAAATGAACCGTTTCTCCATAAGTGTATATTCCACTCATTTTTACTTCGCCAAATTCATCGTTGAGGATTTGCGGTTGGAGATATGGTTTTGCACCGCGACTGGTTGTTTGCTCAAAGGCATCATAAGCATCATCTACCCAAAGGGCCAATATTTTTACTCCATCACCATGTTTTTTTATGTGGTCGGAAATAGGATGATCGGATTTAAGTGGAGTAGTCAATACCAGCTTCATCTTATTTTGCACCAAAACATAAGAGGCCTTATCTCTTACTCCAGTTTCCGGACCTGAATAAGCCAGGCTTTGAAAACCGAAAGCTGTTTTATAAAAGTGAGCTGCCTGCTTGGCATTCCCCACATATAACTCCACGTAATCCGTCCCATTTAGTGGTAGGAAATCAGCGAGTTGTGTTTTGTTATTTAAAGTCTTTGTTTCCATATATCTTATACTTTTTCTGTGACAAATTCAACCACGGAGAACACGAAGAAAATGAGAGTTACACAGAGAATCTTTAACATTAAGGGCTTAAAGCCCAGATTCTTTCGATATTTTTATTTGCCCCGACCTTAAGGACGGAGGCTATTCAATGCTTGATCCAAAATTCTCCTTTTCTCTGTGACAGACCTCCGTGTTCCCTGTGGTAAAGTTGTCAGAGAATTACATTCAACTTTAACTTTCAGCATTTTTATATTTACTCCACATTCACCTGCCAGCTTTTATGATAACTTTCATCCTCAATTTTCAAAGCATGATCGGTCAGCATAAGCGGTCGGAAAGGATCTATCATTACGGCAAGTTCATCCGTTTTTTCCTTGCCTATTGATTTTTCCACTGCGCCGGGATGCGGCCCATGAGGAATTCCTCCCGGATGCAACGTGATTTGTCCTTTAACTACGCTCTTCCGGCTCATAAAATCCCCGTCCACATAGTAAAGCACTTCGTCACTGTCCACATTGCTATGGTTATAAGGCGCGGGAATTGACATAGGATGATAGTCGTACTTTCGTGGTACAAAAGAACAGATGACGAAATTTCTTCCTTCAAAAGTCTGATGTACAGGAGGCGGTTGATGTACCCTGCCAGTTATGGGTTCGAAATTATGGATAGAAAACGCCCATGGATAATGAAACCCGTCCCAGCCAACAAAATCAAAAGGATGTGTGCCGTAGACATAAGGGTAAATTAAGCCCTGCTTTTTGATCAATATTTTAAATTCCCCTTTTTTGTCAAAAGTGTGCAGCTCTGTGGGTTTTTTTATGTCGCGTTCACAATAGGGCGAATGCTCCATTAATTGTCCGTATTCGTTCCGGTATCTCTTAGGTGTGCGGATGGGACTAAAGCTTTCTATGATGAACAGTCGATTGTCCTCCCCATCAAACTCCAGTTGGTAAATTGTTCCCCTGGGCACTACAAGATAATCACCATATTCAAATTTTATATTGCCAAATCCTGATTTAAGACTTCCTGTTCCCTTATGAATAAAAATTACCTCATCTGCCTGACTGTTTTTATAAAAGTAATCAGCCATGGATTTTTTAGGAGCAGCAAGAGAGATGTGTAAATCGGAATTTACAAGTACAGGTTTTCTGCTTTCGAGATAATCATTTTCCGGTTTTATATTAAAGCCGATCAAGCTTGTATGACGAAGGTGTTTTTCCCTTGCCACTTTTGGCTCTATGGAATAAGGAGTTCCTATTTCCTTAACAATTGTTGGAGGATAAAGATGATAAACCAGTGAGTATAAGCTTGAAAAGCCTTCGGTGGAAACCAATTCTTCAGCATACAATTCGCCGTTAGGCTTTCTGAAAACCGTATGTCTTTTAGGAGGAATTGTTCCTAATGTATAATATATAGGCATGGCTCAAGAAATTAAAAAGGTCTAATTAATAAACGTTAAAAACTTAATTGAGATGGAAGTTGGAAATTAGAAGTTGGAAGATAAACATTTCCTAACTTCTAACTTCCCTCTTCCAACTTCGTTCTTCCCTCTTAAAAACGTAGTTTTAACCACATAACTTAAAATCCTAATCTATGAAATTAGTTTCATATAGTACAGAAGGAAAAGATCATCTTGGGTTATTTGTGAACAACCTGCTTTTTAATCTTCATTCCTGTGATAAGAATATTCCTGATGATATGCTGTCCTTCCTTCAGGGTGAGGAGGAGCTAATGGAGAAAGCCCGAAAGATAGATGAAGAGATCAAAGCAGGGAATGAAAATTATAAGGTTATAGCTTTTTATGAGTTGCTGGCACCGGTTCCTCATCCTACTTCCTGTCGCGATGGATATGCTTTTCGTCAACATGTGGCTACAGCCAGGAGGAACAGAAAAGCTCCAATGATCGAAGAATTTGATCAATACCCTGTTTTTTATTTCACCAATCATAATGCCATTCAAGGACCCGGAGAAGTGGAATGTATGCCCGATCATTTTGATAGGTTGGACTTTGAACTTGAAGCGGCAATTGTTATAGGAAGAAAAGGAAGGAATATAAAGGCAGAAGAAGCTGATCAATATATTGCCGGTTTTATGATCATGAACGACCTGAGCGCACGTACTCTTCAAATGGAGGAAATGAAATTAAACCTTGGCCCCGCAAAAGGAAAAGATTTTTCAACTGTAATTGGTCCCTGGCTGGTCACGCCGGATGAGCTTGAACCCTATAAAGTTTCGACAAAATCAGGACATACAGGCAATAGCTATAATTTAAAAATGATGTGTAGGGTAAATGGAAAAGAAGTGTCTTCAGGTTCCCTGTCTGACATGGATTGGACCTTTGCCGAGATTATTGAAAGATGCGCATACGGCGTTGATCTCTTTCCAGGGGATGTGATTGGCAGTGGAACTGTTGGTACGGGGTGCTTTTTAGAATTGAACGGAACTGGCTTGTTAAATGATCCCAATTATACTCCTCAGTGGATCCAACCGGGAGATACGGTGGAAATGGAAATTACCGGACTCGGTCAATTGATAAATACTTTCAAAAAAGCAGATACCGATTGGTCAATTTTAAAGCTTAAGAAAAACGTTCAATAGGATTTTTATGATCACCTATAAAGTTTCCGATTTAAAACCTTCCGACCTTCAGAACTACCTTCAGCATGCTATTGCTCCCCGCCCCATTTGTTTCGCTTCCACTATTGACAAAACGGGAAAAGTGAATTTAAGTCCTTTCAGCTTTTTTAATATGTTCAGCGCCAATCCTCCGGTTTGTGTATTTTCTCCCTCGAGAAGGGTTAGGGACAATACCACAAAACATACGCTGGAAAACCTGAGGGAAGTGCCTGAATGTGTGATAAATATTGTCAATTATCCTATGGTTCGGCAAACCTCATTGGCAAGTACAGAATATCCCAAAGGGGTGAATGAGTTTATAAAAGCCGGATTCACG